>Ga0265301_10001973_pt1 | contig 25086 bp, 35 predicted proteins | sample AusTroGonzalo_MG_2_FD_193488 | JGI IMG/M metagenome (GOLD analysis project Ga0265301, IMG submission 193488) | Bovine rumen microbial communities from tropical cattle in Woodstock, Queensland, Australia - Gonzalo_04 | ecosystem: Host-associated > Mammals > Digestive system > Stomach > Rumen ... | reverse complement strand
CGCTGTAGTGAGTATGGAAGTCGATTCCTCTCCAAGTGAGTCCGCCGTTATCTGCAGCAAGCTTGTCGATACGGTCTTCGTTGAACTTCAAGAGCTTCTTCACTTCCTCGACGAACTTGTCCGGTTCTACAGCGTCGTTGGGGTCAAATATGTGGATTGGACAGTTGAACTGTTTTTCCATAATATCCGTCATGCTTGAAGACAACCAGACGGTCGGCTCCTTTCCTTTCATCTTGATCTGGACATTTCCGGTGATATTCTGGTCATTGTCGGAAACACGGAAGTGTCCGATGTCGTCACTGTACACGAGAGGAACGAGCTTGTCGTGCGCCTTCTTACCCAATTTCAGTGGAGAGTCATAACCATACTTGCTCTCCACGGCAGAAACAAATCCGATTTCTGTCATCTGTGAAATGAACTTCTTACCGGATTCGGTTTCGTACCAGAGTTCGGACGCGGCGTTCTGACCCGGTCCCAACGGAAGGTTCTTCTTGTATGGAATGACGCTCTTGACCCAATCCATAAAGTGCGGAAACCCGATGCAGAGACAGTATTCGATATCTTCGATACTCTTCGTGTAGTCGCCGACGTAAGCCGTCACTGTAATCTGCCAACGGCCTCGATGGAAGTCGTGGAAAAAGACTTCCAGCCTTGCTTGGGTATTGCACACGACGCCCGTAAAGGTGAGTGTCGCGAACTTGGATGCGACTTCGGCCCTGCGGAGGGTGAAAATCTTTTTGATCTGCGCGAAGACGTTTTCTTTTTCGTCGTGCGGACGGTCGCCTTCGAGCGTCCGGATGTAGGAAGCCGCCTCGAACAGTTCGTTTTCTTCGTAAACCTTGATTCTTGGTCCTCTGGGCATAATCACTCCTTGAATCCCTTGTACTCGGCGAACTGCTTCAATTCGTCGAGGTGTTGCTTGATGTACCTGAAGCCGGAGGAGCCAATATCCGTGTGGGTGGCTCTGCCGGAGTTCTTGATAATCATCATCTTTTCAGTATCGTGCTTCTTGGCTTCGTAGAACCAGTCGTAAACGCCGCACATACAAGCGAACTTGAACGGGATTCTGTACGAAATTGTGAAACGGTCGTTCGAGTCGTTATAGGTGATGGTAATCTCAATGGCCTTGTCTTGCCAAGCGATTTTGGAACCCTTAATCTTGGGGAACTTGTACGGAATGCTGGCGTACGCCTCGAAGTCGTGCTGGCTTCCGTGAAGGATGCTATCCTCTCTCCATTTGGGTACCTTGTCGAGATAATGTGCGCCCGGAAAGGTATCTTCCAGTGATGCGTCGCAGCGACGGCTGACTTGAGCCTTGATGACGCGCAAGTTCTGCTCGATAAGCTTTGCGCGAGCGTCATCGCGCTTCTTGGTAATGCTTTCGCCAGCGGAGGAACCTTCCGGATATACCGGACCGTCAGTAGTCCAATCGGTAGCCTCCTTCCAAGTTTCTGGCATTCCGTGACGCTTGGCTTCTTCGTCGTAAATAGCCCAGAGACGGTCTTTGGCTTCCTTGACGAGTTTCAGCGCGGTTTCGTAGTCGGTATGGTAGATATACTCGCCGTTATCTGGCGTATGGTTCTTCACCGCAACCAGCTTGGTCTCAGGGTACATCTTGCGCTTCAAATCGTTTCCACGAGGGTCGAAATCGTAGCACTTAATTGTTATGAAGCCTGACTGTCTGCTAGTGATGCCGATATCAATAAAAAGTTCCGGATGTTTCGGGTCTCGGACAAAGTCGTTGATTTGTGCGCTGTAGACAAGTTGCGGAAAAGCCCCGATCGATATACCAAAGTTATATTGGTCGTCCGGCATATGTACTAGGTTTGCCAAGTTATTCAGTTGATAGTCGCATTTGGTGAGTGGCAGCAAATCATTGCGCACTCGTTCACAGAACGCCTTGTTCTTGGGTATGGAATACCAAAGGTCGTGAGGCAACGACATAGAGCCGTCCAAGGCTTCCGTGGTTTTGAGCTTAGTTACGCAGTCGATCCATTTGAAAAAATCTGACCGTTCGCTGGAATAGTACGTCCTTTCGAACTCGTATTTATGGGAACGGGACCCGCATTTTGCCTTGGCACCGATTTCACCCTTGCTACTCTTGACAAGGATGTCAGCATAGACGGTCTGGCCGTCTTGTTCGGCCTTGTAGTGGAAAGTAGCCGTGCTGTCTTCGACGGTCACTGTTTCGACGGTGAACCCCTTTGCTTCGAGCTGGCCGAGGAATTCCTGCGCCGACTGGCGATACTTCGCCACCTTTATAAGTTCGTTTCCTGTATATGTTTTCATAAAAATACGGGCACGGAATCTCACCCATCTTTAGTAAGTGAGAAGAATTGCCATCTCCTTGTACATAAATATAGCAATGTAACTGATAAACTGCCATTAGAAGAATCGATATTTTCGACCTATGAACCAGTTCAAAGAGTATCTGTCCAACTTGCCGAAGTCTCCGCTGGTTGAAGCCGCCTCAGCCGCCTACGAGTCGCTGAGCGAGCCTACGATGTATCTCCGCAAGGCGTACAAGAAGTCGAAGTCGATTGAGAAGGACGGATCCCCCTATACTGATAAGTTCAACGCTGTCTGGCACGAGAAGCACCCCTACGAGAGCGCACTTGACGCGCTTGACACTCTCTTCGAAAATCCTCACTTGGTCGTCGAGATTGTCGACGATATCGCGGCGTTCGACCCAGACGGAATCGCCAGCACTTATAAGGATTACGACACGTACGACTTCGTCGCCGAGGACATCTACACGATTGTCAATTCATATCCGCAGACCGCTTGCAAGGTCATCTACAATTCGGAAGAGTATAACCGCCTAGACCAGATCACTCTGGACTTCAACCACACAGTCGTGAACGGCTGGCTTGTCCACAATTCCGACTATGCGTGGGACATCTGGAGGGAAGGGTTCCAGTACGGCGACGAGATCGGCAGCCTTGCCTATTCTAACGCCGGTTCTACCGCCGGAAAGGAATATGGCGACTATCTGTTCGCGTTCCCCATAGACGACGCCCCGTCGCCGTCGTATCGGTTCCACAAGCTGAAGTACGGCGATTCCAGTGTCGTGTTCATAGGCACTGGCAACGAGTTCTACCATTACGGCGACGAAGAAGACCAAGTCATCTTCGACCGTAGGCAGCCGACCGGGTGTTTCGTTGTCGACGAGACTGACGGCTACTGGTGTGTATACGGAAAGTCGGACCGTCCGCTGGTTCGGTTCGAGGAATATTCTGACTGTCTCAAGTGGATCAAGAAGAACGGTAACGACTACCGTGGGCAGATGCGATCATGGGGCAAGAATGTCGACCCGAAGCGTTCGGTAGCCGTCAACAAGCTCTGGAAGTAGCTATTTCAGTTTGACCTTCTGTTTTTCGTTCCATTCGTCCGTACGCGCCTTGATGAATTTCAGCAAGAAATTCAAGGAGTCGGTTCCCTTGTCGTGGATGCCGGTGCTGCGTTCCGGGCAGTTCGGTAGTTCGCCGTTGGTATGGCACCAGAAACGGAAGTCGAGGGTGTCCAGAACGACTTCAACCTCGAATGCCTCCAGCCAGCCGCTGATTCGTCCGTTGTCTCGCTGGACGCTCGTGTAGCCGTTGTCGGTGAGGAACTTCTCGATCTTGTCGACTTCGGCCTCGGTTGGGGGAAGTAGGATTGGTCTCGGTCGTTTCGACGATTTGCGCTTCTTTTCCAAGCACTTCACACTGTAGTCGATACTGTCGGCGCAGTTCTCGCTAACTTCAACGATTGCCTTGTGGATGGCCTCTTCCTCGGAACCGGCCTCGATTTCCATCGTTCGTTCGTAGGTAACTTTGTATTTCATAGCCAAAATATAGCAATATTGGACTAAAGTTGCTATATTTCGAGTATGAATTACCTACAAGCATTCGCAAAAGACGAAAAACATATCCGGCAGCTTATCCGGGTGATGGGCAACGACGATTGTAACGAGTGTCCGGCTCGTAGCTATTGCCGAAAACACAAAATGAATGACGACTGTTCCGACGCGTTCACCCACTGGGCTATTCGCGAGAAGCCGGTCAGCAAAAAAACTTTGGACAACAGACCAAAAAACGCGAGGTAAAAATGAAATATTTGTTGATTATGTTGGCCGCAATGGCTATTGTCGGTTGCGAAGACCATGCAGAGAACTGGAACGACAAAGGTCGCATCTACAAGATGGTGGATATCGATGCTCGTGAAGACTTCTCCATCTTCTGCGACAAGTCGACAAATATCGCATATCTGCGCTACTGGCAGTCCGAATCCAAGAATGGCATTACGGTGTACTACAACAGCAAGGGTGAACCGGCTCGCTGTAGCGAAATCCAGAGGTAACTATGGCTATGATTGGTATGCCGGGTTGTGACGGCTGTGAGCATTTCAAGGAAGTGAAGCTGGATGAAAAGAAGGGTGGCAAGCATCCATACCGCCGTTACGCTGAACCGAAAGCCCACGGCTTCAGCCGTGGGATGATGCGAACGGTTGCCAAATAAGAAAAGTTTTTGTAGATTGTTATAAACTTCTATAAGATAAGAGTTCTTGGCCGTCCTCCTATCAAGGTTAGATTTTAGAATGTCCACTGAATGCTGACGGCCAAAATAAGCGTTCGGTGGACATTTGCTTATCTATGGTTGAATTGAAGACATACAAGTACAAGCTGTATAATAGGGATGCCCTTCGGTATCTCGACAATATACTTGTAGTTGCTGGACGGATATACAACCACTGTATAGCTTTGCATCGTAGGTACTACGGCATCTACCATAAGATGCTAAACAAGTACCAGTTGCAGAAGCACTTAACCAAGTTGAAACGACAGTATCCAGAGTGGAATGAGGTTCCTTCGCAAGCCATTCAAGATATAACGGATAGGATAGACCGAGCATATAGGTTGTTCTTCTCGAACTTGAAATCTGGGAAGAAGACTAATCCACCGCACTTCCAGAAGACAGCTAAGTATCGTTCATTCACGACGAAGCAAGCTGGATATAAATTCCACGACTTTAACAGAGTTAAGATAGGCAAGAAGGATTTCCCCTACTGGAACAGTAGGGATTTCGATGGCAAGGTCAAGACCTTGACCGTCAAGCGCAAGAGCAGCGGATTCTACATATACATTGTCGTAGAGCAAGAATGTGAGCAGACCGAATGGGTTAAATCGGGTGAAATCGTTGGCTTTGATTTCAGTCTGCACGACTTCTTGGTTTCCTCTAACGGCGACGATTGTTCTATGCCGAAGCTGTTGCGTAAGAACCTCAACTCTTTAAGGAACTTATCGGAGAAATACCGAAAGAGCAAGGGTAAGCGAGGTTCGCTGCGTACATTGCAGAAGCTACACGAGAAAGTAGCCAATCAGCGTTCCGATATGCACTGGAAGTTGGCTCGGCAGTTCTGCCGAGACTACGATGTTATGGTGTTCGAGACACTGGATTTGGCTAACCTATCGAAGAAGTACAAGAAGTCTATGTACGACTTCGGATTCAATGCTTTCTTGAATATATTGGAATATGTAGCTCATAAGACGGGTAAAACTATAATGTACGCAGACAAGTGGTATCCATCATCTCAATTATGTTCTGTATGTGGTTATCAGAACCACGAACTAAAGGATGTGTCCATCCGACATTGGATATGTCCTAACTGTGGTGCGGAGCACGATAGGGATAGGAACGCCGCCATTAACTTATGTAAGGTAGGGGCATCTACCTTTGGGACATGTTGCCCATCTGTGGCAACTCCCAGACTCCCACGACTTTAGTCGTGGGAGTATGTCAACGAATTCGAGCGTCCGGTACGTTGTCCGCTGAAGACCGCCGAAGAACGCAAGTCCGACACTGAATCTCTGAAGGAACGCAGATAATGATAGATTTCTTGGTACTGACGGCATCACAGCTTAAAGAGGCTGCCAACACGACACGGTTCTACCGGAACCACCTGAAACCGGCTGAAAGGCCGATAGTTCGCCAGATTCTGGATTATTTGAAGTGTATGGCCGTGGTTGGGGACAACCATCTTGAGTATATGGCGAAGTTGCCGAGACATTCCCAGACTACGCTCAACCACATCAAGGATTTCTTGGAACGGTTAGGCTACAAGGTGAATGCTTGCCGCTTTGTAAATAACCCATCGTTCGATAGGAACTGCGTAGTTATCGATGTGACTGTTCCGGGGATGCCCACCAAGGGGAAGAGAGCATAACCAATGGGTGAGCGGTTCTGCATATATCCGCTGACTACGATGAACGTGACTAGTCCGGGTACTTTTCCGTGTTGCTATCTGCCTATCAACACCAGAATCGCTCGTAGCCTGTATGTCAAGATGCCGGAGCCGCTGGAATCCGTATGGAACTCGGAACGCTGGCGTTGGTGGAGGTCGCTAATCGCGTCTGGCGATTATAGTTACTGCGGCAACTGCTCCCAAGCAGACGCGTTTGTGACCGAGGAAGAGCTTCGCGAATACTATCCGGAAATCGCCGACGAGGTTATGCGTTACCGTAATGGCGACCACGACTGCCTTAAATTTCCGCATACGCTGGTACTGTCGTTCGACCATCTGTGCAATCTGCGGTGTGTAACGTGCAGACCGTCTGACGTGGAAACTAGGACTGTTCTGGAACCGCTTGCTGAAAGTGTCGAGGAATGCATAGGAAAGGTGAAGCGAGTCGTCATAGCTGGCGACGGTGAGGTTGCCGTTTCGCCGCATTATCGTAAGCTACTTGGGTTGGTAGGCGGCGATACGAAGATTACCCTTATGAGCAACGGAACCTTGCTGAATATGGATTTCTGGGCGTCGCTCGGCGAAGATACTCTGCATAGGATCGACCGCGTCCATATCTCGTGCGACGGTACTTGCAAGGACGTGTATGAACGGGTCCGGCTCCGTGGATCGTTCGATAAATGGATGGATAATATGGCCATCCTTATGAATCTCAAAAAGCAGTACGGCTGGACGACCAAGATGATGTACACGGTCAGCAAGGCCAACTATGACGATTACCGCAACACGGACGTTTTCGCAAAGCGGGTCGGCTTTGACCAGCTGCACATCGGAATCGCTGTTCCGTGGCCTCGCCCGGTAGGTGAGAAAAAGTGGACTACCGATCAGATACTTGGAGACCACGAAAAAAAGGTCGCCACGATTGTAGCGACCCATATGATGAAGAATTATCCTCTTCCTTGAAGCTCTGTGTGGAGCTGCTGACACAAAGCGTAAGGAACGCCGCGCAAAATAATCATATTCAATCTGGTTCCTATGCGCATCAAGGTGCTTATGAAGTCCTTGTACTTAGGCCAGTCTTGGGGAGCTACGAATATGTACGAGTCGGTGGGCTGTTTCGGGTCGATTACGACCGGTTCGCAAGTGTCGACTCTGTAGCCGTACCTCGGCACATTCAAACCGTGTGACACCTTGAGGCTTTCTGGTGTTCTGAGCATATCCGGACGGTTAATTATAACACAGATGTCATTAAGCTTGTCGTCGGTGACTTCCTTGTTCAGATTGACAATGATTTTCTTTGCTTCGTCTATCAAACTTACTCGGAGTAGGCGGAAGTTGTCTCCGATGGCTTCTTTGATCTGGTGATCGGTCAGTTCGTTTATAGTGTCCAGAATGAACAAGAACCTTCCGGTCTTTGCGTTCAGCTTGATGGTTTCGAGAGTGTCGATTTTCATATCAGTCACCTTCTTTGTCGCGGATGTAGTTGAGGACTTCTTCGTCGTCGAGGAAATCGACTGCGTCGGCGACTTCCTTGATGAACTTTACAGTCCATTCCTCGTTCCAGCACTTGCAAGCGGCATAACCGATGCAGCACAAGAGCGAGCGTTCGGCCTCCTTGGTCGTATAGTCCTTGCGGAATCCGCCTTTGGCAAGCATCTGCTTGATCTTGGTGAACGTGTCCACGGTACCGACGCTAAAGGTTTCCTTTACGTCGACAGTGAGCTGGATTTTCTGGATCTGCTCGTTCTTGGTGTACTTGCTAGGCTTGATACCGGCGTGGAATTCCCTTGCCTCGTCCAAGGTATCGAACCGTTTCGCCTTTTCGGCCTCGTACACGACGGTGTTTTCGTACATATAGTACACTTGTTTCCACTCGTGGTCTACGAGCTGTTCGGCGGTCAATGCGAAAAACGTAATGGTGGTTTTCATAATCTGATCCCTTTTTCATCAAATATAGCAATTCAAACTTATTATTGCTATACTGTCTGAAAACAAGGAGAATTCCTATGAAATGGACTATTAAATGGGACGCACAAGCCGACTCCAACGACGCTGACTACATCTACTCTCACGGTACCTTGGGCGTATTCGACGACGAGAACAAGGAACAGATGCAGGAGCTGTTGTTCAGGATGCGTCTGGCTCAGTACGCGGAACAAACATTCTACGACGGCTGGTTCCACGACGTTTGCGAACGCGAAGAGCTTATCGACAGTTTGGCCGCCGATGGAAAGCTGCCAAAGGATGTCGTGACCAAGCTTGTCGACAAGGAAATTGGCGACGAGAACGACAAATGTTTTAAATCCCATCTGAAAGACTGGCTCGATAGCTTCGTGCCGGACGACCCAGAAGACGACAGCCTTGCGCACGACCTCAACATCTCTTGGACTAAGATTCCGGGCGAGGTGCGCGAATCCAGCTTCGATACTAACTGGGTAGAGAGCAAGGTGTAGTATGAAAATATTCGACATTTTTAACCCGTGCGCCTTTAACGATTCACTAGACAAAGCTAATGCTGATTTGTCCGAGAAAGACTTGTCTCGTATTCTTGGTTATCTTGACCAAGCGAAGCAGTATGCCCAAGCGAGCCTCAACGAGAAGAAGGCTGCACGAATCTGCCCCGAAGACGAGACACGCAAGGCGGCAATCGACTTCATACTCCACAAGGCCACCAAGTTGTGCATATACGCGCCGTTCAATCAAGAGTTCCAGACGAACGTCTCGATCAGGGAAGTCACACGGAACACGGACGAGTATATCACTATATGTGGTACGTACGAGACAGAACCAGATCGCGAGAAAATCGGTGAATACGGTAGTACCATAACCAAGAGCGGAAATTTCAACGTCAATCTGGTTATCCAGCTGGCCGACCTCAATGTCCTTAGTCGCAAATGCGAGCCGCCGTTCACGATCGGTATACAAGGCTGGCGCGACGAAATATCAGTGAGGTAGATATGATTACACCGGAAATGCTCAAACCTCTTATCGACAAGTGGGAGGGTATCCTTGAAATTGCTCTCGACAAGTCGTACGAGCCGGAGCGCAACGTCATCCGCGATACGCGGACTGGGACGAAGTTCTCGATGGAGCTGCTTTCTAAGCTCTACACTCCGCAGAACGTGCTATACGAGCTTGACAAGCAGTTCGGTTCCGAACACTTGTTCGATTCCGACTTGCCGGACGCCGTGATTCAAGACTTCAACCGTATGGACAGCGGTATCATCTATTTCTCGGTTAACAACTGGATGTACGGACAAGACTATCCTCCGACCGAGAACTTCCGCAAGTGGCTGGGAAACGACCTCAACCAGACGTTCCAGAATGAGGAATGGGTCAAGGAAAACAAGCTCTGTGTCCGCTGTGGTTTCGTCGATATGAGCCAGAACTATCTGGTATCGGCTCCTCGCGAATGGGTCGAGAAGAATTGTCCGGAACTGCTCACGAATTTCGAATACACCTACACCTCCATCATCAACGGCAAAGAGGTGGAACACAAGGGTAAGTATTCCAAGTTCGTGTACTCACCCGACTACGGTCCGGACTGCGACGAGTTCAAGTGCGAAGACCGTTTCGGCTGGCCGTTCCTCGAATACAAGGAAGAGAACATCGGAGTCCACTGGTACGAGGAAGAACCGGAAGAGGAAGATGAAGCGGAAGAGGATGAACCTGAGGGGTCGGTAGGTTCAGTATGAGTTTCACGATATTCGAGAAATGGTGGAACAATAACACCAAGACATTTACTATAATATGGTATCCGCAGCACTTCTTTAGATGCTTTTTCAAGTGGCACAACAACGGTGCAAGGAAAGGGGTCGACAGGTGCTACGACGGCAGCCTTTGGCTGCTTGGCATTTGTTTCAACTATGTGAACTGGCGATACGACGCCTAGAGAGATTTCACCAGATGCGACTGTTCCAAATAATCAAGTATGCGTTCAAGTATAGAAGACGGATAAAGGCTCACATCGAGCGAGTCCAATACTTCTATACGAAAATAGTCTATGCCGATATGATACCTATGATGAAGGATATCGATATGGACCGGGTAATGAACCACGACAAGGACAAGCTGAAACTCAAGAATCTGGTTCGCCAAGCGTTCAGGTACATTCCGGGACCGCTATCCGACAAGGAGAAGCTGGCTATCCATAACGTGGTTATGGAACACATCAAGTCGAACAAGCACCACTGCGAATACTGGAGCGACGGCGACTACGCGTCCGAGGGTAACGACTGCACCAAGATGGAACCGACGTACCTGTACGAGATGTGCGCCGACTGGGCGGCAACTTCGGAGGAAAACGGCAGCGGCCTGATGGAATGGTACGAAAAAGTCGTGAACAAGAAGTTCCTGTTCACGACTGCACAACTAGATATCATCAAGCCGGTGTGCGAGTACCTGTCCCAGTGCATCGACCCCAATTTGAAGCGCAAGGACGATATGACGCCAGTCAAGCTGTCTACCTTGGGTATTTCGTCAAGGCACTAGCTACTTGGGAACGGTGACGAAGAAAGTGTCGCCGAGGCCGAGGTTGATGTAGCTCAGTTCCTTGTCGTCTTCAGCCAACTTGATCTTGAGTACACGCTTGTTTCTATCTGAATAGTAATAATACGGCGACTCGACGTTGCAGTAGTGTGTATGCTCTAGGCAAACATATACGTCCTTGTTGAAGATTGTCTGGCCGCTCTGGACGATCTTGAGGTGGCGTTTAGTGTATTTGTAGTAGTTGTTATCCATATTCTGAAATATAGCAATGTTAATCGGCGTTGCGAAATATAATTTTCGGTTTCAGTATTGACAACGCAAGAAATATTTCTTATATTTGCCTATATGAGTACGACAGACGAACAGAAAACCATCACCGAACCGGCAAAGGACTTCCGCAAGGCATACGCCTCGTCGCTCGTTGCCGACCTAGAGGCATACGCCAAGAAGCACGACCTTTTCCTCGGCAAGAAGCCGTGGGTACAGCGTCACGAATGGACAGCCTACCACACCAACTACCAGCAAAACCACCTTTTCCTCGACGCCATCTTGTTCACCGGAATAACGTGCGACGTGAACAATCTGGAATGCGTTATAGTGTACGACAGCCTCTACGAGGGTGGACGCTTCGAGTTCGGTATGGTCAGCCCGGACTTCCGCGAGACCTACGCGAACGACCCGAAATGGGGTATCTCGCTTCATCAGGCCGGGAAGGACAAGGACGGTAACGACAAATACGACCTTATGTTCGGCAAAGAGTTCCGCTGCTTCATAAAGGCACGCGACAAGATCGGCGAACAGTACCCTGATTTCAAGAACATTGCCGATTACTACCACCGGTGGGTGCAGCACGTCCCGGAAGAGGCTCTGGACTCGGTTATGGACGCCTTCCGCGAGATCAACTTGAAACACGCCAGAAGGCTGAAGAACCAAGACAGTCTGGAAAAGAAGAAGGCCCGTATCAAGGAGTCCGAGGACAGGCTGACACCCATTGCCGACATTCTGGCACCGCTTGTCGGCGAGAAGTACAAGATCACGACTAGGCGGACGACCATCGTTCCGACCGAGAGCGAACCCATATCGGTGGAGCTTATGGTGGATTCCGGCGTGAGGAACATCTGCATCGACTGCCATATCACCTATACGCCGAAGAGAGACAAGTTCAGGGCTTGCCTGAGACACCCGACAGATGACAAGCTGGGGTCGGAGCCGTTCTGCTGGTACGCCGAGGGTGGCATCCAGCGTATAGTCGCTGTTATCGGCTACGCGATGGCGTTCTGCCAGCTCTATGACGAGACCTGCACCAAGCTGAAGAACTTGAAGGAACTCTACTCGGTCGGCGAGGACATCGTCGTCAGGGACGAGGACGACTAGCGTCTTATAAACTTGGGGGTATGAGTAGTGGTGTACCTAATACTTACATAGTCAACCATTGTAGCGGTGGATTCATATATAAGCTGACTAATCATCAGTACACGAACCCATTTATTTGGTCGCTAATAGATTATGAATCGATGGCTAATCTTGTTACTCGGCTGCCAGACATTGACTTCCGTAAGATTAAACTGATATCGGATTTCTGGTCAGAGCCAGTAATCGAAATTGACGGCTGTGTTCGAGTTATTTATCCACATATTAAGCTAGATTGGAGAGCCAAGTCGCCTCGGATTGATGGGGTTGATGTATTCACGGATAAGCCGGGCATATATGCAGTAGATAAATACATAGTCCGTGTAAAGCGGATGTTCGCCACGAAATATCAGCCAGTTTTTATTATTTCGGAAGATAGTGATTATCGGCCAGCCGCTATGTCGATTGGCAAGGTGTTATTGTTTTCCGAAATTGTTAAGCAAAAAGGAACTTATTTTCCTTGCTATGTATTCACTCATACTAAAGACGTAAAAGACTTGGTTGAATGTAAATACATAAAGTATTTCTTTACACAATATGGTCGTGCTTGGCCATTTGCTCAGTATTTGATTGACAATCGCTTTATTGATCTATAAACTAGGATATATGAGCGAAAAACTAGACTGCATAATTGCAATGACTTCGTGGAAGGGTCGCATCAATAGCGAAATCCTTCGATTAACTCTTTTTAGTTTTTTAAAGCAATCCAAGGTGTGTAATTTCAAGGTTATCTTGGTGCTTAGTACAGACGAGTTTCCGACGAAGGAAGCTGAGCTACCCGACGAACTGGTTAAGCTTATGAAATCCGCACCGAACGCTGAGTTGATGTGGACTGGCGCGAATACTAAGGCTTACAAAAAATACTTCCCAGTGGCTCGTGTTTACCCAGATGTTCCTATTATCACGGTCGACGACGATTCTCCGGCGAAGGACAATTTCCTGACTACGCTTTGGGATATCCATACCAAGGATCCAGACCGAGTTATCTATGGGTATAACCACGTTTTACCCAGTGTAACGAGTAACGGCTGTATCGACAATGTTCGATATGGCGTTGCGCTTTATCCGCCCAATTCGCTTTATCCGTTGGATGAGACTTTTGGTCGTAAGTTCTTTGAGGATATGGATGACGAATTTATGCGACTGTTGCACGTTCTGAAGGGAACTCGATATAGAGCGGTCGATGCTTATTCGGTCTTGCATATGCAAGCTCGTAATCAAGATGTCGCTATGGGTCGAATTATGGGTGGTCAGTGGGGTCAGATTTCATCTATGTGGAATACGCTGTGGATGGTTTTCCCGGAATTGAAGAAGATTTGGGATAGAAATATACGGAATAGGAATTAGTTATGCATTTTTATTCGCCGCACCCAGCATTTAATGATACTATCGACTCATTAAAAAATGAGTTCAAAGATGATACATCGAACTCAATCATTGTTTGTGGAGTTCACGAAACTAGTCAAAGGCGTACAGTAGCTGACTTTAAGAAGCAGTATGACAAAGTGATCGCGTTCAACCAAGAACCTTTGTTGGCAAAACAGCGTACCTTTATGAATATATGGATGTATAAGTTCTTGAAGGAAGCCGACGAAGTATGGGACTACGACGAAATGAACTTCAGGGCAATTAAAGCTATCCGACCAGATACTGAGCTACATATACTGAAACCGTATAAGAATTGGAGTCTATTTCCGCGAGTATCAAAGGATATTGATGTTCTGTTTTATGGCTGTATAAATAACCATAGGCGGGTTTTGCTTGACGCATTATGCCGTAAATATCGTGTCGAAGTAATAACTAACAACTTTAACGATTTAGATTCGATGATTTTAAGAAGTCGAATATTGTTAAATATTCATTATTACTATGAGGTTGCAATGCAAGAACAAGCACGAATGGTGCGTTGGTTGGGCGCACCGTGTCGTATAGTATCGGAAAAGTCTTGGCGTAACTATCTTGGAGTAGATGAACTTAAATATGAGGAGATGTTTTCAATATGAGTGAGTTAGTTTCGTTTATATTTGTTAATCGAGGTGGTGTTAGTTTGAATGATGCCATCCGTAATGTAAATCAAGTATATTCTGATTATGACAAAGAAATACTAGTAATTGAGCAAGCCGATGATTTGCCGTTTCTTAGAGGTCAGTTATTTAATATAGGTGTTAAATTTGCTCAAGGTACATATATTGCATTGTCCGACAATGATATGTATCACTTGAATAAGGTGCCTTGGATAGATATATATGAGAAAATTAAGAAACCATTGATCGGCTTCAAATATATTAGTCAAGTGACATTGAAAAATGGTACGCCTATTATTACTAAGACAGAAGAATGCCCAACCGGGTTTGGTGGGTTTAACTTTATGCGGCGAGCCGATTTCTTAGGATTTAATGGATTTTCCAATTTGTTTGTTGGTTGGGGGTTTGAGGATAATGCATATAGTATGCGGTTTGATTATTTCCGGGTACCACAAGATTTAGGGCATATTACACACCCTATACGCAACTACGCTTATTCTAAAAACCGTGAATATAATATGGAATTGTGGAAGACGGTATCTAGCCGTGATAGTAAACTAGATGGAATCCAGCAAACTACATTTAATTTGGTGTCTGATGAAGTTGAATGTGATGGAATACGTCGTATTTGTGTCAATAAGGTGTCGGTGTGCGATGGCTTTGCTTACTTGGATTTGTTAAAAAAACACTATACATTACTGGAGATGCGATAATATGCTAGACGATACCATCATCATATCAATGACATCGTGGCCGAAGCGAATTCATTTGGTTGCGCCAGCTGTATATTCAATATATCGACAGATTTCAGGTCCGGCTAATTGTCGTATTGTTGTTGTATTGGCTAAACCAGAATTTCCTAACTTAGAGGCGGATTTGCCATTCGAACTTAGAACGATGATTAACGCAAAAATAGTTGACTTGCTGTGGTGTGATGAAAATTTATATAGTCATAAGAAACTAATGCCGACACTTTTAAAATGGCCTAATAATACGATATTATGTGTTGATGATGATGTAATTCGACCAAATGGGTGGTATGCGCAGTTTCTTAATGATCATAATAAGTATCCTAATGATATAATTGTTGGCTGCTGTTGGTATGATATTGGATATGAAAACGGTCGCTTTAATCCTACTAAAGCGGTTATATCAGATTCTGGCGTTCGAGCTGGCAGTATCATTACCAATAGCCGTCCAGCAAATGGATATGGTGGTATATTATATCCAGCGCATACGTTTACAGATTCTCGTTTTTTTGATTTAAAGTTGATGATGCGTTTAAGTGCTAGGTCTGATGAATGCTGGCAATATTGCTTTAACATAATTGAAGATAAGACTTTACGATGGCTTTCATATGTATGGCCATATCATAAGTATGTTCAAGATGGGTCGCAAGAAACTAGTATGGGACAATCTCGAATTTTGGGCAAAATTAGTTCGTATGATGAAATCCACACAAATTTATTTAAAGCATTTCCTGAATTTGAACGGAAATTGAAACTTAAATTAGGTATGTGAGCGAGGGTATTATGGATTGGGCTAAATTTTGTGTTAGTAAAATACCAGACTTAATCAACAAGTATAAAACCAATACGGGACGAGAAATTAACCTTTCGAGCGTTCGTACATTTACTGATAAAATTCAGTGGCTAAAGATATATGATAGTACATATATGAAAACTTTTGTCGCCGATAAAGTGACCGTTCATAAATTTTATAAGCAAATCTTGGGTAAAGATATTGGAATTCCATTGATTGCAGTGTATAATAATCCGAGTCAAATAGAATGGGATTCGCTACCACCCAAAATTATGATAAAGTGTAATCACGGAAGCGGATATAATATTAGTGTAACTGATAAATCACAAGCAACTATTCATCGAGTTAGTGACTTATTGGGTCGTTGGTTACAAGATGATTATTCTGAATTCTTTTGTGAATTGCACTATAAGTTGATACCTCGTAAAATATTAGTAGAACCATACATAGATGGACTAGTTGACACGAAAATATTTTGTTTTAACGGCACTCCTAAATTTTATCAAATTGACAAACACTTAACCGAGTCGAGAATGAATTTCTATGACTTGAATGGTACCCCAGTCCGGTGGTTAAGTAATACAACGTATCCAGCAAATTATAGTATTCTCGATCCGAAGCCTAATAAATTGAACGAAATGTGTAGTATTGCAACAAAACTAGCTCGACAATTTAAGTTTGTTCGAGTAGATTTTTACACAGTAGGAAACACATTATATGGCGGAGAACTTACTTTTACGCCCGGTGCCGGAAACCAAAAATATATCGGCGACGGAGACCGAAGACTCGGAGATTTGCTGGCTTTATAACGAGTTAGCTGATATACCAGAGGAATTTGTTGTGATTGCCCGTTCGCGTGGGGTCGGCAAAGACTCTTGATTATCGGAAAGAGGTAGCCACCCCTTTCTCCGTAAAATTCGTTGTAACTCTTTATTCATACTAACCAGTTTATGCAAAAGACGACCAATCAGGTCGTCTTTCTGGTTTATCTATGCCATCCGCAAGTTTCGTCGTGCATCATATTAAATGCACCTACCGGAAGAGATGTAGCAGATGTGGCTGATAGAGGACACCCGTGTACCCCTTGGTTACAACCGCTATAGAATTTTGCATACGGTTCTCCATTTATACCAATTGGTCGGCCATCTACTAGTTGGACGTAAATGTCGGCAGTTCTTCCGCCCGTATATGCATATACATTAAATGCTGAGCGGTTTGCAGACCAATTTCTAAGTAGTTGTTCGGCTTCTGGTGTAAACACCGTTCCACTGCAACCTGAAAACGAAGAAGACCCACTATACGAATGTTTTTGAGTCACTAAAACTGATGCATTGTGCTCGAAACCTTCATTTAGGATTTGTTCTGGGGTTATTAGTGATTTATCAATCATTAAGCCTCCGTATAGTTCGTTGTCCCAAAATATACTAAATAAAATGTTTGCTGCCAACATGGGTTTAGTTACCCAGCTTCCATTCATACTGTCCATCGCTAGTTTGGACGTAGCGAACGCGGCCATACAAGTGATAATAAACGGCGGTCTTAGGCCATTCTACATCCCAACGAGGGGAAACCACGTTAAGCCATCTTACTTCGTCTTCGCTGGGCTTTTCGGACTTATTGTCGTCGTGAGCAATAACACGATGAATCCGTACATCCCCGGACAAGGCACCTTGGCTGTTTTTCTCGGTTGATTCCATCAACTCTTTAAGAGCTTCATCTATGTCGTCACTCTTGGCAACAAAGGATGATACCAAAAGAAACGGGCACAGAGTGCATTGCATACTGTAGAATAATTTCATAAGTCTACTCTCGTCATTTTTGATGAAATATAGCAACTAGTTGGCAAATTTTAGCAACTAGTTGGCAAATTAGCTCGAATTTACACAAATCTACTGAAATTTACAAAAGTTCCGAAAAGTATGTTGAACACCCGCAAAAGTTTTGTACAATGTATAAACTTGATATATAAAGGTACAATGAATTAGTAGCGTTCTTCATTGTACTAAATAAGAAACCATTTCGATGGCTCGTTTGGAGTTGAACGCTACATTAAATTCCTTACGAGCCATTTCTTTTTTGTATGAGCAAGCATTGTTGGACATTAAGCAATAGATTCGAGTCGCATTTCTCTGCTGCGTTCTATCCTATTCTGTTGTCCGACACCAAACGAGCCGAAATTATCCACCGGGCCGAAGAAATCCGTGCCGTAAGAAACGAGATATCGGAAGTATTCTTCTCGGATATGCTCGGCTTCCAAGATATGACGAAGTTCGAGGCATTCAAATTTTTCAACCCAATCTTTACCACTAGATTGTCCGGCCACTACTTGAATAAGGCTATCGAGGATGTGTGGAAAGCTTACCAGCTTCGGTTTGATGCCATACGCAAGAAGATTGAGTTCGAGCAAGTTACCGAACTGATTCCGTCGTTTTACAAGCGTAGAACCAAGGAACACCAAGTAGGCGACCTCAAATCCATCGAGAGACATACCAAGAAGACTGAACTGACCAAGGTGCTTACTTGGCTTGCTAGATACGGCAAGGATGACACCGTTTATTGGCTGGAATCGAAGATTCCTACCGTCGACGAACCCAAGCAGAAGTTCTACCGAGCCATCCTCCGTTGTATCAGCAAGTTTGGGTTCAACCGCGTTATGCGGTTAGCCTTGTCCAAGAGAGAGGCCGTATTTGCCGAATACATCAACCGAGGGAAGATTACATTCGAGTCGCTTACGTTCAGTGGCAGAAGCCGCCTCAAGCGTCCTATCGTAGATGCCAGAAGGAACGAGACTGGAAAGTTCGACTATTATATTGAAATGTCTTGGGACTGGTTCGATGACGGATACCGTGGCAGTAGCAAGAATACGATGTGCATCCCGTTCAAGTACAACCGAGCATATCACCGTGCATTGTCAAGATACTGCAACGGGACGGATACGTTCTATACCGTAGTGATTCGTGGTAACGACATCCACTTCGTATTGGCTAGGGACGGCTACCGTTACAAGCATAACGAGGAAATCACCGAAGATAATACTATCGGCATTGATGTGAATTCCAAACATAATATGTTCGCCTTGAGTAACGGTGAGTTCATTCCTCACGACGAAGCGTTGATTGCCGACCTTGAAGATGCACTGCTGAAAGTCGATGCCAAGCAGAAGGCATATAATGATAGGTTCAAGAAGGACGAAGAACACGATGCGTTCAAGATTTCTCGTAATGACAAGTCACGCATCGAAGCCATCACTACGAAGCTGAACGAGTCCAACAAGCGGACTATTGCTAACCTCTGTAAGCAGTTCGCAACAACGGGCATTAAGCATATCGCTATGGAGAACCTCGATGGTTTCCAAGGAAGCAAGCTCCATTCAGAAGACAGTAAAGGTTTCAATCTAGGTAGGTTGCATCTAAGGACTGGACTATCTTCGTTGAAGGACGCGTTCATCCATATTGCACCCAAGTACGGCTTGCTAGTATCGATTGTACAGGCCGAGTATACATCAAAGATGTGTGGCCACTGCGGCTGTATCGACGACCGGAACCGCCAGACCCAAGAAGAATTTTGTTGTGTGGAATGCGGACATTCCGAGAATGCCGATATACACAGCTCGAAGAACATTAAATTTCGCCTTACCTCGACCGTGTTAAGAGGGAACCTGTTAGTTCTAGCAGGAGATAGCGAATACAGGTACTTCATTCCGAAAAGACTCCTTCCTAGGTGGAAGGTGAAGAAGTACCTGGAAAAATGCCGTTGCGATGGTTTGTTCAAACAAACCATAGAAAATCAGCAATTATCTACTACTTGTAGATTTTGTTAGATTTTTGTCAACGATGCCCCTGTTGTTTTGATTAAAAACAGCAAAAGCTGCCGAGTCTCCTCGACAGCTCTTGCAAACAATAACAATGGGGTTCCCCATCGAATCGGTTAAAGTATAGCAAATAGTCTTAGTAATGTCAACATTCCAACCAGAAATATAGCACGAAACCGACATAGTTGCTATATTTATGCACAAGGAGCTGATTGTAATTTTGAAAAGGGTAATATATGCTAAAGCCAGAAGTACAGCAAGCACTGTTCGACAAGTACGCACCGGATCCGACCGGTGCCAAGTGGGACATCAAACGTTTCGCCGATCGAATAGCTACCGAACCGTCACCAAGGGGAGACTGGTTGCGGAAGTATCTGCACGTCGTGTGCGACGACACCATCAATACCAAGTTCAACGACCCGGATGTGACGGAAAGTAGCGTGGCAAACGCTAGTTGGCTGTTTTGCGGGGAGGCTCATCCCGAACTGCCTTCATTGCTCAAGGGAGTCGCTTGGCATGACGTCACCGACGAGATGGTGGACAAGTTTCTCCAGCAGCTGTCGGATTCATTCTCATTACACGCCGCTTACAATGCGATCAATCTGCTTGCGTCGTTCAAGTATAACGATACTAGCCTCGAACGCCAAGAAAAGGCGAAGGAATGCCTCGAAAAACTGCTGCCTGATTCAGTGGAAGCCTTCTTCGAAGGACCTGCTATCAACATTCCGACCGAGGAACGGCTAAAAGCAATTAAGTACCGTATGATCGAGTACATCACCAACCTATAGGAGAACCCAGATGAAATACGGCCAGTTGAATCCGGGAATCGGTGCTGGAATTGCGAAAAATCCGTTGTCGTGCGTCTGACCGGAATTTCTACGGAACTCAAGAAGGAAAAGCGCGGTTAAGCGCGAAATTTACTATGATGAAGACTCTACTGATTCTCGTTTGTCTACTGGCTGGCTACGGCCTTTCCGAATCCGGTACCTGTCACCAGTTCACGGTATGGAACCCGGCTACCAAGGACACTCTGGTACACTACTTCTCCGCAGGGGAGCAGAACGGTTACTGCTGGTTCGGTACCAGCATCTTCGGAAAGACCATCCGCTGGGAATGTCGCAAGATGGCCAAGCGTACCGAGAAAGGCCGCGAGGTCGTCTCGGAGAGCGGACAGTTGAGCTACAAGAACTTGGCGTATTATTGCGCATCTAGGTGGTAAGTATGAAGAAGCTGATAGCTATTTCGATTTTGGGCATCTTGTTCGTAGGCTGCACGGAACCTACTATTGAGAACGGTTGCCGTGGCGACGTTATTGAAGACAACAACAAGTGCCTACGTGTCGTTAACGACCGACAGAGGCACCAGATCGACAGCTTGAACTACGAATTGAAGCTTCTGCAGCAGAAGTTCCACTACGAATGCACCGACCGCAAAGCATCGCTATGAAGAAAAGGCCGTCCTTTTATCTCGACGAAAAGCAGATCAACAATCTGTACAAGCACGTCCGTAAGAAAATGAAGCGTGCCGACCGCATTAAACGAATGCGGAAGTTCCTCAAAGATATGGCACCGTTGCTCATTTCGGTGTTGGTCTGTATAGTGCTGTTAGTTGTTTCTGAGGTTACCGGAGTGAAAACCAACGAATGCGAGGCATTTTTCGCTGTAATCGTAGTTTCCTTGCTAATTGTAATTTTCTAAAGCTTGACGTTGGTTTCCAGCCAAGACGATATCGACTCCCTGCAGTTGCTGATGCAACGGTAGTGGCAGATTTCATCGTAAGTGGTTTCCGGGACATCGGCCTTCTCGTAGGTTAATCCTAACCGTTCCACCACTATCAGCTTTATCGTGCTGGTCATCGGCTTGTGGTCGGATTCCTTGTAGTCCAGCGATGCGGCCTCGACCAAAGAAGGCAGTGCTAGGCACTTGTACCTCACCTTGCCGGCCGACTTGCCGTACTGCCAGTCGAAATACTCGATGTCGACGTTGACCAGTCCGCCCAAGTCCATTCCGCTAACCGGGTGTCCCTCGTACTCGGAGACGCCGAGAATCACGCCGGGGTAGCGGTAGCCGTTGAACTCGACTTGGCTGTTGGCGAAAGATGTCACGGCCATATTGTCCTGGATCCACGTCCAGTCGGCCTTCTGGCTATGGAAAGTGGCCTTCCAGTGGTTCTTCTTCACGAGGTCCGGAAGGCTGTCTATTTTCTCCGCCCAGAACAGCTTCTTTTCGGGGTCTTTCTTTATGCCGACGTATTCGGCCTCGAAAGCCTTGTCGCCCATACGCTTCCTCATATCCCGTTCGAACTCCTCTTCCTCCTTGGTTGTGGCACACCAAGTGTTGACGGAGGCGTAGAACGGTATGTCGCAGTTCTTCCAGTACAGGGTGTTGGCCTCTGAATGTGCGCTGAATATCTGGGAGTTGGCAAGGATGAGGTGGCGACGTGCGCTGTGCTTCATACACACGAACTCCGACTGGGTGAGTTCCAGCATCTTCTTGTCGGTCAGCCAGCCGAACTCGTCGATGAAAAGGTAGTCGGACGCGAACCCGGATATGCTTTTCTGGTCTGCCGGACGCGCTAGGATGGTGCTTCCGTTCTTGAAGGTGACTGTGTGTTCCGTCCAAGTCTTGACGCCGGGCTGGATGGCGTAGGGGAGCCTGATGATGGCCTGTCGGATGTGCATCTCGAACTCGGCGTACGCCTGAGCCTTCTTGGGTGCGCAGTAGGTCAGTACCAGATTGGGCGTGAACATCGCCTTCCAGAGGAAATAGGAGAGCACGATGGTCGTGTAGCCGGACTGTCTGTACCAGTCCGACTTGATGAACCGCTGGTTCTGCAGAACTTCCAGCTCGGCTCGCTGTCTGGGGCTGGGTTTCAATATGTTGGTGCCGTCCTTGGAAGTCGTTTGCACGAAGGTATTGATGAACAGGTAGGGGTCGTTTTGGCAGAGCTTGAGCGTGTTCCGCTGCTCTTGGGTGAGTTCGACTTCTTCGTCGGCGGATTTCAGGTTTTCTATTCCTCTATATGGCATAGTTTCCTCGGTTGTTTCGTAATCGAAGTTTATATCTCCGTCGGATTTTTGAAAATCGCGGTCATTTTTCGGAAACCGAGGCCGATTTTCGGAAATCGTTGCTATATTTAAGACAAATCAACAAAAGAGGACTATATGAACGTAGAAGAACTGAATAAGGCAATCAAGGACAAGATTCCGAACGTAGCAATCGAAGGCATCACCAAGGTCGTCGTCGCGAAGAAAAAGAAGCGCGGCGGCTACACTATCTACCCGCAAGTGACCGAAGCCAATCTGGTCAATATCCCGCTTCTCGGCGGAGACTGTATGGCCATCGTGTTCGAAGACTAGCCTATGCGTAAACAGAGCAAACTCGAATTCTACTGTACCGTGACCGCAGTCTCGGTCCCGATGTACAAGTACAGGTTTCCGAAGTCTGTGATGAAGTACAAGTCGAAGGAATATTACGGCCAATGGAACTGGTATTGGGAGCGTGAACTTCCGAAGAAGTCGGTGGACGACCTCGTGTCCAAGATCTCCGCCACGCTGACACAGACTACCTACGGCGTAGTGTTCGTCACCCGTGAAGGAAACGAGACCAGTTACAAGATTCCATACAAGGTCGCGTTCAAGGACAACCTTGTCAGGATTTACACGACACGGTACCAGTTCATCAAGTCGCAGACCGGCAAGACTATCCTCACGACGCGCAAGGTGTATTTCTCGCCCACGCCGCATTTCGAGTGGGACTTCATTACCCTGCGCGACTTCAAGCAAGTCTTGTACTACTACGCATCGGACTGTGGGTGCAAGAAGGCCAAGAAGCTTAGAGACAAGCTTTCTGGTAATGTTTAACCTACTTACTTTCAGGAGACAAAATGAGAGACTATATGGTACCCCCATCGAAGGCCGAAGACCGTCGCGACAATCTATTGTGGATATCGGTTTTCTGGCCTATGCTTGCTGCGTACGTAGGAATGTTCTATCTGTTCTGGGCGGATAAGTTTAACCGGTCGGTCGACTTGTTGTCGATTATGGGAAGTGTCGGCGTCGCCATCCTAGGTATGGTGCCGGTCGTATTCTTTTGGTTTATTTTTATCGTATATCCAGAGGTTAAAGAGTGCCACTCGGAATACAATGACTGGCATCTCTACTGGTCGCACATATTCGGTATCAATTTCTTTCCGTTAGCCGGTCTGTGCTGTTTTATCGGTTACAAGATATTCTGCTAGGTTTTTTATAACATAGCGACGAGAAAACTCACCCATCTTTAGTGGGTGAGATGAAAGCCGCTTGACGATTTTCGGAAAATTTGCTACATATATAAACTGATATACGAAGGCAACTCGCACTTGTCGTCGTGGGAAAGTTTAAGATGTACTTAGGTACATTGTGTCCTACCGGAAGTGCGAGTTCCGGTAGGATTTTTCGTATGATAGTCAAGAAAGGCATAGAAATCAAGCTATATCCGAACAAGGCGCAGAAGGTATTCTTTGCGAAGACCTTCGGTTGCTGTCGTTTCGTGTATAACCAGTGCCTTAAAATCAAGTCATATATCTACGAAGAATCCAAGATGTCCTTCCAGCCGAAATTGAAGTCGTTTAAGGAAGAATGGGAATGGCTCAAGGAAGCCGACTCGCAAGGACTGGCTAATGCCTATATGGATATGAACCAAGCATACCAGAACTTCTTCACAGGTAAATCCAAATATCCAAGATACAAGTCCAAGAAGGACAAGCAGAGCTACCGGAATGCTATGTGTCATAAGGATATTAAGAAACTAATTATTGGTAATTCCATTGTACTACCAAAGGTTGGTGCGGTCAAGTGCCGTTTCGGTAAGACATTCGAACACGAACATATTGTTAAAATCTACAATGTGACAATCAAGAAAAGCAAGAAAGGCGACTATTATTGCTCGATTTGTTGCGATGTGGATGTACCGGAGATGTTGCATACCGGCGAATGCGTGGGCATCGATCTCGGCATCAAATCGTCCATTGTGATGTCCAACGGAGAAATAATTAAGAATCCGCACTTTGAAAAGAAGTCGGAACGAAAGATTAGGCATTTGCAGAGGAAACTCGCAAAGGCGAAGAAAGGCGGCAATCGATACGAGAAAGTCCGTATTCAACTGGCCGCAGCCTATGAAAAACTGGGTAACAGAAGGAAAAACTTCCTTCATCAAGTATCGCACAGATTAGTCCGTGACTACGATATCATCTGTATGGAGAACCTTAACATAAAGGGAATGCAGAAAAACCATTGTCTTGCTGGCGCGTTGGCCAATCAGGCACTCGGTACACTAACTAAGATGATAGAGTACAAAGCTCAATGGCATAACCGTACGGTCGTTAAGGTAGGACGGTTCTTCCCCAGTTCGCAACTATGCAACAACTGTGGGCATAGATACCATACATTGAAACTTAGCGAACGCGAGTGGATATGTCCAGACTGTGGTAGCGTAATAGATAGGGACTGGAATGCCGCCAAGAACATACTTGATGAAGGTCTTAGAATACTAGATAATGAAGGTACCCCGCGAACCGGGGAAGCCGTGGTCTTGCGACCGCTATGCCTTG
>Ga0265301_10001969_pt1 | contig 25139 bp, 36 predicted proteins | sample AusTroGonzalo_MG_2_FD_193488 | JGI IMG/M metagenome (GOLD analysis project Ga0265301, IMG submission 193488) | Bovine rumen microbial communities from tropical cattle in Woodstock, Queensland, Australia - Gonzalo_04 | ecosystem: Host-associated > Mammals > Digestive system > Stomach > Rumen ... | reverse complement strand
CTTTTTGTCGCCAAGCACATCGCGCACATACTTCGTATACATATATTTATAGTTCGTTCTCGTTGATGGCTTCAACTCGAACTTCGTACCGATGTATTCGTCGTAGTAGTCGTTTAGGCTTGTTTTCGCGCCGGAATAGATATCGATGCCATCGTCAACGTCTTTGGATAATCGCTTTTCCATGTCACGCAGCGGCTCGCACTGTCTCTTCCCTGGAGGCAGCTTGTCGGTAGATACGAGCTTCCAGCTATATACGCTTCGGCGCACACCTTTCGCGTCTGTGTATTTGTACTCGTACTTCCCGTCCGGTCTTTGGCTTTCGCTGTTCCGCAATACCCTGCCTTTGTTATCTCTTCTCTTATCGTTCATTCGACGCTCCTTCTGAAAAGAGACGACAGACTGTATAATAGTATATCATGCAACACACCTTGTCAATCTTAAATTGCGCTCAATCTGTCAATCAACTTTTCAAACTTGATTCTCTTGATTTGCGGCCTATTGCCATTCCAGAGTATGTAATCTGCGTCCGGGTTTTCATTCACGAGGTTCCGCAGCTTGTTCTCCCCTATCCTGAAATACGCTGCTGCCTCGACAATCGTAAGTGTGTACTTCTCCCAGATTGGGACGGAGAGGGGCGAGCGCAGAACTCGCCCCTCCTCTTCATCAGTCGTTGAATAAGCTAAGTTGCTCATATTCCGGCTCGCTTTTCACAATGCCAGTGCCAGTGCTTCCAAACCCACCGCATCCACGCTCCGTATCATCGAGTTCGTCTACCTCGCAGAAATTGGCTGTCACAAACGGGAGAATGACAAGCTGAGCGATACGTTCACCGTTCTGGAACTGCTGTTTTTCGTCGGTGTCGTTGTGAAGCGCGACGATAACCTCTCCACGATAGTCCGAATCGACAACGCCTACGCAGTTTGCTGGGCGCATACCTTTCTTCGTGGCAAGCCCGCTCCTCGCAAAAATAGCTCCGAAGTATCCGTCTGGAATTGCAACGGCGATGCCGGTGCCAACCTTGTACGTTGCGTGAGGCATGATTTCACAACTATCGTATGTATCGATGCAAGCATACAAATCGTAGCCAGCGGCGCTCTGTGAGCCGCGTGTCGGAGTTACGGCACCCTGCCGTAACTTTTTGATTTTAACTCTCATTCCTTGTTCTCCTTTATATTTTTGGTGGGCGGCTATTGCTGTAGTAATAAACCGCAACAGTAAGCATTGCGAAAAGAATCACAGCGGTCAAATATGTATTCATGTAGCTTCTGCCTTTCTGAAACAGAATATCTTTTCCGAATTGTCTACAAGTCCAAGCTGTGCGTGTGGGCGTTTATGGTTTCTGAGCCGCTCAATTTCAAACAGTTCAAATCCGTTGCTTTGCGCAATCCGAACCACATCATCCTCCAGCTTGTACTTGCCGAGATTTTTGACGTTGATACAGAACACGCCGTCCTGTGTCAAATATATGTAAATGTTCCTGATTGTCGGAACCATGTATGATTCGAGCCATTGTGTATAGCTCATTCCTTGCTTATAGGACTGTTCTCCTATCGCGTAATCCTCTTCATCGAAGTATGGCGGACTGCTAAATGCAAGGCCGATTCGCCCCCCCACTCGGGAACAAGTGTTTCACTACCATGCGCACGAATATCAACGCGCACATTGTTCCCGGTCGCTTGTGCATAGTCCGCGCTCATTTGCGTCAACCGCTCTACCAGCAAATAGTTTGGGTCTGTCCCGCAGTATGTGACGCCATTTCGGATAGAGCCAAGCATCCGGCTTCCCCACCCGCACGAATAGTCGTAGACAACACCGTTGCGGTCATACTTCTGGATTATCAAGTCAACAGCTTCCAGCGGGAAATTCGATGCTGACGACCAAACGCATCCAGAGCCACCAATTCTACATACCGTTTCCATATTCTTTACGGTATCTGAGCTGTTATAAACCTTTGGGTTTGACAGAGACTTACCATACAGAAATCCGACAAGCTCCTTTGAGGCGAACACCTCTTCCATCGTAAACTTGGATTTGCGTTTCTTCGTTTTCTCCATCAAATCCTTCACATAGAACTTTGTGATAAGCCCGTTTGTATTTTTGCCGTTTGCAACGGCGACGAACTGTTCCTGGACTTTTTCAAACGGGGGCTTTCGGTAGTGTTCGTTGCGGATGCGTTCAAATTCTTCGTCGCTGATTTCGTGGTAGAACTTCGTTTCAAACGTCTTCCCGTTATATTGAATTGTTTTTGTTATTCTTATCAGCTCCTTGCAGATTTTCTTTTGAACATGATATGATAAAGACAATCTTTATCAATCTTCAACCGCAAACCACAGTCCGCAATGGCACGCGCCGAGCTCACCTGCGGCAATCTGCTCACGAAATGACTTGCATTTGCATTTTGTGTCTTCGTTCTTAACGAGCTGACAGGGGCAATAACCACCGTTTTCTTTAAGACGCTTCTTAATATCTCTCACATACTCCGCATCTGGATTCAGGATAACTTTCACTTTGATTCCTTTCTATGTATCAACTGATAACTTCTGCATACTGGTTCGGAGAGGCAAGATAAATTCCGAGTACATCGTCATAATGGCTATCACGGTTCGGGACGAAGCGCCCAAACTTAATGATAATGTTCGGATACTCGCTTAACGACTCAATTAAGAGTGGTGATATTTCCTCCTTGTTAAAACCAGTGTAGATTACGACTGTATCATAACAATGATATTGGTTTCTCAAGTTTCTCACGAATGTGTACAGCTCTGTAAACTGCTCAAATGGTTCAAGTCCAGCAAAAACGATTGCCTTAGTGATTGGATTCTGTATGTATCGCATGATGATTTCATCATCGGAAACACTTATTATGCTTTGTTTTGCGAGGGAGCTGTTTTGGCAACAGCTCGCCCCGCTTTCTTTATCGCACTTGAAATCGCAGAAACACGTACAGATATACATGGATGGGAGTTTGTAATTAACAAAGTCCTCATCCGTGATTCCTTTAATCCGCACTGTCCTCCTCCTCGCCGCAATACTTCACAAGCAACCGCTCCAGCTTGCTTCTGTTGTAGTTTTCATTGAGAACATAAACAGCGTTTGATGGGACGTATCCTTCCTTCGCCTCTTCAAAAGCGGCTCTGACTTCCTCGAACTCCATCGTTCTGCTTACAGTAATTACCTTGCCGTCGTGCCAAATCTTCGCCGCGATTTCAACCTCGACGGTTCTGGACGGAATGGCGAGAACAATGAACTCGTCTTCAAGGTCGAGAAATTCCTGCTCACTCATTACTGCATCACCCCATCATTCGCAAGGACGTTCATCCATTTGCGTCTGTCGAACTCGTTCTTACGGATTTTCTGATAGCTGCTTGTCGGCGTATAAAACCCGACGACGCGAGCATAAGTATCTGCAATCGGCTCGCCGCAGACAGGGCAACGTTTTTCACTGATAAACGCATGTCTGGATTTGCAGACGCTGATTTTCGTTGTGAACGCGAAGTAAATGACTCCCTGCGACGCTACATAGTTCAGCATTTCCCACGCCGTTTCCTCATTCGGGAAGCGATTTTCAATGTTGATGTGCGCGATACATCCGCCGCCGCACTTCTTATCAAAGAGAGAACCGAGTCGGCACTTCTCCTGAATCGTGCATTTCTCCATAAGAGGAATCCACTGGTTGGAGTAGATGAAGTATTTGTTCTGCTCAAACAGGAGATTGTCCGCCTGACAGATGACGCCAGCGCAGTTTTCCGCCGGAATCATTTCGATATTGAACGAGAAGTCGCACTCAAAGTTATCCTTAACCTCGTTCATGGCGTCCAAAATCTCCGTGGCAAACTGTACTGCTTCATCGGAGTAGCTCTTACAACCAAACTCGTCGGTGTTAATCAGCCCGAACAAATCCATGACTTCATACATCCCGATGCCGCCGATTGTGCAGAACTGCTTATCGAGCTCAACGGCTCCGTCCTGATAGTTCGGGAGCAAGCCCTTTTCGATATTTCTCTGGATAATGTGGCGCATAGAAGTCAGCGCCTTGCAATCAAGAAGTACGCGCTCACGCAGGATTTTCAGATACTTCTTCTGGTTAAATCCGCTTTCGTAAGCGATGCGGACAAGGTTGATGGTGCTGACGCGGCATGACCCGACAGACAGAGCCGTGCCGCCGATGGAGTTAATAAAGGCATCGAGCTTCTGTGTATCAGACAGCAGACGACAGCAGTTCGAGAGAACGCCAACGTTATCGCTGACAAAGAAGTTTGAGTCGCTCCATCGGATGTTATGGTTGGAGCACCACCGCGCAAACGGTTCGTCTACAAACTTGCCGTCCTGGTACAGAAGTGAATACGTCAGTACCGGATAGGTGAACATATTCGTTTCACGAATCTCGCTGACGACATTCATAAACACCTGCTGGCATTCAACAAGGTCTTCGATGTGGTCGATAGCGAGCGTGCCGTCCGGGAACTCAACGCCTCCAAACAGAGATTCCATATACGGTCTGTCAAAGATTGACACGTTGGTAAACGCGCTCTGGTCGATGCGGAGGAACGGCTGATTGAGACGGTAGATAAACTTCTGGAACTGCTGGCGCAGGTAGTATTCCGGGTTCTTCATGTAGTACCCTTCCTCAACGTCCTTCTTCCAGAAGTACCAAGCCCAGATGATGACGTTCGGCATACCAACAGCGCCGCTCTGACGGTTGGACAGGAAGGAAACAAACTCAATCACATCATCGAAGTATGTAGTTAAATGACGAGGAGCTTCATTGTTATACCGCTTTATCTCAATCGTTTCGCCATTCGGCATCACACGCTTTTCATTCAGGAAGAAAAGCCCTTCTGTGGCAAGTCTTGTGAAATCGTTCGCCCAGCAATACGGGAAGTAGCTCGCTGTGGTGCTGTCATTCAGATAGAAACCACGGCTGAACTCCTGCTCAAACCACTGTTTTGCCGTGCGAAGCCCCCACATTTTCTTAACTTCCATGAAGATTTTGTTCAGGCCAAAGAGCTTGTCCTCGCTCTTCCCCTTCTCTGTCATAAAACTGCGAATATCCTTATGATTTGCATTCGCGTTCGGGTCGATGCTTGAGTCTGCAAGGGTTGCTTTGTCTACGAAGTTGTCGATGAACTCTGAGAAATCGAGCTGGCTTGGATGAAGCCCGTTGATAATCTCGAAGTCCTCCCCGTACTTCTTTTTCATATCTTCGAGACAGCGCTCGAAGTCCTTGGAAAGCTTTAACTGAATTTCCATACTTCCTCCGTTACTGATTGTTGAGCCATGCTACGGCTGCTGAAAAATTCTTCAGCTCACCGTCAATGCCAAGCACCGGCACCTCTGTTATACCGAGCGCAAGCATTTCATCTACGGAGTTGTTCTCCGTGTAAGTGATTTCTTTCTCTGCAAGTTTCTTTTTCAGAACCTCGCACTTTGGACAATGTGTAGAGTATAAGATAATCTTATCGTTCACACATACAGCTCCTTTCCGTGTGATTATCGCCGCCAGCCAGCTTTTGAATAACGTTGTAAACATCGAGCCACGAGAACACTCGAACGGCTCCAATACTATGCTCGTCAAAATCACGGTTATGTGGCGCATCCATTAAAACTTTATAGTAATCGCCATCAATCAGATTGTGCGGCGCGTCATCTATCAAAACGTCTCCCTTAATCAACTGCTTGTTGGATGCGATAATTACATGCGTCCAATCAAAGAATGGGAAGTATCGAAACAGAACCCTCTCCAGCTTTGCTTCAACACTTTTGTAATGAGCGCTCGTCACGACATAGATATCGTGCCCATCTTCTTTCAGGCGCTCAAGAATTTCCGATGCATACGGCATTGGACGAACAGATTCCCACAAAGAATTGTCGTACAGAGGCGCGAAAACATCGTCCGGCTGTAAGGACGGAAACGCTGCGGTCATATCCCATTCGCGCACATCGTCCTTACACACGTTCAATCCATGCTTATCATTCAAATAAGACAGCCACGCCTCAAGCAAATCCTCTATCGTGTCGTCCATATCTGTCAGGATTGTCAGCTTCTTCATATCAATCCAACAGGTCTGCCATCGCCGCAGTCTCGCTTCTCTCTGTTTTCAGAAGCTTGACGTACCCGAACTTTGGATGTCCTTTCAGTCTGTCAACGGCAATCATCAACCCGCTGTTTTGACGGAAAACCTCCGCGTCTGTCTGCTTGAAGTCGCCGTTAATCCAAAGCGCCGAGCCCTCTCCAACTCGTCCAATCAGTAACTGGATGTGTTCTTTCGTCATATTCTCCGCCTCTGAGCAGAGGATGATAGAGTTTTTGATATCGCGCCCACGGATAAAACCGAGGTGAACGATTTCAACCTGCCCGTGACTAATCATCAGACTTAATCCGTCTATGCCGCCGAGGTGGTCTGCCATCGGCATTGCAAACGGCATCATCTTTTCGTTGTATCCTCCCGGCAGGAAGCCAATCGGCTTTGAGTTCTTTACTTCGATATTGTTCCGTACATATACGATTTTTTCGTACTTCCCATGCTCAAGTAAATCAATCGCTGCCGCACACATCAGGAAGTCTTTTCCTGTGCCAAACTTGCCAGTTACGATTTTGATTGTCGTGTCCGTACTGTAAAGCAAGTCAAGCGCCATTTGCTGCTGAATGTTCTTTGGTTTGACAGTCCCGAGGAATCTGCCTTTCACTGTTTTGTATGGGACTTTAATCAGCTTGTCGCCTGTGCTCTTGAACAGCCCAAGCTGGTTTCCGTTTGTGTCGCTTGCAATTAAATACTGGTTCGTGATGCATCCGAATGTTTCATTGGACTCCGGCTGGAATAATACTGAGACATCTTCATCATTCAGAGTGATTTCTTTGAAGCCAAGATACTCTTCCATGAACGCCTCCTTAAATCACGGCGTCAATGTCGCAGTCAATTCCGATAATCGAATCCACAAAACCCTTTTCCTTTGCTTCTTCTGCGAACAGATACCACTCCACACGAAGCTTGCTGTCATACTCCTCGCTTGTAAGGTTACTGCGAGACATGATATAGCGCTTTACGCGCTCCTCCACCTTCCTATTGAACTCCATCTGGTCTTGCGCTTTCGCGCCGGAGTTATAGATGAAGTTTGAACCGTCGTGCATCAGATATTTCGCGTTGCGAGTAGCAAACCGCTTATGCCCAGCGAGCCCAATCAGGAACCCCATACTGTACTGGTATCCGAGGTTGATAGTGTAAACAGGAGTCTTGCTGTTTTGGATAATGTCAATCAGTTCAAAACCGGAATCGACTTCTCCACCATTTGAAACGACGTAGAGCAGAATCGGTTGTCTGTCCTCAGTCGGTAAACCCGCATCCTCCTTATTGAACTGCAGAATGTGCTTTGCGATATCGGAAATCGTAAGTTGGTCGATGTCAGAGTTCAGGAACAGTTTGCGCTGTTTCAAGTCTTGGAGGTAGAACATTTCGTCAATCATTCCGCCGTCCATCAAAACCTTTTCAACCTCAAACTCGATATCGTAGTAGCCTTTTCTATCAGCTCCCATATCCATTGTCCTCCATGTATGTAGTGATTCTTTTCGTCAGATTTTCAAGTGTACCGTCGTTGATGATGCGAACATCTGGAACCACGTTGTCCAGTGCCGTCTCTGACGGATGTTTCTGCTGTTCTGGAGTAAGTGTACTGACGAAGTTTGTTCTTTCGACGCGCAGGTGCGTTACATCAAGTCCTGCGGATTTGAGCTTTTCGATTTCATTCGGAAATCTTGAGTCAGGGATAAACACAAAATCCCAATTCCCATCAAATAACTTCAAAATTGAGATAATGAAATCCACCCAGAAATCCGGCGCTTGCTCTCGCACAACGTCTGTACCAACGTACTGTAAAATATGTCTTCCGTTTTCGTCTTTCTGCCCATCCCATCCGAAATATGTCTTGCAGATATATTTCAGCAGGTCTGCATAGTGCGTAACGAGAACCTTATACCCACGCTTCCTGAACTCGTCAGACATAATTGACGCTACGGTGTCTTTCCCGTTTTGCGCGTGCCCGGAGATTGCAAATACTTTCAACTATTCACCTCCTGTTTCTGGTTCAAAACCAGCTTGGAATGTTTTTGGAAGCTGTTTACTGCTTCTCTGACGGAAATCTCTCTATCCGGCTGACGCCATTCTTTTTCTCCGCCATAGTAGATTTCACGAACGCGACACCATGCGGCAATCACAGGCTTGTTCACGTCTCTTACCGTGTGTTCACATACGAACGCAACCGCCTGCTTACCACACTTTGTAAAATCGTCCACCATTCTTTGGAGCGCGAGCTTCTGCCCGAACGGAACCGGAGCATCGCCATGTTTGATTTCAAAAATTATGTATTCCGAGTCCTTGTACTCAATCAATCCGTCAATGTCTGTCGGATAGATATAACCGTCAACACTGAGCCCTTTGAAATCAATAAGCTGACGCATACGGTACGGATTATAGATTCTGCTCTCCATCTTCACCCGTGATAAGTTCACTGTGCGGCAGGGTTTCAATCCATTTGCAGAACTCTCTCCACTCTGGAAGTCTGTGATTTCTGCGCTGAGAGTAGATTGTTTTGAGCTGTCTGTAATTCGTCGTCATGCCAGCAGTAATGCGGAACCCGGCTGGATTTGTGTACAGGATTTCAAGATATTTCTGCTTCAACTCTTCATCACCGTTCTGCAACGCATCCTTGATTGAAAGCAGTCTGTTGTACTCCGCCACCTTTTCCTTCATAATCTCGATAACGCGCTTGTCCACATACTCGTTGTAAGCCTCATTCAAATCGAACTTCGTAATACGATGCATGGTACTCTGCGAGCTGACGAAATCCAGGAAGTGGTAGCGTTCTGCCTCTACCCAACCTTTATTGCTGAATGTGAAATCAAACTGCACAATAACGCCTGTGAGCCACTGGTCGTGTCCTGCGCCGCGCTCACTTTGCGCAAGAGCTTTAATGCCGTTTGTCATATCAGAACTCAGCTTGTCGATGTCAACAGACATCGGGAATTTGGCTCTGCGGATGCTGTCCTCAAGGCCGAACACCGTGGCGTTTGAAACGCACCCGCAGCCATCAACGCGATAAACGTCTCCCGTAAATTTCCCTCCTTTGCAGTCCATATTTTCAACTTGATTATGTATGATTGTGTTTGCTGATAACGGGTGAGACAAGGCAAGAGTCTACGAGTTTTTCCATGCAGTCACAGCACAGGTCAAGCTGGATGCTGTCCCCGTCAAACTTCGTACCATAGCCACATGCTCTGTAGATACTAAAGTCCTCCTGCTCGTCCCACATGTCAAGTTCCTTCCCACACATGTTGCAAACAAGTTTTTTCATCTGGACGCTCCTTATATGTATAAAATTTAGGTTTTATGAACGATTTTTACGTTGCGCTGCAACGATTTTCGGTGTCTATTTTGAAGCTTTTGATGAAGTCATCGAGCTCGTCATTCTCTTCCACGCAGAAATCCTTGTTTTCGTAGTCTTTCAGGTTGAAATATGTAACAAGCATACGACGAAGAACGTTATTCAGGATATCTTCTTCAATGTTTGCATCGTATAAGATTTCATTACACTTGCGTCCTCTTTCGCTTTCTCTTGCGATGAACATATCAACACAGCTTCCGTTCTCGAAGAGAAGCCTGCCTCCGCGAGAAGTGATTTCTACTCTGTCAACGCCTGGTATCTTTGTATCTCTGTACTCCCTTCCAAGCTCGTTGACAAATGGAAGGTATGTCACGGTTGAACTGAACGCAACACCGACTTTATATCTCTGATTATTGTAACAGCGCGTCATCGCTTCTGAAAATGATTGCGCACTCAAAAGCTCCATCCATTTCCTCCTTAGTAAACCTTGTGATATGCCGTCAGTCTGAAATACGTTCCGTCTCTATCGAAAGACTGGCAATAGATGATGTCACCTTTATGAATCGGCTCCTTATCATAGACACGATTTACTACGGTGAATCTTCCTTCAACGCCGCTTCCTATCGACTTCGTAACAATGGAATATCCAAACTGCTTATTGTCTTTTCGCCTGACAACCGGATAAATCTCCATAACATAGAGCTTCCGTCTATCCTCTTCTTTGCCGGACGTATATCCGACATACCCCATCACATCAACGAAGTTTCTCACCTTAACCAAGTCGCTCAAGTCATCCATGTGGACAGCTTTGATTGCATCTTCGACTTCTTTCAGAATGGAGTTCACATCCAGAAGCGTATAGCTCTTTGCAAACTCGCCAGACTTCGTGATGCCGATGGCATACTTGGATATGATTGGCTCAAGTGGAGTTCCGTCAACCTTATCTTTACTGATTTTCTTTGCTTCTCCCCTCTTGAACGTTTCGTAGTACATTTCCGTGATACGCAGTAGCTCTCTCTGGTTCCCAAAATCGGAGAAGAAATCGAGCTTAATGAGGATGTCCAGTTGTCTTGTGTTCAATGTACTGTTTCTGTCGATATCACACAGTACGTCCATGAATCTTGTGTATGTATGGTTGTGCGCGAGTTCATAAAGCTCTTCGGCAAGTCCGTTGCTCATATACTTGATAGATGAAAGTCCTTTGGCGATGATGTTCTTCTCTTTGTCAAAGAAGTAGTCGCTCTTGGAAAGCCCCCATTTCGGCATTGTTACTTGGATACCGACGCGAGCGGCGTATGCAGTTCCGTTTCGGATATCTTCTTCGTTCGCCGCATTGTTCAGGAACGACGTGATGAACTCGATTGGGTGGTAGTAACGGTAGTAAGCGCAGAGATAACCGAGCAGACAGTAAGCAACCGAATGATTGTAGCCAAATTGGTAGCTTGCGCTATCTTCAATTACCTGTAAAAACTCTTTTGCTTCTGTTTCTGCAACGTCTCTCGGCTGCGGCGACTTACTGCAATACCCTTCGAGGATTGACGGGAGCGCCGCTTCCAGTCTGTCTCTCTGCTTGCGTCCTATCGCTCGCCGGATGTTATCAGCTTCGCTACCGGACAATCCGCATATCTGCTGAAGGAATTTGATTGTGTCCTCCTGGTAAATCAGATACCCGAGGTTGTCCTCCAGAAGTTTGTCTATGATTTCAGACGGATTCTTGTGCGGTACTCTTGCGAGGAGCTGTTCTCTATATGAAGAACCTGACGGACGAATGCACGCCGTTACGATAGACATGTCAAAGATGCTTTTCGGAACGAACTTTTTGAGACTGTCGAACGCGAATTTCCCTTCAAACTGGAAGATGCCAGACGGGTTCTTTATCATATCCGCCCAGACAGCTTCATCGTTCCAGTCGATTTCGTGTGTCTTCGGATACGGTCTGCTGAGATATCTGCATGTATCCCGGATAACCTGCACTGTTTTCAGAATCAGGAAGTCATACTTGGCAAGGCCGGTGAAGTCATGGATGTTCTCCATGTCGAGCATCAGACAGTTTTCATTGTCTTTATCAAAAACTCCGAAGTTATCTACCAGAGTAATCGGACTGATAACCATGCCAGCCGGATGAACAGACTGTGAGATTTTTGTATCATACAAACCGTCAAAGTAATAGAACAGCTCTGGATACTTCTTCTTCGTCTTTTCCTCGTCAGAGTCGAACTCGCTTTTGATTTTCGAGATATTCGGCAAGCTCCACGGATTGTCTTTTCCGCTGTCATGCGTCTTACTCCATTGTTGTGCGAGGTGCCTTCCAACGTCATCAATCACGCCCTTTGCCTGCAACGTACCAAACGAAGCAACACGCGCTGTCTTGTCTTCTCCAAATCGTCCGGTGATGTACTTGAAAATCGCAGGTCTGTCAGACTCAACACAGTCAATATCAATGTCTCCGATTTCCTTTCTATCCTCGTTGCAGAAACGGGAGAACACTGTATGCCATACTTCCGGGTTCAAGTCGATGATGTCTGTAACGTAAGCTACTCTTGAGCCGCCGACAGAACCTCTTGCCGTACCGATTGCCATGCCCTGAGATTTGCACCAGCAAATCAGTTCCGACATACTGAGCATAAATCCATCCATCTGGAGCTTCTGAAAAACACGCATTTCTTCATCGATTGCGGAACGGAACGCCTGAACCTGCTCCTGCGGGATAACGCCGCTATCGCACTTCTCTTTGAACATACGCTCCACGGTTTCAATAAACTTCTGCGAATCCGCTTCACGGGAACCATACAGAATCGGGTACTTGATGGACGTGTCGAGTTCTATCTCTTCTGTTAAATCATAAAGACTGTTAGTGCTTTCGATTGCAGACATATATTCTTCTTCGGAAAGCGCTCCTTGCGTTCGGAACATTTCAACGAGTTCGTCGTAAGTCTTATATGATAAGTCGAAAGAATCCTCGTCGCCGTATGACTTGTGCTTTGCGGAAAGAAGAACCGCTCTGCATTCCGCTTTGTATGGCGTAGAGCTGTGTGTGTCCGTACCGGCTATCAGCGGCTTCCCAAGCTCTTTCGCAAGTTTTGCAAGACGCTTGTTGAATGCAATCTGCTCCGGGTGATGGTGCGCCTGAACCTCCAAGAAGTCGTACTTTCGCGCAAGCTCCATATATCTTGGATGCGTTTCAGGTAATTTGTTCAACGGAGAAGCGAGACACGCGCTGGTAGAAATAATGTTGTCTGAAATACCAAGGAACTCGTCGAAGCTGATTCTGTTCGTGTAATAGAAATGCTCTTTGTCGCATGACTTGCTTACGAGTTCATTCAGTTCTCGGATACCATCCATATTCTTTGCCATCAGGACGGTATGGTAGTTATCTCGTACCTTTTCGCGCAGAGATTCCGTAAGGTAGATTTCAACGCTGTGTATGTATTTGATTCCTGCTTTCTTACATGCCGCCCACTTTTCAGCCCAGTTTAATGGTTTACCATGCTCTGAGATTGACAACGCCTTTTGCCCATTCTGTACCGCCAAATCAACATAATCCTGATACTTTGTGCATGAATCAAGCAAGCTGTACTCAGAGTGACAGTGGTACATAATGTATGAACCTATCCCATATCACCTCCTACCTTTGGAAAGCACTCGTGAACGCTTACATAGTATCTTTTTGGAAGATAATCTGCATACGTTACGCGCTTCTTTTGCTTATATATCTTAATTCCAGAGCCGTCGTCGATTGTCATCCATATGTATTTCACTCTCTTGCTATACTCTTTATCGTCAATCCTGTACTCTTGCCCTGGCTGAACGACAAATTGTGTTTCGATTGGCTCTGAACGAAACTCAACAAATGCTCCGTAGTCGCCGATTACGATTCTGTCGTATGCATCACAGATTTTCGTTCCGTTTTTCGTAAAAAGCGGTGACGTGCTCCCATCGATATTCAGCCAGCTTGGTGTATTCTCCAAGAAAAACTGTCTGTACTTTGAGGAAAGCTCGCATTGTAGAGGTGCGTAGTGATATTTTTCAGCGAGCAGTCTTTCGATGTTCAGCGTATTCAATCGGTCTATCCTCCTATCGGAGTCTGAATCGCTGCGAGTAGAGCTTGCGGAACGTTTCCTGCCCTTTGTCTACCGGAGCGTCCTTTTCATCAAGCAAATTGTCCTTGTCAAATATGTATTCCACATTGACATACTGTTTCAGCTTGTTGATGTTGTGGTCATCGCGTGGGTTTACGTCTTTGTCGAGTGCAAAAACCACGCGACAACCGAGTTTTGCGAGGATTTTCATCTGATTTGGGTTCAAGTGGCTCGTCAGGATTGCCCCGCAGTTGTGGATTCCCCATGTATCAGCCATCAAAACGCTCTTACAACCCTCAAAAATGATGATTTCCTTTGATTTTTGGATGAACTCCATGTTTTCTGCTACTCCATAAATGGTGTCCATCGTGCCCCAGGACTGAAAATAGGTGTATTTCCGCAGTTTTTTCTCTTTCCATAGCGGGTCGAGCGTTCTCCCACCGATGTTGACGATTTTTCCATCGATGTTTCTGATGGGATAAACCAATCTGTCGGAAAAACTGTCGTAAAAAACCTGAAATCTGTCCAGAGACTCCCTTGATATCCCTTCTTGTTCCCAAACGACGAGCTTATCATCGCGTTTTTCATAGCGTTCCATGTAAGTATCGGGTAAAACCGTCGATTCTGACGCTTTTTTTGTCGTTTTTTGCTTCTGGAACCTCTTGCACACGACTGTCGCCGCCATTTTTTCTCGCGGAGCAGCGATTACACCATCAAAACCGGCATATTGTTTCAGAATTTCAATGGCTTTTGCCGCCCCGCACTTATAGTAGAACTTAACAAACGTAAAGACGTTTCCTCCGATGCCGGAAGAGTAGTCAAAGAAGCACGGAGGAGCTTTGCGGACTGAAAAAGACGGCGTTTTTTCTTCTTTGAAACATGAAAGTCCCCACCATTCTTCTCCACGTTGCTCCAATTCGACGAATTGTGAGATAAATTTAACAATATCAATGGATTCTATCAGTTCGTTTAACTCCATATCGCCGTCCTTCTCCGTACTTCACACAAAAACCGTCCAAAATCAGTACGGTGTCTGCGGAATATGCTGTTTCGCCTCTGAATACATGATGTGGTTCCCGTCAAAGAGCATGTCGATATATTCTCCGGGAGCCATTTGCATTCCGTTTCTGTTCAGCACCACTCTCATTTTTTTATTGCCGCATTCCGCTCCGTCAGCTTCGATTTCTTCCGGCGTTTTGTCCTGAATCAATGCGATTGTACTGGCGTTTCTCCCGATTTTCGCAGAATCAGCGACTTTCCCGTTCACTGTGGCCTGCGCCGCGCCAATTCCGCAGATTCCCATCTCACCGCAGATTTTATTCTTCACCATATCGACAAATCTGCCGAGTTCCTGGTATGAATCGAAGGCGTCGCCATCGCCGGAGCCCTTGAAATAGTCAACAATGAGCACATCGAGCCCTTGCGTATGCTTTACCTTCTTAACTGCCGTAAAAATGCTTTGCTGGTCGAACATTGGTATGTAAATGTGTGTGAACTTTCGCGTTTTCAGCCATGCAATTTGCTCTTCAATGCGTTTTGCTTCTTCTTCGGTGTAATTTCCCGTTGTCAGTCTCTTATACTCGATACCAGAGAGGTGCGCGAGCACTCTCGCGGTGAAAAGCCGCGTGTTCAGCTCACTATCAAGGTACAAAACTGCCAAATCACGCTTGAGTAAGTCAATCGCGCAGTTCAGAAGCATCATAGACTTGCCCTGCTTGGCTTCTGCGGCGAAAATAAACAGCTCTCCGCGCTCAATCGTCGCATATTCGTTCAGCGTCTTGAATTTGAACGGGATTCCAGCATAACCATTGCCTTGTCTTGACTTGACTTCCTCCCAACACTTGTCCACAACGTCTTTGTACTGCGGGATTTCGTTTGTGGAGGAGTATTCCGTCATTACATCGTCGATTGCCTCGTAAATCTGCTGTTCAATCTCTTCCTTGGAACGGTCTAAGCAAAGCGCTTCACACTTTCTCAGACTTTGGAACGCATCACGCCGGAACGCGGCGTCCATCACGTTCTTAACGAGGAGTTGGTATTCCTCAACGGAGTGTCTTGCGAGCACATCGCTCATATCGACAAGCTCCTGAAGCTTTTCTATGGATAACTCGTCAGCAAACTTTCGTGTTGCATCCGAGGAGTTCAGTATTTCAAGGATATTATACGGGTCAACCGTATCAATCCCCTGTTTTGCCAGCTCACAGATAGCTTTGTAGACGAGCTGGTTTTCCTTGTTTGTAAAGTGATTCGGAAGAAGAAATTCCGAATAGAATGAGAGCTCCGGGTTGTGAATCAGCGACGCGATAATGCCGGATTCACTTTCCAAGCTGTTAATATCTTCTGCTCGCATATCATCACCTCATTTGCCAGTAACAACATTCATCTGTTAAGCCGCAGATGAATCTGCATCCGAAGTATTCGACAAACGGGTTGAAATCCTCTTCGTCCTGAATCTCTTCAATGCTTTTAATTGCCCAGTCAACCGCTTCCTGATACCGTTCTTCGCTGAACGGCTCCTCGATGAATGTTCCTGCCTTAAAACAGTTAAAGCACAGAGCTTTGGGGAATCTCCCGTATTCCTGTTTCACAGCGCCGGAGTAGATATAGAGCTGACGAAGCATATCGTCAAGCTCAATATCATTTTGCGTTGGTTTCGAGCGTTTGCTTCGCGGTTTTAAGTCTCGTGACTTGTTGTCGATGATGTACAGCTCGTCGTCGCGCTCTCCAAGGTAGTCTATAAAACCGACGAATGGAAACCCGCCAAGCGAGAACACGACTTTCTTTTCTATCGCAACCGGCTGGAAGGGGAACGGCTGAAAATCCTTGAGGTATTGGTTTCCGAGGCGTATGTATTTTTGGACTGTGCCTTCCTGCGGTCTCGCACCCTGCACTTCCTTTGAAAAATCAAACAAGAATTTGATTTGCATTTCTTCCTTCGTCAGTTCGCCTTTGTAATACTGTTCTATCAGCTTGTGCATGAAGGAACCGTAGGAAGCGTAGAACTGCGGCTCTTCCGGTAGTTTCTTGATGTACTTCAGAAACCATCTATAGGGGCAATCGTGAAAGCATTTGATTCTGCTATAGCTCCAAACCATGTCCTCTATCAGAGGACGGTAAGATATGTCTGCCGCTGCCTGTCACCTCCCCTTTGCGGTAATCAGTGGGAGAAATCAGAACGGCAGTCTGGAATCGTCCACGTCGCCGTCATCAACGTCGGGCTGCGGAGCCGTATTATTGCTGTTCGCCTTGGCTCCGTTACCGCCGCTCGTAACCTCGAACGAGAAAATCTTGAAGTTCGTGTATGTCACATTCTTTTCCTTGTCGTACTTGTTTGTGACATCCACATCGCCGAGCTTGATTCTGTCGCGCTCTTTCAGAGACGCGGCGGAACGGGCGGCAGCGGTTCCGATGAAGTCAACGAACCCGCTGAAATCCTGCTCATACTCGCCAGTCTGCTTATTCTTCCTGTTGATGGAAATGCGCCCTCTCGTCATCGTGTCAGACTTGGGCTCGATGCTCCAGACAGTGGCAAACGCATCTTTGCGAAAACCCATAAGTTACTCTCCTTTGATATATGTATTTCTGAAATCATCCAGCAGTTTGGACGCAAGCGCCGGTTCCTTGATGGCAAGGTAATTGGCATTCTTTGCAAACCGCGTAATGAATTTCTTAACCTCTTCCGTCTTGTCCTGGTTGTCTGCGAGGTACTGCTTCAGGAGCACATCAAACTGGCTGATGATTTCCTCTGCGATTGCCTTGTCCTCCGAAGCTTCGGCGGCTTTCTGCTTAGAACGATATGTATCCACATCGGATTCGGCCTGCGCAATCTGGAAGAAGTTTGTCAGAAAATACCTTGTACAATACGTCAGTCCAGAACCAAGCGCCTGTGACGGGTCTCCTTGCGAGCCTGTCACGAACCACGGAACCTCAATAAAGTCATTCGGGTCATCATCGTTTACCCACTTGAAAATCATATCCGCTTTAACAAGCATTTCCGTTGCAGTCTGGTCATATGCCTTGCCCGTCTTATCGAACTTGGTGTTTACAACAACATTTTGCTCAACGCTCGCTGTCGCCGGAACGATGCTTGGGATAAGCGAAACCCCATACTTTTTCATGCCGCTTGTGATGTTCGCAAGAATCGTTGTGATATCCGCGTATGAGTAGTTGTACCCGCGTTTCTCCTTTGAAACCACATCAGACATTGCACGAATCTTTGCGAGCTTCTGCGTGAGATTCATTTTTGGCTGTTCAGCCATTCACATTCCTCCTTATGTATTATCTTTGGACTCTTTGACAAACGTTGCGCTTTCGTCTGCCACATGCAAAATCCAGGCATACGGGAAACTCTCGAACGCATTTCCGACATCCTTGTTTCCATCCCAGCAGGACATGTGACACTGAATAGCCACCGCTTCCTCCGGCGTCAGCTTCATAAAGTGCTGAACAAGAAAAACCGACTTGCTGCCATGCCCTCCGAAGCAGAACTTCTCTTTTACCGTGTAAGCATCGTAGCTTTCCCACTGTCCTGCATCATTCTTCCTATTTCGCTTCTCGCTTGCATAGTAGTTGACTTTGCATAAATCGTGGAAAAGTGCCGTGATAATTACACTTTCCTCTGGAATCTGAATTTCCGGGTACGCTGCAAGCAAACGCTTGCATTCGTCATAGACATTCAGCGAGTGCTCCAGAAGTCCTCCGGCATATGCGCCGTGATACTTTGTGCTGGCTGGGCAAGTGAAGAAATCTGTTGATAGCAACCACTCAATCAGGTCGTCGATACCATCGCGCAGAATCTTCTTACACAAACTCAAAAACCGTTCCTTGTTCTCCGTCTTGTCTCCTCCTTTCAGTCCGTGTTTATTGGATTACTAATCCAATGGCAGGGGGGGGGCGGACTTGAACCGCCATCAAACAGTTTTGAAGACTGCTGTTTTACTTAAACCACTCCCCTACTGTTTGGCTGGGGCAGCCGGATTTGAACCGACGAATGCGGGAGTCAAAGTCCCGTGCCTTACCGCTTGGCGATGCCCCATTATAGCAGTTTTTTTTATTAACTTGATATATGTAAAAGAGATGTTTGCAAAATGCAAACAAGTCTTTTAGATAAAAAGCATGTTATTTTGAAGCGCAATTTCCGCAGCTCTTGCATCTTCTTTGCGCAGATATCTTTCCAATGCTGGCATGTTATCTTCTGATTCCACTGCGGAAAGATATTCTTCGAGCTTATCAAAAACCTTTGTAACGTAGTATTTTCTTTCCTCTGTCTGATTACCAGAAGCAAAAATCGTTGGGTCGATTACGTTTCCATCCTCGCCGATAATGAAGCAATGTCTGCAATAAACCGGCTGCACAGAACTGACATACCCATATGCGACTTTCCATTTCCCTGTGAAGAATTTTTCCTGATAGTGAGAAATTACAAGGAATACATTATTGTAGCATAGTTTCGGTTCAATGATTTTCTTGAGTTTCTTATAAACCGCTTCGCTGTTTCCTCTATCCAACGATAGGAATGTCATGGTACAAGCGTCATTTTCCATCGTTCGTAATCCTTCTGGTATTCCCATGCGAGCTTCCTGTGCTTTGCTGATTGCGTGTTGCGTCCGCTCGCAAGCTTATACGTCTTGTCCTTTTTCATATCCTTGACAACCGTTAAAAACGCTTCTGCCGTATCTGTTATCCCGGCAAGCTCACCCTCATAAACACGATAGAAAAACCCGGAAATCCATACACGATAGTAACTCAAGTGCATATCTGTCTTAACATTCCCGTTATCATCCGGCGTCGTGCATTCTCTGGAGCGCCTGCTTATCATAGCTCTCATACTGACAACAGACGGAGCTGCGCGGATTCCGCGCACAAGAGCACTTCCTTCAGCTCTATCTCTATATACGGTTTTATCAGCACCGTAGTTTGGATGCTCATATAAAAACCTTGTCAGCGTCATACAGTTCTTGATACATGGCAATGCCTCACGGTAAATCGGGTATTCGTAACCTCCAAAGCGAATCACCATGTACGACAAATCAACATCGTCCGCAGTAACCTGGATGATATCTTCTTCCTTCATTCCGGCATAAGCCATCCAGTAATAGCATCGAAGCGTATTGTCTGTCGTCTCGTCACTCTCTTTGTCGCATATGGAATCCAAATATGCCTGCAGATGCCTTGGATTCTTCACCGTTTGGTGCTTCATTTTCTCAAGCCCGTCGATTTCGACATGCAGCATACCGTCGCAAGCCTCTGGAACCTGATTTGTGATACACCATTTGACGTATTCCCGAAGAATCGTCATGCGTAGTTCCATACTTTTTGAGCGAAGCCCGAGAAGCGTTTCGACAACCGGCTCAAGCTCCGCTGCGCTTCTGGTACACAAGTCTGCGCCCCACGCATTTTCGTACTCCTCGGTTGCATTGAAAGTCGTAGCACAAACCCGTCTTACGCTTTCTCTTTCTGTGTACTCCGTGATAAACTTTTCTTTCTGTTCGGTGTTATACATAGCAAATCCCTCCAAATGGATTATGTATCACGCAACCGAGGTTGCGTTGAGGGAAATTGCCTTTTGCCACAGCGTCAACAAAACGTCCGGGTCGATGAACGAAATCGCAGAGGAGGCCAGGATATTTCCTGCGGCAATTTTCGCCATGAACTCCTCAGAAAGCGTTGTGATATAATTCCCCAGTCGTTCTTTAGACATACGCTCCGGGTTCTCGCAAAGAACCATACTGTCTTTGCGGAGCCCGGTTTCTGCGGCTGGCAAAACCACATGCGTCGGCTGACTTGTCTTTTTAAGCTGACTTGTCAAAGGAAGCGCAATAATGTTCGGGCTATAAGCGTTACCAATGTTGTTCTGGAAAACAACACCGGGACGCCATCCACTCTGTTCGCTTCCACTTCCGCTGAAATGCATGAGGTAAATGTCCCCGATACGGGGCTGTCTGCCTTCACTTATCACGGTGTTACACCCTTTCGCTGTTACTTCACAGCTATAGTATAACACACGAAAACGCGAAAGTCAAGTTAATTTTAAGATTTACAGAGAATTATTCTGCAAGTACGGTGTAAGAAACCTCGTTATTTACCTCGTCTACACATACTACGTCGAACTTGAACAGTGAACCGGGTACACTTTCGTCAATACGAACTTCTTTTACGCTCTCAAAACATATCCTGTTACGGCTATCGTTCAGAAGAGAAATCCTATTGGGCTGCAACCCGACATAGATAGATGAAAACCTGATTACCATTCCAAACGGATACCACACCTGACTTTGGTTGCCCGTAGAAAAGATGTACCACCGCACGTTTCTTTCATAACAATACCTACCAAACTCCGACAAACGCAAAACCCTCACCCTATCGAAACCTCCTATTGATTTTCCCATTGGAGTATGGTATAGTACACAACAAGGGGTGTGCTTTGGTCGGTGCATCCCCCGAGTTGTAGTAATACAGCTCCTATGGTATTGCTGCCGATTCTCTTGGTCGGGGCTCGGCAGCATCCCTTGTTGTCGCTGAAGCTTTTGGTCGAGCTTGGCGACGCTTTCCTGGAGGCTCCCTCGCGGGAGTCTCCTTTTTACGCTTGACATTTACTATTGTGTCTGTTATAGTATCAGCAGAAACCTTTGTTGCTATATCATAGCACCAATCAAACTGCTTGTCAATCGTCAATTTGTACTGACATCAAGGAGACATTATGGAATTTTCAGAGAGGTTAAAGCGTTTGAGGACGCTTGCGAATCTTACTCAGCAACAGTTATGCAATAAAGTGGGCGTTTCTGTTATGACTGTGAGGAACTGGGAGTCTGGAACCAAACAGCCGTCAATGTCTGCAATCATTGCGCTATCCAAAACCTTGCATGTGAGCTCTGACACTCTTCTTGGTATACAAAACTCTACAGTATTTACAACAATGCCGAAAAATCGTTCGGAATCCACGCTGTTGCTGCGATATCAGGAGCTTGATTCTTTTGGAAGACGTACAGTAGACGCTGTTTGCTCTGCGGAATTGTCGAGAGTCAGAGCAAGCAATGTGATTGAGTTTATGACAGAAGCAAAGCGTCCTGATAGATATATACCAAAGTTTACAACGCCGTCCGCAGCCGGATACTCTTTCCCGCTTGACGGAGACGAGTTTGAAATGCTCCTTGTTGACGATTCAGTTCCAGAAAACGCTGATTTTGCCGTCGTGATTCAAGGAAGCAGCATGGAGCCGTACATCTTTGATGGAGATACCGTATTTGTGAAGAAGCAGTATGAATTGGGTGTCGGTGATGTAGGCATCTTCAGCGTAGACGGAGCTATGTACTGCAAAATCTTTTATATCGACGACAAGGGAAACCTTACTCTTGTGTCTGCAAACCCGGAATTAAAAGAGAGCAACGTCCGCGTCAATGCAGACAGTGACACGAACGTTGTGTGCTGTGGGAAGGTTCTTTTGCCTGAGCGCGTACCGTTCCCAGCGTATTTTGATGTATAGAAAAGCGCGGCAAACGCCGCGCTATTTCTTTTTCATTATCATCACGAGCCCCTGCGTGATAGGAACCCTGATGCGATTATGACTGTATTCCAAAGTATCGAACACAGCATTGCTATGGTCATATAGTGTTATTGTGCCGTCGTGAAAGTCATAATTACCATGTGTGACTCCTGTTGGAGAATCCACGGAATATGAGCCATCTGAGGAAAGCGTGATAACATACTCATTCATCCGTGTATCACTTCCCAAATAGTCGAAAATCTGAGATGTGCTGACTGACTTACCATTTAACTTGTATCCGCTTACAACCCATTCACCAGCAGGTGATTTGTTGCCGCATCCACAAAATGTAAACATGATTGTACAAATCAGAACAAGCAATATGATTCTCTTTTTCAAGAGCCACACCTCCGGCACAAATTACTGGAAATTCGTTCCTCTGTTAGTGTTGCTTAAATTCATTCTGAACACAGAAATGATTGGACGCCACTTGATTGTTCCAATACCGCATGACTTTTCATCTATCGAATAAATAGAGCCGTCTGTCAACTCCAGGTACACATCTTCATGGATGCCACGCTCATTAAGTCGTTTGTTTATAGTCTTTATGAACCGAATCATCGTGTTATAATTCAGTTCTGCCCTTTTCACTGTCTCTCCGGTTCTTACGATTGGGATACCGAGCATCGCATCACACCATGTCATTAACCCGCGATTGCACATTAGAATACGAAGACAGTTATAATCTGTAATACCGTTTCCTGTACCGTTGTAAAGATACTGTTTGCTGCTTTCCCCATTGTGGACGATGTATTGTGGGCACTCGCCGTCATAATACATACTCCATGTGTTTCTCAGCTCTTCTACCACAGAATTATCTCTATCGTAAATTTTCTCTTCAAGTTCCTCTTCGATTTCCTTATTTGTTACATGAGATTCCCATCTTTCTTTTGCTATTTCATCTTCATGTACACCACGCTGGAACTCACGTTCTGCATCTTTATGTGCAATCTTGTCAGAGCCAACTCGAATCAATAAATACAATGCAAGTAAAACAAAAAGAATTACAGCCATCCAACCACTCTCGCTATATTACGCGATTGCCTCTCCGATTTTCTCAATCGCTGTGTCGATACTGTCTGATGCATCGTTCAGCAAATCAACAATCGCTTCCTTTTTCTCATATTGTTCGCTCGTCTGTAGGTTTTCAGGGATATTATCGAGGGAATCCTCTTCCTCATCCAACGCAGTTGTCACCAACGTTGACGCGGTTCCCAAAAGCCCAGACGCACGCTTCAATAACTCACGCCTCTTGTTGTTGATAATAAGCCTCCTTTCAGACGACTTTCTCCCAGATACTCGGGAACACAAACTCGACAGAAATCATGTCACCGTCACCGTGAGAGAACCCGACAGAAATCGCACGTTCAGATAACGCATAGAAAACATGGTTCTTGCTCTGAATCACCATGTCTGGACACTCCATCTTGATACTGATAGTCATTTTGATATCGTCAACATCGACCTCGAAGGATTCGCCGCCAAACTCTTTTGCGAGCGCATCGATTGCCTCACAATACTGCTTTAAGATTTCTTTCATCTCCTGGTTCTCTCTGAATCCAGGAGCGAACTGCTTCGTCGCTTCGTCCGTCACCATTGTGACGACATCAAAACAAGTTACAAATCCCATACCGTATTCCTCCATCATTCAATCGGTTGTGTCAGATTGTGGAACGTGAATGTCATGCAAATCTTTCCGTTTGTTTTTGGATACACTTCAAAGTTTGAAGCAAACTCAGCAGCTTTCAAAAACCACGTCATGTTTTTAATGACGACTTCCTTGCCGGTGATGCTCACGCTACCCATACTTGTGAACGGCTCGTTATATTTACATGATACTTCCGCTCCGTTCTGTACTGCAAACCTCCGCATCACTTCAACCGCAAAATGAAGCTGCTTGAGCCTGTACGGATTGATAATCGAGGTTCTGCTCTCGTCTTCTTCAATTTGCTTTGCAAGCTCAAGAGAAAGAGAGTCCAGCAGCTCCTCGATTTCCTCGTCTGTCATTCCTTCTGTATCAAAACCAAAGATGTCTCTATCCATGTGTCACCTGATTCCTGTTTGATTTGTTATTATATCACAAATGCCATTGGTTTTCAATCGTTTATCGCGCTATCCCAAGGCGAAACTTATTGTTTGCCACGCATCTTGTCCTCTACCGCGAACTTTCTTTCCAGCTCTGTCGGCGTCCGCGCCTTGCCGAGCTTCTTAACACTACCATCCTCGTGTACTTCGTACAAGAAATAGTAGTCTCTTGCTTCCTTGCTTGTAAGAAGGAAAACCGTGTTGCCTTTGATGTCGCAGTAATTTACCCACACGGTTTCTCCCTTTGGATACTGGATGTTCATCCGTGCAGTATCCTCGCGCACTCAGCCATGATAACTGCGGCTTCTTCCACTTCCTGTCTCGTATTCATCTTGGAAAATGAAACGCGAACGGAGTTTCGAGCGTCCTCCGGCGACACGCCAAGCGACAACAGAACATGACTTGGCTCTGACTCGTGACTCTGACAAGCAGAACCAGCAGAAACACACACTCCTTTTGCATCCAGCATCAAAAGCAACGTTTCTCCGTCAACGCCGTCGAACCTGATGTTGATTGTCTTTCCGTGACAAACTACGGGAGCGCCGTTGACATGAAGAATTTCGCTCAAACCATGTACTTCGAGCGTGTCGTGTAGTGTGCTGTAGAATAACTGTTTCAGCGTTGATGTATGGATGTCTACCTCATGGAGTTCTTTACTCATTATCTCACACGCAGCTCCAAACCCGACGATTCCGGCGACGTTTTCCGTTCCGCCGCGAAGTCCGTACTCCTGTGTTGAACCACCTGCTATCATCGGGCGACAGATACTCTTGTCTCTGATATACAATGCTCCGACACCCTTTGCGCCGTGAATTTTGTGCGAGGAAATAGAGAGGAAATCACAAGCAATCTTGTTGACATCAAGCTTACAACACCCTGCCGCCTGCACACAATCAGTATGAAACAGAATACCCCTCGCTCTACACAGCTCCCCGATTTCTGAAACGGGATTTTCCGAACCAGTTTCATTGTTCATATACATGATAGAAACCAAGCCGGTGTTGCTCTGCAGCGAAAGCTTCAGCATATTTGGATAAACACATCCTCTTTCGTCTGGT
>Ga0265301_10001967_pt1 | contig 25153 bp, 34 predicted proteins | sample AusTroGonzalo_MG_2_FD_193488 | JGI IMG/M metagenome (GOLD analysis project Ga0265301, IMG submission 193488) | Bovine rumen microbial communities from tropical cattle in Woodstock, Queensland, Australia - Gonzalo_04 | ecosystem: Host-associated > Mammals > Digestive system > Stomach > Rumen ... | reverse complement strand
ATTACATTCCGCTGGTGTTTCGTAAGCCGTTTTCAGCGCAAGTGCTAAAGGCGAACATGAAGATCGTCGGCAACTGCGAATATGGGCTTGTGCTTTATCGAGACAAGTTGCCGAAGTTCAACAATTACGGACAAATGATTTTCAACTGTTTCGACTGGCTTCAGGATGGCGGCGAAATTCCAAAGTGTCATCCGACACAAAAGCCGGTGCGGCTGCTGAAACGGATTATCGAGATATTCACGGATCGCGGCGACGTGGTGATTGATCCGGTTGCCGGTAGCGGTTCGACATTACGGGCGGCGGCAGAATGTGGACGGCGCGGATTCGGTTTTGAGATCAAAAAGGAATTTTACGAAAAGGCCAAGTCGTCGATGTTGGGAAGTTTTCAACCTTCATTCAATTTTGACGCAAAAGCGGAGGGCGCGGCATGATCGAACTGAAACCATGTCCGTTTTGCGGCGGTCAGGCAAGTTTGCAAGATTGGACGCAAGGGCACAAGCCCGGCGAACTTGCGCTTGATGATACCTGGGGCGTCGCTTGTGAAAATGAGGGTTGTCCGTGCAATCCGGCAACGGGTGATAATTACCGTTCGGTCGAAGCGGCTGCGGAAGCGTGGAACAGGAGGGCGGTATGACTTTAGGCGAAATGATTGACCTGAAACCATGTCCGTTTTGCGGAAGCGGTGAAAAGGTGATTGCGTTTACCAAGTCGATACTGCCGTCTCATAAAGACGGAACGTATTACACCGTAAAAATTACGTGCCGAAATTGCTGGTCAAGTGTTCACGGTATTGATTCATTCAGAGAGACGGCCGCCTACGAAAGCGCGGTTGGAAAATGGAACGGGAGGGCGCAATGATCCTGGATGTTCAAGATAAGTCGGTCAGCGCGAAGATGGGCGACTTTTTGGCGACGGCAGTTGCGCGTACCTGCGAGGATGGCGTTATTGGCGGCTGGGCTGTTCATGCGTGGATCGGCGACCGGCAGATGGTAAGTGCATGGTGTCAGCTTGACCGGTATGACGCGGAACGGGCTTGCAAGCTGCTTGTGCGGTGGCTGGCCAACAGGCCGAAGGAAAGGACGGTTTGAAATGACGCGCAAAGACCAGGAAATTTGGAAAGAAGCAAAGAAGCACGCGGAATCTGTCAGCGAGAAATGGGATCTCAAAACTACACGGGGTGCTTTCATCGCCGAATATACTGAACGTCGATGGCTTTTCGAGGAAAACATTAGGTTGAATGTGCTTATTCGTTCCTTGAGCGGTAGGATCGGCGCGTTAAAGAAACGGATTAAGGGGGCGAAATGAAAACGCAGGCAGGCACAGAACTTACAAAACATGAGAAATCATGCGTGAGGGCGTTGAAGCGTCTTGCGAAAAGATGGGATAGCGAGTATAACAGGCTTTGGCTGTTTTCCGCGTCCGGTAAACTTCATGTAATGATGTACGAATGCGAGACCAATCCCGTGCAGGAACTTATAACAGATGCGGGATATGGTTCCGGTGGGGTAAATCCGGAAAATTGCATTTGCACCATTGACATTCCTAACGACGGGGGCGATTGGTGAAAGCGGAGGGTGAAATGACGTTACGCGAAGCGATTGCGATTTGCCGCGAACAGGCGGAACGGTGCGACGACGTGACGGGTACGGCGTTGCGCGTGTGCGCACGGTTGGCGGATTACCATTTGTCGCGCCAGGCGGCGAAAAAGAAGCGTCGGCGGCAAAGGGCGAAGGTCAGGAGCTTGACGGCATGAAGGGCGACAAGAAATATACGGTCGCGGAGATCGCGGCGAAGATGCGGCGCAAGTATGTCGATTCCAAGCTGCACGACGGCGACAAGATCGACGTGACGGTTGCGTATCACGAAATGCTTGCTTGGGCGGACATGATCGAAGTGTCGCACGAACGCGAAATGTTGCGGCTATGCGATACGTTGACGTTGCTATGCGACATGATCGACGATACAGGGTTCAAGCCGTGGGTCGAAGACGATCCGCTTGCAATCGCGTATTGGGCGGCGCGTAAGGCGGCGTCAAGGCGCAAGGAGCTTGCCGAACATTGCGCGGATGACAATTGGCCGAGCGGAAATATAGCCGACGGCGAAACGGAGAATTGATGATTTCAAGGTCACACAGAGAAACCGGCCGGTGCGCGTCAGGATATGGCGGCGCGATTTGTATGTACGCGGCCGGAAATCGCCACGAGCAGACCAAGCCCGGTGGAACCGACCGGGCCGGGGCGACGTGGCCGGTGCCTTATCGTGGCGAACGCCGAAACGTGCGGATTCGCTGCCGACGTTGCGGCGTCGGTACTCTTTGGGGGCATAGCGGTCTAGGATTCGCCGGGCGTGTCGAAACTGGCGCCCATTATTACGATTTCCTGCGGCGTGGTGTCGTGGGGATAACAAACCAAAAAGGAAAGGTCAAACAATGAAGTACAGAATGTTCACAATGAAGGTATCGGGCGCGAAGGTCGCAATCAACATCGACAAGGTTTGCTTTGTCCATGAGATTTTGGCCAAAGACGGTGGCTGCCAAATTTGGATGCGCGAAACGGCGGACGGCGACATGATTAAGCTTGAAGTCGCGGAAAGTTTCGACATCGCGATTACGCGGTTGAATATCGTGACGGAATAGGGCAATGACGGTCAACGAATTTCTATCGCGATTGCAGGGCGTCACGCCTGACGGCAAAGGTGGCTGGATGGCGTGTTGCCCGGCACACGACGATCACAACCCATCCATGCACGTCAACGAGGGTGCCGACGGGCGCATACTTGTGAAGTGTTACGCCGGTTGTTCGACGGCTGCAATCGTCGCGGCGATGGGGTTGAAGGTTAAAGACCTTATGCCGGCGCGTCCAGGGGGCACAGGACGCGCCGGCGCAAAGGGCAAGGGAAATGTCAAGGGCAAGGGCGCGAAGGCCGCCAGGGGCGGAAAATCGACGGCCAGCGTGGACGATGGGGCAACGGATTCGGTTTCAGGCACGGGAAAAGGGTCGAAAAGCGACACGGGGCCGGTTTTGGCCGGTCCCGTGGATGCGGCGCGGACGGCGCGTAAAAAGCGGCCGTCGAAACACGTTTGCTATTACGATTACAAGCGCGAAGACGGCGCGATACAATTCAGGGTTGACCGTCGCGTTTACACGGACGCCAAAGGCGGCAAGACGTTTGTGCAGATGTCGCCCGATCCGGACGCGCCGGGCGGCTGGACGTTCGGCGTCGCGTCGAAGGGCGTTGAATACATACCGTACCAGTTGCCTTTGATCCGCAAGGCCGCTGCGGCGGCAAGGCCGGTGATAATCTGCGAGGGCGAAAAGGACGTATGCACGATAATCAAGCGGTTGAAGCTTGCGGCGACGTGCAACGCCAAAGGCGCGGGGAAATGGTCAGTTGGTTTCGGGCGGTATTTTGAGGGTGTACCGTCGATCCTGATTATCGCGGACAAAGACGAAGAGACGGTAAAGGATGAGAAGACCGGCGAAGACAGGCCGTTTGCCGTCGGTCAGCGTCACGCCTGCGATGTCGAGCGGAAACTACGGGCGGACGGCTATCAGGGCAGAATACGAAAGATTTGTATGCCTGACGTTGCGGACGGAAGCGGCAAGGTCAGGCACGTAAAGGATTTTACGGATTGGGTAGAGGCCATGGAGGCCGCGAAACGGACGGTCGATAAATCATCGTTTTCGGCGGCGATTGGTGAATTTGGGGAATGGCCTGACAAGTGGAATTTTGGGGAAGATGATTTAATCGACCTCCAGCGCGTACAAAAAACGCGCCATTCCGCTTCCGATATGCCAGGTGAATCATCGAACGTGGAAGACGATGCGCCAGGCCCGGACGGCAAAGGGTGCGGCCGGTTCGGCCGGCTTTCCCGTGCCCTTGCTGATAACGTAAGGGCTTATAAAGTGGATTACCGGCTATGTGCCGACCTGACGGCGCGATTTGAGATCGGCGTGGATTTCTACCGGTTCCAAGGGTACAAAAAATCAGACGGTTCCGACAAGTACAAGGGCGTGACGGTCGAGAAGGGAAAATACTACCTTGCAAGCGATAACGAACCGCTGAAATTGTCGCTCAGTTCGATGTACGCGATGGGATTCGGCAATGCGTCACGGTTTGGATCGCAAGAGCGAAGTTTCAAGTTTGGATCGCGCCAGGTGAGCGAATTACAGGCGGTGATTACCTTGCTATGGCTGCGGTCGCGTGGTAAGTTCTTTTGGGATGAAAACGCGAAGGGCTTTGCAACGTCGCTGTTTTTTGACGAACGGACGGGCGTACTGATGCGTGTGCGGTCTGATGAGTTCGCGGCGTTTGTCGCGACGGAAAGCGAGATAAACCGCGAATCATCAGGTTTCAAGTATCTGATGAGCTTGATCGACGATGCGGCCATGAGCGACCAGGTGGCGCAAGGCGTCACGCCGTCGAATATGTGGGATCGGCGCGGCGATGCGGTTTACATTTCGTCGGGCGATGCGGAAATGTACAAGATTTACGGCGGTCAGGTGGTGAAGGTTCAAAACGGTACCGACGGCGTGGTTTTCATGCGCGGCAAGACGCTTGCGCCATGGGTATTGGACGCCGGGGCCGGTGTCGATCCGTTCGACAAGGCCTTGATTTTCAACGGCGCAAGCTGGGCGGACGGCAACGGTCGAATGAACGTGCGCTTGTGGGTGTTGAATCTGTTTGCGTGTCATGCGACCAAGCCGCTGTTGCTGATTACGGGCGCGATGCAGTCAGGCAAAACGCGAATGGCGAAGGCCATTAAGGAGATTCTAGGCGTTCGGCAAGACGGGCGGCTTGATCTGTCGGTGCAGCAGGTCGAAGACGGCGACAAGGGCCTTGATGCGTTTTGGGCGACCGTGAACGACGGCAAGCTTGAAGTGTTCGACAATCTTGACACTAAAATCAAATGGGTTTCCGACACGCTTCAAAACGTCGCGACGGACGGCCAGACGAAACGGCGAACGCTGTACACGACTTTCGGCGTGTCGATTTTAAGGGCGAACGCGCATATTATTTTGACGTCCAATAATCCGTTGTTTTCGACCGAGGGTAATGGTGGCATGGCCGACCGTCTGATTTCGGTTCACCTGGACACGAACCGGAGCGTTGCGATGGACACGGAGCTATCGGAAGACATCGCGAAAAACCGAAGTCTTTTCCTGACGTGGATTGCGCGGACGGTCGCGGTCGCTTTGACGGATCGCGGAGAAGTTGACCAAAGCATTAACAGGCGACATCCTGACTACGGGCGTTTTTCTATCAGGTGCGGCAGGGCGTTCGGGGATGAGCAAGCCGTTATTGAGGCTTTGGGCGCGGCGGAAGCTGACAAGTCGCTGCTGCCGTTGCGGAACGACGTTATCACGAAAGAGATATTGCGCGTATTGGAAGACCACGACCCGCCGTTTTCGATGCGCTTCACGGCTGGCGATATGTCTGATGCGATTTTGGCGCGTATGGGCGACGATGAGACGGATGACAAGAGTAAGCAGATTTACGGATCGCGGCGCGTCGGCAGGGCCATGTCAAGGTATTTGCGGCAGTTTAGCGTCATTTTCAAGATGATGGAACCGCGAATTTTGGACGGTAAGACGCTATATGAATTTACAGGCTTGACGGCTTCGGGTAAGCTCGCGATGGTTAAAGAAGTGGGTAAAGTGGATTTGAAAGGCACTTTTCAGAAAAGTACGCATGTACAAACGGGCGCGGACGGGTTTTCTGAAAATGGCGCATTAAATCCACTTGACCCACTTCACGCGCGCGCGCAATCGCGTATGTCACCTTCTCAAAAAGATGTAGAAGATGATATGATAAGTATGGAAAGCGAGGATTTGAATGGCATTGATTTCTAGGTCGAGGGATGGAAGATCGGTCGAGATTGGGCTTGCAATTCATCAGGCGGTTGTCGATGAAGGCCGGCGCGAAGGTGTGTTTGCGTATCTGACTAGAGACGAAAACGGCCGGGCGTTCTTTCAAAAGTACGATCCGAAAGCGAACGGCGGCAAGGGCGAATTTCATAGCCGGTTTTCAAAGTCGCTGGCCGATAGGATTATCTGTCATCGTGAAGACCTGCGGGCTTATGTGCGGTGGCTTGACCACCCACCGGCCCCGCTATGGTAGGTTCTGAAAAAGAGAAATCTTTGCTACTGTATGACTGCAAAGGTCGTGTTAATCAACTGACTAACGAAAAATGAGGTAAAAGTTATGGCGAAAGTCAAAAGTCAAAAACAGGATGACGGCAAGCGCGATGCGGTTTTGCCGGTCGAATCATTAACGCCCGGCCCGGTGCTGCCGTTATCAGGTGAACCGGAACCGTTGAATATTGTGTTTCGGGATATGTTGTTTGACCTGTACGTTGCGCGTGTCGCGAAGGCTGAAACGGTCAACACGATGAGACGTGATGCACGGGCGATTTTTCGGGATGCGTTTTTTGAAGCGAAAGTTGCGCTTGACGTTTATCTTGAATTAAAAAAGTGAGGTGATACCATGAGCGATGAAAAACAGTATGATCCTGAAATGCGCGGCGTCTTGTATGCCGACGCGAAAGCAAAGGAAAACGACAAATACCCGATTGCGACCGGCAAGGTCACAATCAGCGGCGTCGAATTGCGTATTGCGATGTGGGCAAGTCGCGTCACGTCGGGCGAAAACGCAAAGAAGTATTGGCCGATCAAGGTTGAATACAAACAGGGTGCAACGCGGTTCCTGGTGCCGGTGTCGCCGGCCGAAGTCACGGCGACCGGCATTGCGCCGGCGAAAGCTGCCGACGGTGCCGCTGCCGACAAGGGCGGTACGGGGCCGTCGAACGGTTCCGGTGATTCATCCGATGTCGGCGACCTGCCGTTTTGAGGTTTGACATGAAAACGCAAGATCAAAGTTTGTTCGGCGATGACGTTGCGGAAGTCCAGGCGGCACCGTCGCCGGTCGCGGCGTTTCGCCTGGGTGATTTCGTCGAGAATCCGGACAATCCGCAGACGGTCAGCGACAGGGCGTTTGATCGGCTTGTCGAGAAGTTGAAGCGCATACCGACAGGCTTGACGGCCAAACGGATCGCCTACGTGACCGACCATGCGGCCGGCAAGTATGTCGTGCTGTCAGGAAACAAGCGACTTCGCGCCTTGAAAAAGATTCACGGCGACGACTACGCGGCGCCGGTCGATTGGTTTCAGGACATTACGGCTATGTCGCCGGATCAACGGCGTGAGTTCATCGTTACGGCCAACGTCGTCGAAGGCGATTGGGTTGCGTCGATGCTGGTTGCGATGTTTCCGAAAGACGAACTTGCGCGGCTAATGGATGACGCCGACGTTGCGGCGATTTTGGCCGACATTCCATCGGTGCAACAGATCGCGGAAAACAAGGAAGTCGATCAAGACGAATTTGCCGACGCGATGGAGTTCAAGGTAAAGCTTACGCCGTCCGACCGTGACCGTGCCGTTGCGGTGCTGGACGAAATCAATCCAAACGACATGGGCGCGGCGTTCATGTCGCTGCTGAAAGGCGGTGCACAATGATATTGAAGCTATTTGCGGAGAATCCGGACAATCCGCAGACGGTCAGCGATGAGGCGTTTGCGAAGATTCTGCGTTTCGTCAAGGCTAATCCGGACGGCCTGAAAGCGGACAGGATCGCATACGTAACCGACCATGCGGCCGGCAAGTATGTCGTGCTGTCAGGAAACAAGCGACTTCGCGCCTTGAAAAAGATTTACGGCGACGATTACGATGCGCCGTCCGATTGGTTTCAGGACATTACGGCGATGTCGGAAGACCAGCGGAATGAATTTATCGTAAACGCCAACGTCAATGAAGGCCGGTTCGACGCCGACAAGCTGCTTTCGCTTTACGGTCGCGACGAACTTACGGAGTGGGTTGGAGAAGACAGGATCGAAGACCTGATACACACGGTCGAAACGTCCGAGACGGTCCAGGCTGCGGAAGACGCCGACGCTGCCGAAAAGGTGCGGCTTGTGGAATTGAAGATTGTGCTTTCGTCGGATGATTTCAAGTTCGCGACGGCGTATCTTCGCAAGCGTTCCGACGATATGGCCGTTGCGTTCATGGGGGTTATAAATGCAAGGTCATAAGTTTCCTTATCGCTGGTGGCTTCACCACAATTACGCCGTCGTCGGCGTCGAAAAACACCGGTCAACGGTGTTCGGCACGTTTGTTTGTGGGGGGGGGTCAACGATGGGCTATAAGCTGGCCGGCTATCACCATTTGGGCGGCGTCGAAGTCGATCCGAGGGTTGCGGACGTGTACCGCAGAATCCATCGGCCTGAATTGATGTACGTCGAGGATTTGCGCCGGTTCAACAGGCGCGAAGACTTGCCGCCTGCGCTTTACCATCTTGATGTGCTGGACGGATCGCCACCGTGTACGTCGTTTTCGATGGCCGGTCAGCGTGAAAAGGGATGGGGAAAGAAAAAGCGGTTTAAGGAAGGTCAGGTAAAGCAGACTATCGACGACCTGGTTTTTGTCTATTGCGACACGATTGCGAAATTAAAGCCGCGCGTGTTTCTGCTGGAAAACGTCGCCGGCATTTTGAAGGGAAACGCAAGGGCCTATTGTCGCGGCATAGTGCAACGTCTTCGCGACGCCGGGTATCGCGTCCAGGTGTTTCTTTTGAACGCTGCGCGTATGGGCGTACCGCAACACCGGCAACGGGCGTTTTTTATCGGGCTGCGGAATGATTACGACGATCTTCCGAAACTTGAAATCAAGGTTGACGAACCGCCTATCAAGTTCGGCGAAGTCATCGACGACACAGACAAGACGACCACGATCACCGGAACGGATTTGGATATTTGGTCGCGGCGAAAACCTTGCGATGTCGGTTTCAATACGATTTTGAGCCGGACGGAAAATCGCGACAAGCGTTTCAACTGGAAGATCGTTCGGCGCGACCGCGTATGTCCGACGCTATGCGCCGACAATCTGAATTTCACGTATGACTATCCGCGTAGGTTAAACGGCATCGAATTGTCGCTTGTGTCGTCGTTCCCGCTTGACTATGAATGTACGCGGAAAGAACTTACATTCATGACCGGTATGTGCGTCCCGCCGGTTATGATGGCACACATTGCGGACGCGATTTATAACCAATGGCTAAAGCCGATTAAGGAGGATGGGAAATGAAAGAAACGAACGTTGATGTTGAAGTAAGGGCGCGGATGTATTTGGATCTTGCGTCGATTGGCGATGTTGCGATTAAACGTCTTGCGGACATTGGATATTTTGATGCGCCGGCGTCAAGGTATCATCATCTTGCGGAACCTGGCGGCCTGCTGCGCCATTCGGTCAATGTGACGGATTGGCTTTTGCAGCTGACCGATGCCGGCGTAGTTTCGTGGGATCGCGCTTATTCGCCGTACAGGATCGGGATGCTGCACGACCTGGTAAAATGCAAATGCTACGCGGTCGATCCGCTTTGCGGTCGCGATGAACCGATACGCTACGTCTTCCGACAAAGCGGTTACGTCGGCCATGGTGCCGCGTCGGCATTGATCGCGATGTCGCTTGTCGGCGTTTCGCTGGCGCCGGTAGAATGTGCCTGCATTGTCCACCACATGGGCGCGTTTCGCCTGGACGATTGGCAGCTCAAAGAGTACAACGCCGCGCTTGACCAGTTCCCGCGTGAATTGATCGCGACGCACACGGCCGATATGCTGGCGTCAAGGGTTGACGAGGTTTAATGTCACGAATGAAAGAAGGTGTGCAATGACGGTGATAACGAATTTGGTAGTTGCCTTGATGATCGTATCGTCAGGTGAGGAACCAGTACAGGCGATGCCGGTTATAGATAGCAACCAAGATAATGGTTGGTCGATGAATGTAATCGGTGGGTTAGAGACGCTTTATCGCAAGACGACAAAGACGAATTTCGTCTATTCGGCCGGTATTAAAACGGAGTGGCTAGAAAGATCATGCCACCATCCGGGTTGCGATAGGCGAAACCCATTATCGCCACAAGATTTATTCGGCCATGATGTTGCATGGATCGGTTTTCACTTTGACTATTACTGGTTTTGCGGTAAGCATTGTGACGTAGTTTCGGCAGATGACCGACATTGAGCAGATACGCGCTTTGGCCGGTCAGGGCATTGGCCGGTACGGGGTAGAGGCGACAATCGGCCGAAAGATGACGGCCGATGAACTTATTGCGTACCGCAAGGCCGACACGGTGCGCAAGCTGCGTATCGCTCAGAAAAAGGCGCGTGGGCCGAAATCGGTTGCCGAGCGCGTTGCGGAACACGTCGCACGGCATAACGACATCGGCGAGTTCGATCCGCGGCCGAAACATCCAAGGGTTAAAGAGGCTTGCCGGTACGACCTGGCAAAATTCATGTGGCTTTATTGCCGGCGTGTCGTAAATCATCGACCGTCCGACTACATACGCGACGGCCTGATTCACGACGTACAGGAAACGATTTTGTACGGCGGTCAGGCTGTCAAGCTGTATGGTCGCGGCACGGGCAAGACAACGGTTATCGTCTATTGCGGCATAATATGGGCGATTCTGTACGGGCACCGTCGCTATCCGGTGATAATCTCCGCTACGGCCAAGCTGGCCAAGAAAAACTTGAAGACGATCAAGAAACTGCTTTCGCGCACAAAGGCGATATTGCAGGATTTCCCGGCGGTCGCCGTTCCGATCCAGGCCCTGGGCGACGTGTCGCAACGCACGGCGTCGCAAACGTATCGCGGCGTCGCGACCGATGTTGAATGGGCGTCCGACCAGATAATCTTGCCGATGTGCCGCGATACGAACGGGCGTCCGCTTGACGCCGGCTGCGGCGCGATTGTCGGAAGCGTCGGCATAGGCGGCGCGGTGCGCGGCACGAACGAAACCGGCCAGCGTCCGGATTTCCTGGTATTGGACGATCCGCAGACAAAGAAGATCGCACATTCGCCGGCGATGGTCAAGGCCGTTATCGACTACATTCATCAGGATGCGCTCATGCTGGCCGGGCACGACCGCACGCTTTCGGCATTTGTCACGATTACGCCGCAATGCTTTGGCGACGTGGCAACCGAACTGTCGTCGCGGTCGAAGCATCCCGAATGGGATGTAACGTCGGAACCGTTTGTAAAGCGTAAGTGTCGCGATTGGTCGCGCCTCTTGCTTGAATACGTTGAAAAGTTCATCGAAGACGCTGCGGCGCACGATTCGCGGCGCACACGTTCGACGGAATGGTACAGGGCAAACCGTGAAAAGTTCGCCGACGTGATTGTGCTTGATCCGCTGCAATTCGACGAGACTACCGAGATCGACGCCGTTCATCATGTATTGAATCTTCGCGCGAAGATGGGCGCACAGGCGTTTGAAGCCGAAATAATGATGAAGGTCAGCGATGAGGCGTCCGAACTGGAAATCAACGCGGACACGGTATCGGAGAAATTGAACGGTGCGCCGATGAACGTGCTGCCGCCTGGCACAGATCAAGTTATCGTGTTTTGCGATGTCAACATTACGAACAATCGCGGCTTGTCGTGGGTTGCCGTGGCGTTCGGGCCCCATCGCGTCGCTGCCGTCGTCAATTACGACCGTTACCCGAAACTGGGGCCGCTGGTGCCGCCTAATTCGTCCGACCTTGTGCGTAACCGTCTTGTCGCGGCCGGAATCAGGGCCGTCGTGGAACGTGTCGCGTCGATCCAGTTCCGGGATGCGAAAAACAGGCGCGTACCGGTGACGGCCATGGGCTTTGACCGCGGCTATCTGCCGGCGGTGATTCACCGGACGCTTTACGTCTTGCGAAAGACGCGACCGATCCCCTTCCCGATTGTCGCGATGCGCGGTTTTCCGTGGGATAAGTTCGGCGTCCGCGAAAAGGATACGCTGCGGCGCGGCGACCATATCTTTGCTACGCGGTCGCAATACGGCCAGTACCTGGCCGAAATGGCACCGTACTGGCGCGAAATCATGCAGTCCGGATTTTTGGAAACGCCTTTGCAAGCCGGTTCGCTTTCGCTTTTCGGCAACGATGCTGCGCGTCATTTCGACTTCGCGACGGAAGTATGCAACGAGAAGCTTGTGCGCAAGTACACCGTCACGCGCGGGCGGCAGACGTTGACGGCGTGGGATTGGCAGACGTTGGGCGAAAACCACTATTGCGATTGCTTGACGGGCTGTTTCGCGCTGGCGTCGTGGTATCACGCTTTCGACAATCTTTCGCAAGTCATCGACGGCGTGATTGTCACCAAGGGCGGCTTGATATGCCGGGCGGTCAAGCCGGCAAGTCAGGATCAACCGAACGGCGACGAGATTGCGCCGCACAAGTATCACCAGGATGATCTTTTCGATCCGATCCTGAATCCGTCGGTCGCGGCGGCATACGACGGCGCGGCGGACGAAACCGAAGGCACGCTTGACCCGGACGTGGAACCGTTCGCCGGTGACGTTGAATCTGTCGCGAATCCACTTGTCGAAGCGTCGAACGCTTCCAAGGGGGGAGCGGTATTTACACGTTCCGCGATGTCGAAAATCCGTTCAAAACCTGTTCATAAATTTAGGCGCGGAAGGTATCGCAAATGATTGTCAGGAATATCGAAAAATGTCCGAAGTGCGGACAATGGGACCCGTGGCGCAAGGTCAGTTCACGGATCGTCAAGGGGTTGCGCCGCGTGTACGTCAAGTGTCGGCGTTGCGGCTGCCGGGAAACGATAGAATACCGGCCGGCGTCCCATTCTGATTCCGCTTTGCAATAGCCTGGCCGTTTGGCTTGCGCCCGATTGGGGCACAATTTAACGCCGTTTGCGCCCGATTGGGGCACAATCTTTTTGGCCGACGTTTTTTTTCGGCTTTTTTTTGCTAGGCTAGACGCGCATGAACGCACAAGCGAGACAGAACCTGATTTCTAACAAGGCAAGGTTGCTTGCCTGGATAAACGACATCGACCGCATTATGCACGAGATCGCCGTAAACGGTGCTGCGTCCGGTTCGGTTTCGGCTGGCGGCGGTTCGCAATCCTACACGCGGCTTGACCTGGATAAGCTGCGCAAGCTGCGTTCGGATTACACCGGGCGCGTCACGCAGATTCAGCGGCGTTTGGCCGGTATTCCGTCCGTCGGCGTTCGGCGGATAATGACGGTGAGGTACTAGGCATGGCAAAGGCGAAAGCGAAAAAGATTGCGTCGCAAAAGTCCCGGCGCCCGGCGGCAAAGGGCGCGTCGGTCGCGCCGTCCGCATGGGCGAAGTTCGCCGACCTTCCCGCTGCATATCAGAAACGGATCGCGGCAACTCTTATCGGCGGTATGCGCAAGATGGGCTTTTTCGGTCGCGGCGGCTATCGCACGGTACATGGGCCTGACCAGTTCAACCGTCCGCGCATTTCGGCCGAAACGACCGGCGAAGTTGGCCAGCTGACCATTTCCGAGCGTAACCGGCTTGTCGCGCTTGCGCGTAACGCGGCACGGAATAGCGAACGTCTTGAAGGTATCTTGCACCAGGTTGAAATAAACGTCGTCGGCGTAGGTGGCGGAAAAGCGGTCTTTGATTTTCCGAAGGGGTATGAAGCGGCCGAAAAAACGATCAAGCGCGAATTTGCGAACTGGGCACAGGAAGCGGAATACTTCGAAGACCTTGACCTGCAGGATGTGCTGAAACTTGCGCTGCGTACTCAAATGCTGGGCGGCGACGTGGTACTGGTTTTCGACGATGACGTAACGCGCAATTCGACCGGTCAGGTGATTGCGTTCGAACCTGATTGCGTCGGCGACCTGATAGGCTTTGAAAGACGGTTCCCGGATTACAAGCAGTTCCAGGGGATCGTCAAAGACGCGAACGGAAAGACAATCGGCGTAACCGTTTCATGGTCGCAACGCGGAATGTCGGCGTATGACGAATACGATACGGAAGGCCGCAAGGCCGCCTGGACGCTCATAAAGCCGGTTGGTCTTCGCTGGCGAGATTCGCTTTTCACGATCTTTCGCGGCGTTGGTCGCTTCAATCAGATGCGCGGCAGTTCGCGCCTTTGGCCTGGCCTGGGCACGGTCGCGGACATGACCGATTTGCAGGGCTTTGAAGTCCAGGCGGCAAAGAACGGCGCACAGAAGATCGGTCAGATTCTCCAGGATGAAGAGAAGAACGAAGCGGACATTTCGGCCGAGCTTGACCCGGACGCGGAAGCGCCTATCGGAACGGAAGACTATCAGGCGGCGGCCGAAGCGGCACAGGCGGCGGCGGCAGAGGCCGACCAGATGGAGCTTGACGTAGAGGAAATTCGCGGTGCCGGCGTGATTTACGATGTGCTGCCGCCTGGCGTCAAGATGGAACTGCTTGACACGAAGCACCCTAATGACAAGCTGGTTGAATTTTCAACTTGGTTGCACCGTGGCGTAGGTTTCGCAATCGGCCTGGGTTCGATCCATTCTACTGGCAAGGCCGACAATTCGTATTCGGCAAGTCAGGCCGAAATGGTGCTTTCACAAGTCGAGTTCGACGACGAGTTTCATAAGCTTGAAAAATATATTTTGGATTGGGTCATGGTCAACTGGTCGCGATGGGCGCAGCGTCGCGGTGTCATTCCGCAAGACAACGTGCTGCCGGTCGATTGGCGGCGAACGTGCGTCAAGTGGCAGCAGCCACCGCATAGGTCGCTTGATCCGGTCAAGGAACAAACCGCGTTGAATAGCGGCCTGAAAAACGGCACGATTCTGTATCGCGAAAAGTGGGGGCCGGATTGGAAGCGCAAGGCCCTTGCGTTTGGTGAGGAAATCGAATTTTTCAAGGCGAACGGCATTCCGCATTTGGCCCTGCAAACGGTCAGCGGCGGCGTGATCGAACCTGAAACAAACGACGAAAGGAACGAAGATGAAAAGCAAGTATAGTCTGATTGGCGAAATCAGCGATTTCGACTATCACGGTTTTTGGGGCGATTGGTGTTCGCCGAAATCGCTTAAGGCGTGGCTGAATACGCTTTCGCCGGGCGAAGAGGCCGAAATCGAAATCAATTCGCCTGGCGGTTCGGTCATCCACGGTATCGAGATGGCGAACGCGATTAAGAACAGCAAGGCCGTGATTACGGCGCACGTCACGGGCATTGCGGCGTCTATGGCGTCCGTCATCGCTTGCGCGTGTTCGCGTATCGAGATGGAAGAGGCGTCGTTTATGATGATTCACGATCCATGGGGCTATATCGAAGGTTCCGCGGACGAAATGCGCAAGCAGGCCGGCGTGTTGGATCAGATGAAAGCGGTCATCATGTCATTCTATCGCGGCAAGTTCAAGGGCAAGACAGATGAAGAGATCGCGGCCCTGATGACCGATGAAACCTGGTACACCGGCGCGGAGTGCAAAGAGAACGGGCTTGATTGCACCGTGATTGCTTCCGATGTGAAGGCCGCTGCGTCGATTGTCGGCCACAAGTTCAAGAAGATTCCGGACGGCGCGGCGAAGTTCCTGACGTCCAAGGAAATCACCGACGAGGGCCGGGCCGAGATCGAAGCGGCGAAGGCTGCGGCGAAGGCCGAAACGGATGCGGAAAGTTCCACGGGGAACACCGGAACGGAAACGGGCGGACATTCCGAACCGCCTGCCGTTGTCGATTCGGCTGCCGGTGCGGCTGCCGAACCGGCAGCCGCTGCGGAAGCGACCGGCGGCGATTGGGAAGCGCGGTACAAGGGCGCGTCAAAAAAGATAAACGCGCTTCAGGCGCGTATCGCCGACCTTGAAAAGCGTGAGGCGGATCGGGCGGCGGAAACGGTCGATTACGGCGCGGTCGTCGCGGAGCGCGATACGCTCAAGGCGCAAAATGACGCGCTGGCCGAAACCGGCAATCAGGCCGTCAAGGCGTTGAAGGATTTTGCGGATCAGGTCAAGGCATCCGGTTATGAGAATCTCGCGGCCCTTATCGGTGCCGTGAGCGGTCTTAAAGCCGACCTTGAAAAGCGTGATCAGGAACTGGCGCAAGCGCGTCAGCAGCTTGACCACATGGTAGAGACGCGCGACCTCCTGACCGGTGGCGTGTTGTCGCCCGGCAACGGAAACGCGAAGTACTCAAGTTTCGCGGAAGCGGTGGACGCAATCGGCTATGTCGAGGCTTGCCGTCGCTATCCGGATTTGAAGGCCGCGTATCGTCGCAAGGGCAAGTAACACCGAAAACAATCACAAGCCAAAACCAAAGAAAGGTATCACAAAATGGCAAAACGTTTTTTCAGGGTTGAAAAGGCTGACCGTCCCGATCTGGCGGCGATTGGTTCCATTTCCCAGCTGGATGTCAAGGGCTATGCGTTCCCGAAAATCTTTCCGCTTATGCCGGTCACGGAGAAGAGCGGAACGATGACGGTTGCGCCGGCCGGTCTGACGGCGAGCAAGGGCACGAAGGGCCGTGCGAACGGCACGGAGTTGAGCGGCACCGCGATCAGCATGGTGGATGTTGATTGGTCCGCTGCCCGGTACGAAGGTCGCGGCAAGCTGTACGAGAACGACGGCGCGGCGTATGCGTCGGCGGAGGCTGCCGACCAGGCCGGCGCGGAGCTGTCCCAGCGTCTGGCGTGGAACAAGGTCGAGGATGAGGCGTTCAAGAAGGTCTTTACTGCTGCCCGTGCGGCGGCGGCGACCGAACTGACGGATCATTCCGTCGTGAAGATTCTCCAGCGGCAGGCGAAGGCGCTTCGCAAGTACGGCAAGCCCACATTGGTCATGACGACCAATGCCTGGTTGGATTTCTGCGAGATTCCGGAAATCCGCTACCGTCTGGAGAAGTTGGCCGGCGCGTCGAACGATACCGGGTTCATCATGACGGATATCGACAAGGTTCGCGCTGCCGTTTCGACGTTCCTGGGCTTCAATGACATCGTGCTCTTTGATTCCGAGATCGTCGGCACGGATTACGATTCGAACATTGCCGTCATCGGTCTGCGTCCGGACGCTTCCGGCAATGTCGCTGCCACGGCCAAGAGCAAGGCGACGTATGGCTGGACGTGCGCGTACATTCCGGAAGACGCCGCGGCTGACAAGCCGTTCGATATGCGTACCTGGTACGACGACGACAACAAGTGCAACGTGTACGATGCCGAGGCGTTTCTGGGTGTCGTCGAGGCGTTCACCGGCGCGGTTGCGATGTGCAAGTTCGATGATGCTTACACCGAATATCCGACGTCGGTGGTGAACATCCAGACTGCCGCTGCCGCAGGTGGCGAGGGCTAATCAGGCCTTAGGGTGCCAGGGCCGGGCGCGGCGGCGTGTCGCGCCCGGCCTATCCAACCAACTTTTCAACGAGGTACAAGACATGAAAAAGATCATTGCGTTTTTCGCGGCGGCGGCGGCGTTCGCCTGCATGGCGGCCGTCGTGGTGCCCTTCTCTCCTACGAACGGCGGCGTTGTGAAGTTGGGCACAGGCGGCAAGCTGACAAGGGTGGAAACGTTTTCGCCGGTGTCGGGCGGAACGGTCGCGCTAAAGTCGATCTATGCCGCGAAGGTGTACACGAACGCGATTGCGATAACGGTTGCGACGAACGTTTCATATCGCGTGGTGGAAACCAACTACTACACGCATACGGTTTTCACGAACGATTTTCCGAATCTGTCTTTTGAGGACGATCCGGGAATATTGAGCGTCGCGACGAACGTCACGGTTTCGGCCGTCACGAACGTTTGGCCGGTGTTCAAGGAAACGATCGCCGTCACAAATTCGATTGTTGACGGTACGCAGACGGGCTACACCTACACGAATAGCCTTGCGGCGCCGCTGTATCTTGCGCCTGGTGAAGCGCTGTTGTTCACCGGCACCGGCGTCGGCGGTTTTGTGCGTCTGATTTTTGAGTAAGGTTTTCCGATGCGCGGAATGTTCGACATGGGTTTTGCCATGGGGCCGATGGCGGTTCCGGTGAAGTGGCGTCAAGACAAGGCGCCGCACGCCGAAGGATCGTTCAACGCCAACGTGCTGCATGGCGAAACGCAGTCCGAAAGCGCCGGGCCGACGCGCGGCGGCGTCGCTGCCGATCCGTGGACGGTCTTTGTGCGCCGGGATGTCGCATTGTGCGCACGGATCGCCGTCGGCGATACGCTTGAACTGACCGACGGCACCGTTTTGGACGTGCAGCAGATTTCGACCGACCTTCATTTGGGATGGGTGATTCGTGCAACCGCGAACATGAGGGCGCCGAGATAATGGCTTATTCCCTGACAGATACCGGCGTTTCGGTTACGTCCGGAAAAGGCCGCAACGCGGTTGCGCTGGTTGTTTCGTTCAAGGAGATCGAAGCCTGGGCGAAGCGTATGCGCAAGGACACAAAGGAGCTTTGGCGGCTTTCCTACGGTCGCGCCGTTGCCGGGCTAAAAAAGAAGTTTGTCCAGATTGTCTTGTCGGGCGGCGGTTTGAACGGCGTTCCGAAATTCAAGGATTTTGAGGATTTCACGAAAATGCTCAGGGCGAAGCGCGGCACGTCTGCGCCCATGGGCGGAATTTTGGCCGATGTTCGCTCAAAGGGCGTTGTGGCTGCGTACAAGCGCAATGGTGCGCAGGTCATCGGATGGGGAGATCATTTGCATGATGCGGCCATTTCGTTCCAGGAAGGTCGCGGCGGTCCCAACGCAGAAAAGTGGTTCACCGATCCGGGCTATCGGCGTATGTGGCACCAGCAGGGCATACAGGATATTCCGCACGCCTACGCTCATAATCCGCGTATGGTGCTCATGCCGTATTTCGCCGATTATATCAAGTCGTACCTGGACGAATGGGCACGTTCGGCGTATTTTACCGGTCTTGTAAAGCTTATGCGCGGCGGAAAGGATGCCGCATTTTCGAGGGCTAATCTCGCATGACTTCCCATCGCGACATATTAACGAACCTGGGGGCCGCAATCCAGCGGTCTTCCGATGTCGCCGATTATTGCGCTTTGCATTTTGGGCGCGGCCTGGCAATCAACGTCGGCGCGTATGCGCAAGGGATCCCGGACGAAAGCGCGTCGCCGTTTTTGTGGATCCATGCGGCGGACGATGAAGACGAATCAGTAGGTTCGGGCGATTCGTTTTCCGTTCGGCTTGTCGTCGCTGGTTGCGTCAAGGGCCCGGACGGCGAACGCTATCTTGAAAACGTCGTCGCCGAACGTTCGGCGACCGAAAACGGGCTTGTCATAAACGGCGGCAACAAGATCGTCGAAGACTTGCGGGATATGATAATCGGGATCGTGCGCAACGCGAAAGCCGGCGCGTTCCCGATCCGCATACGTCGCGACGAAAACGACATTTCGCACTATCCGCTTGAATGGGCGGTTGTGTACGTGGAGTATAACGAGCCGGAAGCGCTCAACTAAAGGAAAGGCAAAAAAATGGGTACAAGGTATCATGTGAAAAGCGCGACGTTGAGCTTTAACTCTACGTCGTATGAAATGCAGTCCGGGCCGGCGGCGAAGGGCCAGACGAAAGAGGCCGTCGAGGTGACGGCGCTTTCGGATTCGCAAAAGCAGTTCATCCCTGGCGCGCTGCTGGAAGACGACGAGTTTACCGTGACGCTTTTCGACAAGGGCACCGGTATGCCTGCCGTCGGCACGATCGCTGCGCTCACGATTACCGCTACGCTTTCCAACGGTCAGGATGCGGACGTTACCGAAACGGTCAGCTACAATAAATGTATCGTGACGAAGGTTGCGCCGCCGAACCAGGATGGTGGCGGCGACCGCGTTGCGACCATCGATGTAACGTTCCGTCCGGACGGATCGACCGCTGCGGTGTCGAACGGCACGGGCACCTGATAGGGGCTTGCCGCGATGGCCACATTCGCCGATTACTTCACGCTCAAGCTGGGCGACGTTTCCGTAAAGGGCCGTCGCCTCAGCTTGAAGGAACTGCGGGAGCGTCACGCCGATCTGCTTGACGGCAATCTTGACGTCGAGAAATGCGTGGAGCTCATTCGCGGCCATGTCACGCTTGAAGACGGAAGCAAGTTCGATCCCTACGATCTGACGCCGGGCCAGTTGCGTCAGGTGGTTTGCGAATTGATCTTGCCGAAGGAGGGACGCGGTATCGCGGATTTTATCGGGTTGCTATCCTGACGGATAGCAACACGAAGGAATCAGCGCAAACCGCGTTTCTGCGTGAGGGGGAAAAGACTATCGGCGTATGGCTACCGCTGGCGCTGGCGGACCTGATGCGGATGCTTCACGCGGTCCAGCGAAGGGCCGGCGGCGATACGGGAAAGATCCGGCTGCCGGAACGTCACGAAATCCTGGGATCGTGGATGTTGCCGGCGATGGCGGCAGCGGCGAAAGAGGATGAAGAGGAAGCGGCGGCATTTGAAATGTTGCAGTCAGTTCGGAACCTGAAACGAAATGAGCACGGCAGTATCTAAAATCGAAGTTCGCGGCGTCGATAAAACGGCGCCGGCGTTCGCGTCTATCAAGTCGAAGGCGGCGGCGACCGGTGCGCAGATCAAGTCGATGGTTGGCGGCGCGATTGCGGCCGCCGGCGCGTATTTGAGTTTCAGGGCGATTAAAGGCGGCATTGACGAGCTGGGCCGTCTTTCCGATGTTGCGCAAAAGGCGAATGTCAGCGTTGGCGATCTTACGTCCACGACGGCGGCGTTTAGTGCGCTGGGCATCCAAAACATGGGCGTCGATGGTTTCGCGAAAGCCATGCAGATGATGGCCAAGAATACCGGCCGAACTGGCATGGATGGCTTTTATCAGACCATCGCGGAGATCGGCAAGGTTCCGGACGTGGCGAAGCGCGCAGAAATGGCCATGCAGGTTTTTGGCCGTAGCGGTATGGAGTTCATGCCGCTGATTAACGCTGCGGAAAATGGTGTCGAGGCGTTGAAGGGTGTGCGGGCGGCATTTCCGCAGTTGTCGGATGCTGCCGCCAACGCCGGCGATGGTATGTCCGATGCGATGGGTTTTGCCGCGAACGAGGTAAAAACGCTATGGCTTGAGGGTTTGGGGTTCCTTTCCGGCAAATTGAATAACGACTACACCGGCGACGTCCGGACGGCTGCGCTAAATGCCGGCAATGCGCTTACCTTTTGGACGAAAAAGGCCGTCGCGAAGTGTATCACCTGGTGGGAAAAGTTGCAGCAGTCCGGACGGGCATACGGCGAAGTGCTGGGCGCGATTATCGGGGCCGTTGGCGAAAAGATGTTTGGTTCGGGCGGTTCCTGGGGTGACGTGTGGAAAGAAATCACAAACGCCTTTGATAGCGCGATGGACGAATATGAAGACCGGGCGAAAGAGCTTGAAGAGGCCGAGGGCGAACGGACCAAGCGGTGGGAAGGTGATTACAAAAAACGTGCCGAGGCGATAAAGCATTTTGCCAGAAATTATAGCGCGGCTGCAAAGTCCATTGGCGAGCGGAACGGAAAGAACGCCAACGCGCTGGGCATTGGTTCGATGACAAAGGTTTCAAACGATCTTGTCATGGGCGGTTCAAACGCTGCGCTCAAAATGCAGATACTAGGTCCAACATACCAAAGCGAAGACAAAAAGCAAACGACATTGCTGGAGAAGATCGCGGCCAACACGGAAAAGATGGCCGCGGTAGAAGAGAACTTTTCGGGAAATGATTTTACGGTGCTAAACTAGGCGGGAAAGGCTTGATTGACAAATGGCAACTCAGGTAAAGCAGAAAGACGGTCGCAAGTACCAAGTTGACGGTAGCGGCATAACGTCGCTTAAACGCGATTACATTGTAATCCAGGATTCGACGATGGACGCGAACGGCGAAACGGCGTCGTTTGCCGGCGTTCCTGCAATCGGTTCGGTTCATCCGAGCATTTCCGGGCTTTACGTGCAATCGTATGACGTCCAGGAAGGCACGGGCAAGGATAAGAACATCTTGACCGTCACGGTCAACTATGGGCCGAAGACCGTAGAGACGAGCGGCGAAGGATCGTCGCTAATCACAAGCCGCGTTGACGAATGGGGCTGGGATGACGGCACCGACGAAAAGGAACTTGTCGATGGCGTTGACGGTACGGCGGTTGTAAATTCGGCCGGTGATCCGTTCGAGTCCGTTCCGAAGATTACGGCACCGGCGCCGGTCTTTACCAAGGTTGTATCGTTCGCGTCGCGCCAATCGGGCTGGGCAAATTCGATGTGCAAGGTAAACGATTCGTCGGTGACTATCGGCGGCAAGTCGTTTCCGATTGGGTCGCTGCTTTGTACGGTCGCGGAAAAGCGGATTATCGGAAGTTCCGATAATATGAAATATCAGTACACCATCCGGCTGCGGTACAAGTCGAATAAGGTCAAGATCGCCGGCGCAAGTTCCGCAACCGATATTGGATGGGATGTCGCCGTAACGGATGCAGGTATGCGCGAAATCAAAGACAGCGGCGGCAAGGTTTTGGTTCGCGTCGTCGATAAGGAAACGGGCAAGCTTTGCACGGTCACGTCGGCAACGCTGCTGAACGGTCGGGGCCGCAAGCTGGCCGACGGCGACGATCCGTATAATTTTCGGTTTCAGGCGTATGAACGCGCGTCGTTTCCCGGCTGGTTTTATTCGGAACCCACATGATAGGAGATTTGCGGCATGATAAGTCCATGTCTGATAATGCTTGACGGCGAACGGCCTGATTGGCCGTTCCTGCCGATTGCCGTTCCTTGTGGATCGGCGCGGACGATCCAGGTTGCCGGCAAGGCTGCGCGGCCCGGCATAACGGTGACAGGCATACGTATTCGCGTCACGAACACCGACGGCGTTGCGCTGTCGAAAGATTGCGTCTATACGTGCGGCGTTTGGTCTGCCACGTTCCCGGCGTCGCATTTCGAGAATTACGGCACCGTGAAAAACGGCGTCGCAATCTTTGTCGTCGGCAAGGACGAAAACGGCGACGATCAACTTTGGATGCAGCGCGTCGGCGATTTGCGCGTGTTTCAGGTCAGCGCGACCGAAACGCCGGGCGGCACGGTCGAAACGCCTAGAGACGTTTATCACAAGTCCGCGATTGTGGACGGTGTGCAGCATTACAAGCGCGAAGTGCTTACTTATTCCGAACGTCAACACGCCTGGGGCGCGGAATATGTCGGCGATTACGTTTTCATTGGCGGCGATTTCGTGCCGTTCGGAGGGTGAGGAAGATGAAAAAACTTTGCATCATTCACATTGCGCTTTTGTCGGCGGTTTGCCTTGCGGCACCGACGGCAAACGAGGATTTTGTCATCGCGGAAGACGCGCGGACATACACGAACGCCGTCCAGGCGGCAAAGACGTACACGGATCAGGCGACGAACGGCCTTTTGCGTACTGCGACAAACTATACCCGCAGGGTTTTGGGCGATTACGTGACATTCCACAATCTTGACGACGCTATAACAGACGTAAAGAGTGACGCGATTTATGAGGCCGGAACCAATGCGACGGCCGCGATTAACGCGGCGACGCAAGCGGTCGTTCAGGCGATTCCGCCGGCGCCTACGGATTACATACCCGTTGCGCGAGACGGCGACCGTCTTGTAAACGAAGAAGACAAGATCACTTTTTCGTATCTTGAAGCGGGAGACGTTTACCCTGATTACTTGTGGCTTGCGTCATGGTCGCGGCTTTCGCTGACCGGCGGCCAGAAGTTGCCGCAATATCTTTCGACGTTGACGAACGGCGTTGCGTATGCGGCCGATCTTCCCGGCCTGACAAACGGGCTTGTATTGACCGAATCTGATCCAACGGTTCATTCATGGGCGAAGTCTGCCACGAAACCGGCGTACACTTCCGACGAGGTTGGCGCGTATGCGGCCGGTGCCGGTACGAATCTTGCCGGTGTCGTCAACTTGTGGGAAACGTATTGGGATGGCGACGAGGTGCGCGTAACCGTCACGAACTATGATTCATCGGTTCATCTTCCGTCGCTGTACCTAGAGCAGAAGATCGAGAACACAAACGCCTATCGCGTCGTTTGGTCAGAATCTACCAGGTGGGCGTCAAACGCCGTGGAAATGGCCGAGCTGCGTTCGGCGGTCGATGAAAAGGCCGATCGAGCCTGGGGCTTTTACGATTCGCACACGGGCGAATATGCGCCCGACGGCTATACGTGGCTTTCGTCGCCAAAGATCGCGATTGCCGGCGGTTTGGCGTATCAGCGTACCTTGACCACCGACGGCGCGGTTTGGGTGCTGGTGTCAAACGGCATGGTCGCGGAAACCGGCGGCGAAGTCACAAACGGATTTTTCAGGATCAAAGATGACGAGGGTAACACCACGTTTGAGATCGTTCGCGGAAACAAGCGAACCGTCGGCGCGACCGCTGCCGGTATTCGCGTCACGCGGTCAGGTAGCAGCAATATCGTGACGGCGCCTTATAACGTCACGTCCGACAATCATCCGACGGTTTACGGCACGACCAATCTTTCAAGCGGTGAATGGACGGAACTGGCGGCAACGTGGCTGGGGCAGTCCGGGGCGTGGACGGCGCAGGTTTCAAGCGCGTCGGCGACCTTTTTCATTAAAGGTGAGTATGAGACGGGCGGCGAAACCTACATAAAGAACGTTGCGCCGATTTCCGCTGAATCAGGCATATACTGTACCGACAAGATTCACAAGGTGCGTCCGGTTTACAATGGCGGTAACATAACCTGGGAGGTCGTACCGTGATCGAGGCCCTTGTCAACGGGTTCGGCGCCGCTTGCCTTTGCCTGGGAATGGTTGGTATCGTGGTAGTCTTTTCTATCGCGATATGGCTTAATTTGCGGCGCACAGGGCGCACGGTGCGCAGCAAGGTGAAAGGTACGCATTTGGGTGCTCTTGCGTTCCTGGGGGCGGTGTGCGTGCTTTACGGCGGCCGCAAGGGTAATATCACCTACCCGTACACGGATTATGAAATGCGGTATCTTGTGGATAGCGGATCGTATGTCGCCAGCAATATCGTACACGTTTCGTTTTCGCGGTACGTCGCGCCGGCGTCGGCCGATTTCTTTATTTCGTTCCGATCGGTCGATTCGACAAACGATCTTGATTGGGTAGTTTTCACCAATACCACGTTTTCGGCGTTCGTAGTACCGACGGACATTGAATATCCGGCTGCCACGAATTTCGATTGGATTTGCTATACCACATGGACGCCAGGGCCAACGGTGCTGACAAATGGCGTTTGGCATAGCTATTGGGGCACCGACAAAAAGCTGCATACGCATTTCATACCGATTCGATCTGCCGTCCGCGTGGACGGCGAAACGATTGCAACGCCAAAATCAAAGAGGGCCGCACAATGAAAACCGTCATAGCCGTTT
>Ga0265301_10001965_pt1 | contig 25184 bp, 25 predicted proteins | sample AusTroGonzalo_MG_2_FD_193488 | JGI IMG/M metagenome (GOLD analysis project Ga0265301, IMG submission 193488) | Bovine rumen microbial communities from tropical cattle in Woodstock, Queensland, Australia - Gonzalo_04 | ecosystem: Host-associated > Mammals > Digestive system > Stomach > Rumen ... | reverse complement strand
TAAATTCAGCACTACTGATATTACTTAATATACAATGACCGAATTTCAATTTTGAAATGACTTCATTATTGTTTGTTAAATTAATGACTTCAATCGTATCAATACAGTCCATTCTTAATAATTCTTCACCAACCAAACTCTTTTTACCACAGGTTTCGCCATATCTCATATACCATAACCAGGAATAAAAAGCATACCAGTTCTTTCTAGCTTCGTCTACTTGGAAAGTCATTGTTATGGTCTGTAATTCTCTTGCACCTATTGGGCTAGGATGCTTTTGGTCTTCGTGTAAGTAAACAGAATGTAGAATAGGGATAGAAACATCTGGAACAGTAACACTTTCAAGATACTGGTTCAAATTATTCATATTCAATTTAGTTCCTGTAAAATTAGGAAAATTACTGAAACGAACAATGAACTTGTTGTTATTGCTGTTGTTAATATCTTCTACAAACTCTTGCCCAGTTTCACTAAATGGGTCTAATTTTTCTTTAATTACTTCCATATTAAATACCGAATTCTAATTTTACTTGGTTCTTACGAATTTTACCTGGATTATCAGCACTATTTACAATATGTTGTACGATTTCAGAACAATATAATGTTCCAGACACACATTCATTATTTGCTGACACATATATTGTATCTTCTCCTTCTTTTTCGTCATAATCCATTGGCAATTCAATGTAAGTATTTCTGTATTCATCATACAAGTACGAATCAAAATTAGCTATTGTCATTGTAAAGTTTCGGGCGGACATTTCACCAGTAATCAAATCTTTTGTTTGTCCATATTTCAAATATTCATTAATGTAAGCAGAAGATTTTACAACGTATTCAGGAGTTAGATAAGCACTTAAATTTTCAGGACCTACAGTATACCATTTGTTAGGAATAGCAGATGCTTGTGTATATTCATAAGCAGATGTTGCACTTGTATTGTTTACATACAAATTATTTAAACCTTTACCATCACCATTCCAATCAAAACCAACTCTATCATAACCATCTGGTAATTTTTGGACTTTGTCTTCAGCAGAATGGATTAATTTCTCAGGGTCATTTGTGCGAATGGAAGGAACCATAAACACATCTGTTTTGAAACCTTCATTTTTGTTTAAAGTAATTGTGAAATTAGCAATAGTGAAACCCACATATTCTGTATAATCATATTGTCTTGTATCGGTATTCCAATAACCATAACCAGATGGATTAATTGTGCTGTGACCTTTAGTGACAATACGAATAATGAGTTTCTTATTATCGTCTCCTTCTAACCAGAATTGAATACCATTCTCAATTAGTTTGTCATAGCTAGAATTGTTGTATTTATCTATTGTAGAAACCAAGTTTTCATTAAAAATCTTATCGTTATCACAGATAGTGTGTTGAGCTGAAGTTCCACCACAAGCCGTACAAGTCATTAAACCTGAGCCAGCAGTAACACCACCAGGCAAATCACTTTGTCCACTACCACCACATTCAGTACATCCAACAGAAGGACGTCTAGTATAATAAATGATACCTTCGCCATTACAAGCACTACAAGTAATTAGTCCTGTTCCGTTACACACAAAACAAGGAATATATGTGTATTGTTTCGCATACTTACAGATTTCTATTGTAGGTTCTGTATCAAGTTTAAATAGTTCTTCTAACTCAAATGTATCGCCATCTTTAATATAATCTTGTATAAAATATTCAAGTTGGTCTTTTACAGTAATATTAAAATACTCTGAGTCAAGGTCAATAGGTTCCTTTGTTTCTATCGTAATGACCTTAACCCAAGGGAATTTTTCGTCTTCTTTGATATTATACTTTGGAGTTTTCATTATACACCATACTTATATGTTATATTCAATCTAACAACAGGTAATTCATTTTCCATACTGAAATTGACAATGTTGTTATTATCGTCTAAAATACTATCACAGAATGTAGCTTTGAACTGAGTATATAAATCACGAATTAAGTTATCAATCTTTATCCAATTTTCGCCATTTACATTTTCATTAGACAAGTCTAATTTTGGATAGAAACGTTCAATAATTGCAGGTATCAAATACATCCAAAATGCTTTTTCTGTTAATTGGTCAGCATAAGTATTTTGCAAAATACCTTTACGCATAATTGTTTCTTCACGGGTATTTGTTCCCATTGCTGTTATGAAATATGGCAAAGGAATAGCACGGGATGCTCTTTTAACTTCTTGTGCATTTTGTACCCATTCTTTAACAAATTTTTCAAGTTCAACTACATTTGCATTGTCTAATCCATAATTGAAAGCATTTGAAGTAGAGAAATTAGAAGTTGAATAGAAATCATTTGCATAAGAAACAGTTACAATTAATTTAGAATTATTGTCAATCTCAATAGCTTTTGAAATTTTTTGACATCCATCAAAGGTCAAGTAAATATCACTTTCCGTTTCATAAATGCCGTCATTAGTAAAGAATGTTGTTGTAAATGTTTCTGTATTGTTCAATGTAATTTTCATTGACTTTTTCTTAAGGTTATCAATGTTAATTACACCACCTGCATTATCTGTTTTTGGAATTCTTACTCTGTTAAAATAAACAAAGTCTTCATCTTGGTTGTAACCACCAGAACCATTTGCAGCAATATCATAATCTTCACTGTATTGGAAAATGTCTTGTAAATTAGTTGTTCTCACATTATAAACACGATTAACATCTTGTGCTTTAATGATATCAGATACTCTAATATCCAAATCCACATAAGAAGTTTCAGGACGCTTATTGAAGAATTTTATAATATCGGACTTGTAAATCTTTGTTCCAAAATTGCAGTTATTATCTAACCATTTATAAATTTCATTTTCTACATCACGCTTATATTCTTGAAGTTTAGACAATGAATTAACAGTAACAGTACCAACAACATCATAATACTGAACGATAGGTGGGAACGAATAAAGTTTACTATTCATAATCATTCTTTGTTCAGCATTTTCACGAATAGTTTTAATGTTCTTTAACCATTGTTCAGATGGATTTGGTGTATATTGGACTGAATTGAATGAATCATAACTCCAAAGATACTTCAAAAAATCAGACAAATGTTCCAAATAATTGTTAGAAGTACCATAAACAGAGAATACACCAGATTGGTTTGTTGAACCATCTGTAAGCACATTTATTGGAGAATAGACTGTAGACTTTGTATTATACAAACTAGCTGCAATACAATAACAAATACAGTTCTGTATGTACTTATATGTAGTTGTTCCACCATTTTCAATTTCGTCCTGACCCCAAGCTATTGCGTTCTTAACACGAATTGGAGTGCTTAGACCTTTGAAATAAGAAATGAAGTCTTGTTTTGTAACAAGTTTACTATTACTTGCAAAATACAAAGGAGCATTATTCTTAATGGACTGTTGGTCTTCAAAATCAACACCATTAGCAATATCACTATTGAATACAAGTTTAATATTTGAACTAATATCAATAGGTGTAGAGCCGGCGAATGTTGCCCATATTTGGTTATTAATCTTAAGTTCGGAATTTGTTGTGCCGACCTTATTAGCATCAGCACCGTCACATTCAATGTACTGCACATAAATGTTTTGGTCTTCTGTATTCAAACCATTAGAAACATTTACACCATCGCCAAATCTCAAACGAATGGTCTTGTCACTGTTTGTTGTCAAAGAACAAACATTTAACACATTTGTATCTAGTTTTTCTTTTTGGACTTCACTATTCAAATAGATAGAAACATCTTCTATATCATACAAATTCTCATCAGCAAAAGCTTCGTCTTGGTTTTTACCAATACCAACTTTACACCAGGAATTTTTCTTATAAAATTGGTTTTTATACCAACCATTAGGGTCACGCTGACCATACCAGTTACTAAATTTTATGTTGTTTATATCATAGAACTGATATGCTTTTCCTAATTTACTTGTATTAGAAACACCATAAATTGTTTCTACTTTAACTTCACCTTGGAAAACTTTAATGGGAGTAAGGGTCGCATCATTAAAATATTTTTCGCCAGACAATTCAATGTAATGGACTGAATCGGCTGGTTTAGAAAAATACAATGTTTTAGACCAAGTTGAACTCTGACCTTTCTCAATATCATCTCTATTGAGAGTATAAGAATAGTCAGTATTCAAAATATATTTCTTACCATTATAAGTTAATTCCATTTCTTCTTGAGGGAAGTAAATGGTAGCGGTCTGTGTTGCCATAAGAGACTGTGGCAAAGGCCCACGCAAGACCACAGCAATTTCTGCTTCAGCAGGAGTATTACGAATAGGATTATACCCAAGGTTCTTGCCGTGTTTAATCACACTACTATCTAATTTAGCAGTGTCAATAAATGCTTCTTCGGCAGTACGTTCAATATAATAGTTAGTCATATCAGCAGTAGCTACTAGCGTTTCTATAAACAAGTTATAAATGCTAGCTGAGGACATATTCTTGAAGCGTGGGTCATTCTTCAAGCGAGCGGTAAAATCTTCCAGCAGTTGCTGGTATGTAATACGGGTATAATTTTTGTTCATATATTATTTATTTTACTGTATTTGTAATTTTTGGCATAAAGTATTCTGCGGATAATGAAATAGGTGCTAATATTTTATTTGAACAGTCACAAGGAATTTCAAAATAAGGTTTTACACCGAAATCAATATCAGCCATATAATTGCCGAAATTTGTAAAAGATAACGCATCAAGCTCACAAATGTAATTATAAGCTCTCATAATAGAAATTTTACTTCCATTGATAGCTTTAATATAGCAAGCTATATTGAGTATCTGTTCATCAATAACACCGTCAACTGTATACTTCTCTGGTTCTCTCATAATTTGGTTCTTTTGAACTTCATTACCGATTGTTGGGAACCCGATTTCAATAGTATCTCCATTATCCATTGCATAAGTTGGGTTAAAATCGTCCTTAATGTAATTGACTATAATATCGTTCATTTGAGTTTTAAACATACCTACTTTACCACATTCTTTACATTGATACTTTACATAGAATGGATAATCATTATAAGTTAAATTTCTCAAATAAAATACTAACCAATACTTATCTCCGACGAGAATATCGTTTACATTAATACCTTGTACACAATGGGCAATAATACTATTCATTACACCATCAATAGTGTCAACAGTTAATGTAGATAAATTCTTAATGTCAATGGTAGATAATTTCTTAACATACAAATCAGATTGATAGTATTTACCTTTAGAAGGTAACAAATCCTTATTCAAAGCGGTCATATTCTTTTGTTGTTGGGCTGCAACCGCTCTTGCGATTTGAGCCATATCCCCACCTTGAATTTCAGTTTCGTCTATTTTTCTTGATTGCATTTTTTCACCTCACTTTAAATTAATTTATAGTATTTATAAACGCAAAAAATAAACGGGTCCATTCGGACCCGTCTATTAAATCAAAGATTTAGCACCAATGATTATTCTTGTGGGAATGCAGAGAGAACGCCAGTTGCATATTCGTCAGCTAAGAACAATTCTCCAGAGACTGCACTAAGTGCACCAGATGGAACAACGTCTGTTGCTTCAACGTCAAATTCAGATTGAGCTACATTGAAAACTCTCTTATTCAAACCGACAGGTGTCTTACCCAAGAAGAATGAATCGTCATAGCCATCTTTAGATGTTACAGCATAAGCACTATTAACGATTTCTGTGTAGATACCATCCTTGTAAGAAGATGGAACAAAGTAACTAGAAATTGGGGCCTGTGGGTAGTCATTACCAATTTGGTACAAATCATTTCCGTTAGATGTAGGTTTTTTCATTATATTATTCTCCTTAAATTAAAATGTTAGACTATATTCCAGTTTAAATTAGAATGTGAAACCTTCACCAGCTTTAGCCCAGATTGCACCAGTATCAAACTTGAGCAAACGATAATAGTTATCGGCACCAAGCATGTTATTGGCAAATGCGTAACGGCTCATAACACCAACACGTGGAGAGAAGTCGTTAGGGTCAATAGCCTGGTTTACAACACCAGTGACGTATGGGCAGAATACTACACCACAGTCGGATACGCCGGTACCCTTATAGGCGAGCAATACTTCACCATTATCAACACCAGTGAAAGCGTTTACAGCATAGTTATCACGGTAGACCTTGATAGAACCATTCAATGTACCAATTTCAGGTGTAGCGGTAGAGCCATTAACTTCACCGGTAACCTTATTGAAGAATGGAGCAGCTTGCTGAAGGACAGAAGCCATATCAGGAGAAACTACAGCGAGGTTTGCAGCAGCTCTACGAGTAGCAGTTGCAATATCGTTTGCAGTCTTAACAATGATACCTACGATACGAGAATATCTTTCCTGAGACCAACGGCCGACCCAACCGTCTTGAACATCTTGCTGCTTACCAGCGGTACAAACGATTGGCTTACAGATTGACTTACAACGAGCAATAGTTTCACGGTCAATTTCAGCAGTCATTTCGTACTGAAGAACATTAACCATTTCTTGCATCATTTCAACACCCTGCATTCTCTTAATATCTTCAGCAGATTCAAGAGAGAAAGAAGCAGCGAGTTTACGAGTCTTGGCAACGATGGACTGACGAGAGAACATCAAACCAAGTTCAGGAATCTTACCACGAAGGCCTGTTGAGAAGTCATTGTGGGTCTGGATTTCGTCATACTTACCAGTAATCTTCCAAGCTTCAGCAGACTGTGTATCAACACCAGTACCAGCATCTGGAGCACCACTTGTGTTAGCGGTAGAGCCAGAGAAACCAGAATATTCTGGAACAGCCTTCCATGCGGCTTCAACCAACTTTGTTGGGTCTGCAGCATCTTTATAAACATAACGAAGAGCAAATGCCAAACCTACTGGACCAGAGAGTGGCTGGACACCAACAAGAACGTTAGCAAACAACTGTGGGAATACACGGCGGACAAGAGCCAAAGAAATTGGAGCAAATACAGCCTTACCGTCACCACCGTGAGGGATACCCTGGTCAGCACCAACTGGAGCACCAACACCCATTGTAAAGTCTTCGTTCAAAGCGGAGCCAACATCCTGACGGATTTGGTTTTCCATAAGCTTCTTCATATTTTCACGAATATACTTATCTTTAATACCATTGATTGATAGCTTTTCTTGACCCTGTGTAGTCAAGTTTTCTACCAATGTGTTTTTAATTGTATTCATTTTTGATTCTCCTATATAAATGAGTTTTGTTTATATATTGTATTTATAATTTTTTTATTTGAAAATTTGTATGTTAATCTTCTTCCATATATCTAGCGGCTTCGTCAAGGAAACGGTTAGATGATGGAGTCTGCTTTCTGTATTTTTCAGTTATTAAATCATCACGTTCAATAGCCTGTTCTGTTTTAGCAGCACGGGATACTGGGCGAGACTTCTTTTCAAACAAATTAGCACGATTGTTACGCATATTGATAGATTGTTCAGTAATCATTTCAACATAGTCATCAATGTCTTTCTTTGTTTCGGAAAGTGATTTGCTTTCAAAGAACTTTTGAACGCGGGCCTTTTGGGTAGCATCCAATCCATAGGTCTTTTCAGCGATAGTAGCCTTCTTGGTTGAATCTTCTACAAGATCAATCAAACGCATATTTTCAGCAAGCTGCTTTTTCAATGACTTTTCCAATTCAGCATTTTCAGCTTTTGCTTCACGCAATTTCTTGGAACCAGTCAAATCCATTGGAACATACTGTTCTTCAAATAGGTGTTGAATACCTTCAATGATAGGAGCGTATGTTTCTGTCATAGCAGTCTTGTTAATAAGCTTTTCACTAATCTTTTCGGAGATGTTATATTCAAGGTACTTGTCTAAACCAGTAATAACTTTTTCTTCAAGTGCTTCAAGTTCCTTACCATACTTTTCTGTGAACTTTTCGTCAAAATATTCATAGATGTACTGTTCAGCAGCTTCTTCCAATTTCTTACACTGGGTGTCAAGCTTTTCCTGTGCCTTTTCAGTGATTTTGGCACAGCGTTCTTCACAATACTGGTTGGCGAGATTTTCCAATTCAACGGTTTTCTTTTCAACCTCTTCTTTGATTTTTTGATTACAAAATTCATCAGCTTTCTTGGCAATGGCTTGTTTTTCTTCTTCTAATTTTGCCTGAAGTCTTTCTTCTACTGCAGATTCAAAGGATTCTTTAATTTCCTGCAAATCTTCAGCAGTTAAAACACCAGCAAGTTTTTCAAGAATTTTATCCATTAGATTTTCCTCCAATTTACTGTGAACATTTTTGTGTTATGTAGTATTTATGAAAATTTTTGAGCAATTTTTTGTTGCTTTTATTTTAAAAAGGGACTAACAAGTAGTCCCTTTATTTATATTTATTTAAATTTATTAAAAATTTCATTAACATCTGTTATTATATGAACACCGTTATTTAGCATACATTGATGTTTAGCTTCATATAAATCACACTTATTTTTATAATCTTCTTCAGTTTCATCTTTACTTTTAAATGGGCAAGTCATTATATCATTTGGATTATGATTTTTAAAAAAATGTAGTCCTTTATATTCATAGTATTCATCTTCTATTATAAAATCTGGGTAATAATTATAATGTGAACCATTAAAATTATATACAAAAGAAACATCAGGTTGGTATTCAAAATCTATATGATTTTCAATTAAAAATTTGTATATTTCATATTCTGGTCTACTATCAAACCACATTTCGTCTTTATAAAATTTCTTATGTGTTTTTGAAGCTATTCCAGGAATATGCATTATTTTATCAGTACCATAAGTATCTATTAGTTTTTTCCTTCTATTTTCTTGGGCTTGTCCTGTCAAAAAAGCAAATTCAACACCACAAGTTTCTTTAACAGACTTTCTAATTAGTTCATAATTACGATTTTCTCTAGCTTTTTTTCTTATTTTATTATTTAAAAATGGCCTTTTATAACCAATTTTTTCTATAAAAACTTTATCTAAATTTTTATGATGTTCAGGATTTTGCCAAGGATTTTCATATCCAGTATTTTCTTTACATGTTTTATATGCTTTTTCTCTATTAGTAAATGTTTTAGAACCATGTAATTTTAATGAAGTTTCTTGTTTTCTTTTAATTGTTTCAGGGTTTAATATATTTTCTCTACATATACAACTGCGACACAAAAATGGTTTTGCTATCATTGACCTCATACATTTAACTGTATAAGTATAGCATGATTTACATAAAAATAAAGCATTATCAGAATGACTGACACCAATTAAATCTTGTTCATTTTCAATAAAATGTATTTTCATAAAAAATCCTACTTGGAAGAGCGAGTTCCAAATAGGATAAAAATGGTATTTTACTACCAAACTATTTATCTTATTTATATTAGAATCTCGCTCATTCTAATAAAATAATTATATGTTAATTTATATTACTCACCAGTTGCACAGAGCTCAAACGTGCTATAACGGAATGTGCAAGTTCTTTGAACCTTTTCGGCACTTTCCATACCCAAAGAGGTTGATTGAACTGTCTTCGGCCATACATAGTAGAACTTGAACTCAACAGGAAGTTTTTGTTTCAAAGCAGAATCATAAAGAACTACTCTAGCTGTAGCACAGTAGTCTTTAAGATAGTTAGAACTAGCACCACCTGTAATACCACCGACATCAATATCGTTCTGGAAACCACCATTGAATAGTAAGTTCTGCCAGCGATGTAATGCCTTAGAAATGTACATATCCTGGAATTCGTCAAATGCGACGTCAAATGTACCATCCATAGTAGACTTACCAGGATAGACTAATTTTGTTCCCATATATTCGGTGATGAGTTCACCAAAATCTTTCTGTGGCATAGATGCGGTTTTAGCACGAAGCATAAAATCGTCTGTTCCAATAACATTTGACAATACAGAACCACTTTCATATTCAAAGATAATCTGGTAAAGATAATTTTTCATCAAGTCTGGCAAGTTTTTTATACTTGTAGTGAACACACTCATATTATTATTCATTGACATCTTTCGTTCTCCTAAAATTTTCTAGGTATTTTTCACCATATATTGTATTTATATAATTTACATATTTTGAGCAATCCGTTATTATTTTAACTTTATATTCTATCATTTTTTGGTATTTTGCGTTGTCTTTTGTGCCTTCTTTTAAAAGTTTAGAATAAAGACAAGGATTTTTTATCTCTATTATTTCGCCATTTACGATAAAATCAGGATTATAATTATAAGTTATTTCATTAAATTTATATGGAATTTTATCAACTTTGCGAGTAATTTCATAATTATGGTCTTTGCAATATATGTAAAATGCTAATTCCCACGAACTGTGAAAATGCTCATTATTGTAATAATAATGTTGTAAGTTTTTAAATGCGTTTATTATTTCAGATTGTTGAATACTTTTTAGTTCTTTGTATTCTTTTGACCTTGGAGGCAAATTTTGTAATGATTCTTTATGTTTCTTTCTGTTTTCTTCATTTTTATAATAGTTTATACGAGTTTTACTTTGATTTTCAATAAATTCTTTTGTATTGTGTGAAAGTTTTATATTTTCGCTATTTTGTATAGCTTTTATTCGTTTGGATATATTCTCAGGAGTTTGTTGAAGAGTATATAAACCATTACATTTTATTGAACAAAATCGTCTATAACCAAATCTATTATATGATGTGTTTTTACCACAACAGGGACAAATTCCTTCATCTGGTTTCTTAATATATTTGTCATAGTAATCTTTTTGTTTTAATTTATGTGTTTTCTTAATATGGTGCGATAAACCATTAAGGTTAACGAAATCTTTTTTACAAATTTCGCATATAAATAAATTGTCATTCATAATTACCTATACTAATTGTGATTGAAAGGCTCATATTCCCCAATATGAGCCGTTTTTATTTTCTATTGTCCACCGTGCTGTGGAGGTAATGTTTTCAAGAAAGCTTCTCTAGGAACACTACCGATATCAGTATCAACAGCAACTTGTTCTGGTTTTAATAGTTTGTGTGTGTGCATATCACCAAGTGGGATAACTTCCCAATTCATAATCAAGTGGATATGGTCGCAACAAGGAGCCAAACCTTCTTTATGATCTGGGTTATCCAACAACACATCACCAGTATATCCGTAACCGGTTTGGTTATCCCAAATTACATACTTGTGGTGGTGAGGTCCCATCCATTGAGAACCTTCAAATCCGTCTGTATCGCCTGCTTCAGCCATATTTTCATTGATAACAGGTTTTACTTTACGGAATTCTTGAACAATGTAATCATCTAATTTCATATAAACTCCTTACTTAAAGTTCTTTATTAGACCAATAATCTTGTCTATTTCTTCAATGGTATCACCGAAGATATTTTCAAGACTAATTTTTGTACTATATGCTCGTTTAAGATTTTCTAGTTCATCACGATATGCTTCAATTTTTACAAGAGCATTTCCCAAATCAAAGATTTCGTCATTCATATTATAAGTTTTAGAATTTAATTTGAATGGCACACCCATAGAAAGGACTGTTTCAACTAACTTGTCGGCAAAATCACGAATACAGTCATACAAATTTTCAAATTGTGTATGCTGGAAACCGGATTGACAAGACCAGTGGTAAGTGTGAATTTTGTCTGCAAAGACCAAACTATCCACAGCAAAGGTGTAGAGTTTTTCTATTTCATTTGTTTGTGAACTAGCTAAAAAGGTCAAAAAATCTTTTGGAGCTTCTTTAACAATTTCTATTTCCATTTTATTTTCTCCCATTATAATGTATTTATAAAAAATGGTGGCTCTGGTTAGAGCCACCGGGTGAAACGTGTTCGGAGTCTTTCAGCTGGGAGTGAAACTTTTATTTACCAGATTTTAAATAATCTATCAGTGTTTTTGGATGTAGTTTAAGTTCTTGCATATAAGCTAAAACTTGACGGATTTTATAATCAGTAGTCATATATCTTTCATTTCGTTCCATAAATTCGTCTAAATCAGTTCCATAACAATATAATTGATTTCCTTGAACAAGTTCATCCCATTCAACAACATTAATGTCTAAATCTGAAACCCAGTCATGGAAAATTACAGGTTGTTCAAAATCGTCCGGTGTTACATTTTTAAGTTCTTCATCATCACCTATATAAATTTTGTTTTTATCAAATGAATATACTTTATAAGTTTTGTCACCAGACCAACTCATGTGTTCGCTATAAACTTTTCCACCTGCTTTATGAAATGCTTTAGCTAACTTATAATCTTCTTCTTTAAAATAATAAATTGACATAATTTTCTCCTATTAGAAACCTAAATCGTCTCCTTCTTCGTCATTTTCATCGCCACCTTCTTCCTTAGCAGCTTCAGCTTTAGCAAGAATTTCTTGTGTTTCTTCTGCAATAAGTCTGTCATTTCTAATTCTTTGTTCAGAAGTTAAACCTAAAATATCTTCAAGGAAAAATTGACGAGAGAACAAAGGACCAAGGTTTTCGGAACCAGGTTTGACATTATCCAATGTAGGAAGGAATTGAGATAGAGAACCAACAACACCACTTCTCTTTTCACACATTGACAAAGAACGCATAAGTTCAAAGTCAGTAGCTGGAATTAAGTCAATATGATAAATGGTTTTGTCAAGATACTTGCTATCATATCCACGAACCTGTAAATGAACTAGAAATACTTGATAGATAACTTCTGCAAATTTTCTACGAAGTCTCTTATTCAATTTTTGGAAAGATGCTTCTTCAAGGGTAAGGCTTTCAACACCCTGTGTATAAGGAGAACCACCACTTTCGCCCATTTGCCATCTGCTAGGTGGGACCTGAAGAGCATCAGCAACTTGTTCACGGAACATTTTAACGTCATCCAACTGACCACTAAATTCTGTTGAACCCTTAAAGCTTTCAACAGTAGAACCCTGACCATCAGAGTCAATAGACAACCAGAAGTCTTCTACGAAAGCTTGAACATTGTTGTTAGATTGTATCATACCAGTTACAGGGTCAATAGTCAACTGTTTACGATATTTAGAACGAATTTCCTGCATATACTCAGGAACCTTAGATGTAGGAAGTTTACCTGTGTAAATTTTGAAAATTCTCTTTTCAGGAGCACGTGTAATTCTGTAAACAGTCAAAGCATCTTCAATAGCACGAAGTTGGTTAATTGGTCTGATTGCAGGTTCCAAGTGACCGCGAATATCGTTCTTATTGTTACCCCAAAATCCATAGTTAATATAAGCTACTTGGTTTGGTGTAAATGATTTAGGTTCTGTATCTAAATCAGGATTTAATAATTTAACATCTTCAATGAAACCTTGAAGAATACCATCGTCATAAACACACATAGTGCAGTAAGGTGGCAAACATTTAATGCCTGCAACTTTATCGCCTTTAGAGTTCAAACAAATTTCAAGGAATAATTCGGCATCAACCAACCATTTATAATAATAATACCATAATTGGTCTTTTCCGAATACTTCATTAATAACATAATTGAACTCATCACGCAAAGTCATTAATTCAGTTTCTGTAAATTTGGATTTGAAAGCTCTATCAATATCAAATGTAGCTACTTCACCAAGTGAATTTTCACAAACGGCTTCGTCAGCCATCATAGTCAAACACTTACGGACGAAAGGATATAATGCCAAATTACGATAGGTACTAATTCTTTGTCTTTTGTTTGAAAAAACTTGTTCAAATAAAATACCTGATGTATCATAGACATCAGAGCCTTCTACATAACCATTCAAATAGCCGTGAGTTAATCGTTTCCAATCAACTGAGTCTTCACTTCTACCATAAGAATTTAATGCAGCATCGGCTTGACGAACCATCTGATGTTCTGGTTCGGGTTGTAAAAATCTATCACTGAATGGATTCCAAAATTGAATATTCATTTTATTCTCTATTATAACTAAATTGGTTTAAATAATGTATATTATATTTATTTTCTATATAATTTAAATAAAATTGTATTTCATTATTTGATATAATTTTTATATTGTTTTTTAACATACATTCATATTTAGCATGTTCTAATGACTGTGTATCAAAAATCATATTTTCTAAAAGAAAATTATTTTTTATTTCTATATAATCATCATTTTCTAATTTAAAATCTGGATAATAAGTATGAATTTTATCATCTCCTTTCCAATAATATTTAAATTTATTTATTGGTTTTGGATGGTATTCAAATCTTATATTATTATCTTTTAACCAAATATAATATGCTAATTCCCAAGAACTATCAAAAAATAAATTATTATATTTATATTTTTTATTGAAATTTAACTTTCCATATCTGTCTAATAATGTTTCTTCTTTTTTATCACATATTTCTTTTATACAAAAAGGACTTGTTATATCGTCTTGTATAGTAAAATTATTTTTTATCGTATTTAAGGCTTTTTTTCTTACTTCATCTGAACACATTGTAGAAATACCGCCATAAACAATTTTATTCGTGTTTTGAACTTTTTCTTTTAATACTTTACTTTCCATAGTAGTTTTACCGCCATATTTTTTAATCATTGTTTTTTGAATAGATTTTTTAATGGTTTCTACTTGAAATGGATTGTCTATATTTTCACCATATAATTTATGCCATGTATTTTTAGACAAATCTCTTATCGTTTTAATAACAAATGGCGAAGTAATTATTTCATCACTTTCTATATTATATTTTTTCTTTAATGTATTAGACCTTGTTAATTTGGCTTTAGCATAATTATCTAATTTTTGATTTTTTATATTTAATTGTACACTACATTTTCTTGAACATGTTAATTTATAACCGTTATTTAAATTTAAAAATTGGGTAGGCATACCACATATTACACATTCTCCTGGTATACTTTTAGTATTCATATATTTTAAATAATAAGTTTCATAAGACATTTCATTTTTGTGTTTAAATTTTAAATGGGCAGTTAAACCACTACAATTTTTAAATTGTTCATGACATATTTGGCAGTTATAATTAAATTTTAATACCATATACTTTTCTCCTTATATAAACAATACTACGAATATTGTTATATATTTATATTAAAATGAGTAAGGGTCAGGTTTCGTAGCCCTGACTCGCTAGGCGAGAAAAGTATAACCTAGATGTCCTCATTTACTTATAATTAACAATTTTGTTCCAAAGTCTTTCAGGCACATAAGTTTCCAAATCTTTTTTCAATTTTTCGTCTTTGATTAATTTCAAATCGTGATTAGCCATTGACAAGAACCAAGTATCAACCATTAAGTTATCTGCAATATCTTCAAGTTGTGGCTTATCAAAATACAGATAAGGTTGAGTAATAAAACCGTCGTCATTACCCAAGTTATTTCTGTCTAGTCTTAATGTTCTCAAAGCTCCATATCTAAACAACATAACTAATTGACCGAGCCATTCTCCATCTTCGGGAGTAGTTTCACTGCACCAGTCCCAACCAATATCAATGCCCTTTGTTGTATCACTCCAAATTATACCTTCAGGCCATTCACATAATAACTGTTCATTAATAAATTCTTGAAAGTTCTCATTGAATTGTGGAGCTAAAAATCTATCTTTTACTTTATTGAAATCGTTTTTAACAGGAACATAAGGTTTTCTGTTGTAATTAATATCTGGGTTCTTTTTATTATAAGCCATACCCATATTTTTACGAGCAATAAATGATTTTTTCTGTTTTAATTTAATCAAGTTCATTTTAGCATTACGCTTGATTTTAGCTTTTCTCTGACCAAGTTTACGATTTCTTCTTTCTTTAGCAGTAATACGAACTTCTCTTGGTTTTCCGTTTTCGTCATATTCAACACGATAACCTTTTCGGTTAGTCTTCCACTTCTTGACTTTCTTGTTCTTACGAACAACATATTTAACTTTAAGAGCTTCGTCTAAATAATCATTAAAATTCATACTATATTTATAGAAAAATAAAAGAGGTAGAATAAGTTCTACCTATAATAAAATATATTTTAAGATAAATTAAATGTTACCGAGACGTCTTTCTTCGTCATAGTCATCAATTTCTTCGTCACCGAATAATCTTTCTTGTTCGGCATCCATTTCGTCTGCGAAATCGCCTTCTTCAATTTTCTTATTATAATGTAGAATGTAAGTTCCAAGAACTTAATGAAGACGAAAAATATAAGGTTCGTGTCGCACTTGACGATTTCTTCTATAAAGAAGCTATGAAGCGACTTAAGTAAAATTTTGTTGTTACCTAATAATAAAGCGGGAGTGAAAACACTCCCGCTTTTCCATTAAATGAAATTGTTATTTCCTCCATCTATCATACATAACCATTCTTGTAGATGTTTATTGCTCTCCATCCAGTAGCCTTGATTTATAAAATTGTACTGCCAGTTTAATACTTCATTGTAGTTTTCTTTTTTACACAAATTAAAGAAAATGTTATCTATATCTTCAACTGTGGCCGTATCAAGAACCTTACATTTTGGGTTAATTTCTTCGTAAGGAGACCACTTGTCATCATTAAAGACTGTACCCAAAAGAATAGTTCCCGCAGCACAACTTTCTGTGTGACGCAATGCAGATTTACATTTGTTGAACACATTAGAAACAAGTGGGGCAATTTGGAAGTCTGCACCCAAGCTCATTACCAATCGTGGATAACTTTGAGAATCTACCCATTGAACGAAACGGATTTTATCTTTAATTGGTTCCCAGAACCAAGGCAAAGCACCCATACAAATAAAATCTATTTTGTTCTCATTGACGTTCTTAATTACCCAATCGCACCAAGCATTATTCATATCTCCTTTCAAAGGAGTAATTCCTGGAAAACCTTTTGGTTCTTGTGGACTTGGTTTTCTTGCTGGAACAGGATTTCTGTAATGACAAGGAGAACCACTATACAAAACCTTTGGTTTTACCAAATCTTCAGTCTTATTTGCTTTTCGTGGATAATTCCATAAGAAACGAGGGACCACATTACGAATAACGTGTATCTTCTGTTCAGGAATTTGGAATCGTTCAATAATTTTCAACTTCAAAAAATCTGTTGAAACAACCATTTCGTCAAATAAAGGAAAAGTCTGTTCAGCAACTGCAGTTGTTCCCTTAATATCAAAATGTAGAGAAGCCGTATTATAGTCAGGAATACCTTGTCCGTCAATCTCCCAAACCTGGTCATCAAATTCCGAAACAAGTTTATAACCAAACTTTGGCTGTAGAGCTTTGTATCGTTTAACCATTTCCAAATGAACCTGAGTTACTGGTCTTTGAATGACAATAGCCTTAGTTCTTGCAAGATACATCGGATCAAAAATAGGAATTGGCGTAATCACTGGAGTAAATCCAAAGTGTTCGTGGCCGCAATACCAAAGGGCATTGTGGCGAAGTCGGATATGAGAACAACCTGATGTGTCCGATACTAAGATTATAACTAAACTTTTTCCATCATTCATATTTGCATTTAACATTTAATAATCTCACTATTTATTGTTTGTTTTATAAATTTTTTTGTATTTATATTATCATTTACCCAGTCAATTTCTTTAATTCTAATTAGTTTGTAACCAACATCTTCGCATAGTTTAATTTTTTTATTATCGTATTCCCATACTTATTTTGCAGTCTTTTTGTTTAATTTTATTATACAAATCAAATATAGAAAATGGGCTTATTTCAGCCCATTTTATTATTAAAAATTGAACTTGTATTTATTTGTCCAAGTCCTGGAGAGTATCTCTAGCAACATTGACATCTTTCTTCAATGAGGCTATATCAAGTTTCTGCTGGTCACGCTGTTTAATCAATGGTTGTTTAATCTTTAGAATAAGGTAATTCTTGGTCTTTTCGTCCAAATTAGCAGCAATCTTTTTAATTAAGAAACTTGCATTTTGTGGATTAGTGAATGTAACATCTTCAGGTTTCAAAATCTTACCATTGAAAATAAGTTCAACAGCTTTCTTAACCATTTCAATTTCAGCAAGGTCGGAATCACTCAAACTCTGGATAACAGAAGCGAGAGACTGCATAGCACCTTCAACGTCATAGATACATTCTCCGCTTGGAGTATCACTCAATGTAACGTCATCAGGATTTGCAGCACCCTTTGTAAAGTCTGGGTCATCTTCCCAATCGTCAAGGTTCAATTCGCCATTATTATCTTCGTCTCCGTCAGTAGTTTCACCATCGCTGTCACTATCGGAATCACTGTCGCCACCATCAGGACCACCTGCATCATCACCGAATGGGTCTCCACCAGCGTCATCTCCACCGAAATCGTCATCCCCACCGGCATCGTCAGCAGGACCGTCATCAGCAAATGGGTCATCATCTGCTTCAGTCAATTTAATTTTATCTTGTTCTAAATCCGAAGACATATCAATCTTTTCTAGTTTTTCTGCTAGAAATGCTTTGAAATCAATCATCGTGTTCTCCTTTGTATATACTTCTTTGATACGATTAACTATATCGCATTTCTTTTTGTTTTTAATATTAGATATAGTTAAATAGTCAAAAAACATTCTTGCTACTTTAGCATTCGGTTTAGTTAATAGAACTGTCATACTATGAGCATCTTCGTCAATTAAGTATTTGACTACGAGTTCCAATAAATCTTCATACTTGGTCTGAGCTTCTTCTAAAAACTCTGGTGAGAATTTTTTAGAAATTTGGCTAAAGAACCTTCTAAAATAACTATCTCTCTGCTGTATTCTATAATAAACCGAAAATTTCATAACTTAATCAAAATTAAACTTTGGCAAATCTTTTATGTCAGTTATGACATCACCTTCTTCACCCATTTCATCAATTACTTTATTTAACAAATCTTTTGATGTTATGTTATATGTATTATGATTAATTTGGGTTAAACTCTGTGGTCCTTTATTAGAACTAGCTTCAATTTTCTTCAATACATTTTGTTGTTTTAGTTCAATTTCTTTTCTTCTCATTTCTTCTTTAGATTCAACAATCTGATAGTCAGTAATTTGTCTGTTCAAGTCTGCCAAGTGCATAATATCTTCTGATATAGTCATAGACAATTTCGCATAGACTTCAAACATTCTAGGCGGAGCACCGACTTTACAACAGTTCTTTAATTCTTCACAAACTATTCTATTGGATTCTATTCTGTCTTGAAGTTCTGTTTTCATATATTCCAAATCTTCAAGAGAATATTTTTGATTTTTGGCTGACTTCTTAGGGGCAACTTTTTCTTCTTGTTCTTCCATATCTTCAATATCGTTATCTATATTGAAGGTATCATTCAACGTGTCAAAACTTTTATAGTCCATAATTCCTCATTTTATTCTTAATTTATGTATAATAGCAAAAAGTGCTCTTTTGGAGCACTTTCGCCATAATAGAAATTTTGAGTAAATTACTTTCCGAATTTCTTATTGAATGCTTCGGTCTTTAATTTAGTTTTGGCAGCATCAATGCGTTGTCTAATTTTAGCATTGACTACAGCCATTATCTTATCTTCAAGTTTGTCATAGCGACCTTCATTTAGATAGGAAATCAAATAACCACTATTTTCAGCGAGTATTCCACCCTTCTTACAATATTTGTTATATGCTTCAGTCTTTGTTTCATCTGCGGGAGCTTCTTCTTCAGTAGTTTCTTCTGTTTTTTCTTCACCACCTTCGGAAGTTTCTTCACTGCTTTCTTCTCCACCTTCTTCAGATGTTTCTTCAGCACCTTCTTCTGGTTCAGCCGTTTCTTCGGATGTTTCTTCAGCAGGAGCTTCTTCGGTAGTTTCTTCACCATTTGTCTTTTTCAACTGGTCAGTCAATGTTTGGAGTTGAGCAGTTAATGTTGCGATAACATCTTTTAATTCATTGATTTCAGCACTTTCACCACCTTCAACGCCGGTTTCGTCTTTAGTTTCGCCTTCAAAATCGTCATCCAAACCGTCATCTTCTGTGGTTTCTTCTTCGCCTTCTTCTTCGGATATATCTGTATCTTCAGGAGCTTTTTCTTCGGCAGGGGTTTCTTCTTCTTTTGGTTCTTCGGTGGTTTCTTCTGTTTCAGCTGCAGGAGCTTCGTCCTCAGCAGCTACTGGCTTTTCTTCTTCGCCGTCAAGAAAACCTTCTTCAAGTTTTCTTTTCTTCCATTGTTCAAATTTTAAATCAAGATTTTTCATAAAATTCTCCAAAATTTTCTATTATATTATATTTATAATACTTACTACTTTTATAGATTTTTGGTATAAACCTTGAAAACATCACTCTTTTTAATCAAATCAAACACCTTATGAACATTATAACTAGCCATAAAGTCTTTTTCTTCCATAGCAAGATCCGTTTCAAAATTCTGTAAGTATTCATTTATATATTCTATTGCATTTTTCTTAACTGTATCTGTTGCAAACAAATTCATAAATGTAATTGGACTATATTTCTTTTCCAATGTTTTGATATTTAAGCCTTTTGTATTTTCTTCAATAAAGTTTATTAAATTCATCAATTCTTGGTCTTGTTTGACTTTTTCTGGCTCAGATTTGACTAACTTAGGAATGATAAAAAGATAAAATAAAGGATTATCTTCTTTCTTATAAAATTCTGTGGATTCTTTCAAATAACTTCTTAACATATACACCTTATTTATTAGTTGTGCCGCCATCATATTTAGCAGCAATTCTTTCCAATGCAAGAGCCATACTATTAAGAGTATTCTTAATTTCTTTAATATCTTCTTTAATGTCAGCATTTTCTGTCATTAAATAGTTTATATCCTTCTCAAGCATTTTCTTGGCTGTTCTTTCTTCATTAAGCATTGCATTTAAATCATCTATTTGCTTTTGTAATTGTGCAGTATCATCATTTCGTTTTTCCGAAGTCTGCTTTCGCTGGAAATAAATCACCAAGTATACAATACCTGCTGCTACTATTCCTAAAGGACCACTTGCTGCTAATTGTTGTAAGAATTCTTCCATAATTAATTTATCCTATTTAAACTATACAGTGTAACCTGAAAAATAAATTGTGTTCGGTGTTGTACAAGTTCTAATATATTCAGGAGTTTCTTCTCTTAATTGTACCCAATTTAAATCGGTACCTGTAATTGGTGGAGGTGGGTTTAAATGTTTCAAAATCCATTGAATTAAATCCCCATGATTATTCAATGTTATGTCTTGGTCATTGTCTTTTTTATTAATGGCATTGAATAAAGTCTTTAAATAAGGGTTGGTGCCGTCACTATCCGTTTCAGCAGACAAACTCATCCATCTTTGTGAACCATCAGCATTATATAATCTCTGATAACCTTCAAACGCTTTATTCAATAATGCAATAAATTCTTCGTAATTCTTAACAGTATATGGAGCACCAGTTGTACCGTCACCTTGAATAGTGTTAGGGTCAAAATATAATTTAATTTGTTTGCCAAATGCAGCACTCAAAGCAGAAATTGCACTATAATTTGCACCAATTTGTCCACTATAATTTACTGCCTTATTCCAATATGCACTATTCTTAAAAACTGTATTATAAGTGCCATTCCAATTAGCACTATTATCGCTCAATGTAGATGATACACCACTCAAACCACTTACGGAATTCCAATAAGCAGAATTTGCACTGGTTGTAAGATAATCGTCATTCCATAAATCAGCACTAGTAGCAATAGCTGAATATGAAGATATTTTATCCCAATCTATACCTGATAATGTTGCACCAGCAGAATATCCAGCATTCCATCTTGCTACATCTTCTGGCGAAACACATTCACAGCCATCGTCTTTATCGCAACAACCTTCCCAAGGAGCCACAGAGTAAGCTGGCTCTGTGTCATTCCACCAACGAGCGTGTGGGTCACGTGGGTAATATGGATGTCTTTTTCCGTCAGGTGGATATTCATCTATCATAATTCATTCTCTCTATAATGTATTTATGATTTTTTCATTTCCGCAGATTTATCAGATTTCGCAACTTCTTGTGGTTTTTGTGGTTCGTTATTTTCTTGTTTTGGTTGTTCTTCTTGTTTATCGTCGGATTTATTCGTCATTGCACTAATAGCATATAACAACTTCAATTCGTCTTTAACATTTTTCAATTTAGTTTTTATCTCATCAGATGAAGAGTTATAAAGCTCAACTATTTTATTTTTGATTTTATCAAATATGTTTTTCATATTTGAAGTAGTTATTTCGCCTTTTAATACATTCGTAACTTCTTTCTTTATGTTGTCTATCGTAGATGTATTTTCTACATCTTCATTTAGAATATTAATTATTGTATTTAAAGCAACAGACTCAGTTAAATGTAATTTGTTCATAATTGCTTTTATACCAAGTATTTTTTCAAATGAAGTATAGTTTTCAAAATTCTTAATTAATTTAGTTAATTCCGTTTTATCTTCGCTATCTTGTTGTTTATCAACAATAGTTTTTAACTGACTAGCTGTTTTATTAGCTATTTGGTCTATTTCTTCAAATTTATTTTTAACATCATCCAATTTATTAGTTTTTTCTAATTCAGTCAAAGAGTTATATATTTCTCTGTATTCATTTTTTAATGTTTCCGCATCTGTATCTTGTTCTTCTTGTTTTTCTTCCTTATGAACAATAATACCTTTAACATTTGTTGTAGTATCGTCAGTATTAAATGCGATTTTCAATTCTGTAATAACAGGTATTTCTTTAATCTTATTTAATGCAAGTAATGATTTATTTAATTTATCTTTATATTCAGCAAAAGTTTTACTATTTAAACTCATAGCTGGTAACATAATATCTTCTGTGTAGATATTTGCAATTCGTTTTAAGTACATTACTTTTTCGTCATCAGTTTTAGATTGGTCTATTTTATTAAACCAAGTTAATAAATCTTTTTGCGAAAGATTTGACTGTTTTTTATCAATAGAACCTAAATACAATTCCATTTTATTTTCTTTAAATTCTTCATACAAATTTAAATCCTGGAAAAGTTTATCACATTTTTCTATATGGTTCTTTAATAATAAAACTGCATTCCACAATTCTGTAAGTTTTCCATTTTCAGTTTGTTTTGTTTCCCAACCTTCTTTAGTTTGTTTTAAAATGTAATATTCATTTGTATTCTGGTAACATTCACTGAATACCTGAACTTGCTTATAATACATTGGTATAAGTTCGTCATACATTAATTTTTGGAAATCTTTTTTAAATGTTTCACATTTATTTTTAGTTTCTTCTTCAGTTTCGTCTTTAATTTGACTTGGTAAGTAATTGCCTTTTTTGGCTTCTTCGTATTTTTTCTTAAATTCGTTAATTGCTTTATCTACTGATTTAGAATTAATTTTTTTCCATATATTTACTGCTTTAGGGAAAAGCCATTTTACTAATTTTCCTGCTGCATGAACACCAACACCAATCAATTTAACACCAATTATTGCAGCTCTAGCTAAATCGTTTTCTAAGTTATGAGGAGAATTTTTGATTTTTTCTGCAAATTTATCTCCCATAGCAGCAAGATTTTCTATTCCTTTTCCGAAAAGTTTTTTAGCATTTTGACTAAATCCTTTAGGTGGTAATCCAGTAGCTGGGTCTTCCCATTTGTAGTCCTTTTCAGTCATTCTCTTTTGCTGTTCTTTCATACCTTTATCATACGCATCAGCAAATATATCGTGATACTTAGTAAAATCTTGTTCAAATGCTTTTTTAGTTTTAGCAATACCATCAAATCTAGTTTCAGGTTTATTCAAAAGTTCTTTATATTTGGTCGCAATTTTAACAGTTTCACTTTCTTTATCTTCTTCTTTATCTAATTTTTTTGAAATAGTAGTACAAGCAGCAGCAAAATCAAAATAATCTTGCAAATCTTTTATTTGCATTAAAACATTATCAGGGTCATTTTCAAATACATCATTTGTCATACCTTGAAAATCGTCTTCTTCAATGCCAGTTCTCATTATAGTAAAACAAACTATTGAACGATAAGCATAAGTTTCACCCAATTTTTCAAATGTATCTTTATTATACGATTTAACAACACCTTTTTCTGTTATGGATTTTTTATAAGCATTGAACATCTTAACTAAATCCAATTTAGGATTCTTTTGTGTTAAATTAACTTCATTACCACTTTCATTTTTATAAATTAAATCTTTACCTTTTACATATAATCGTTTGGAATAGTTTTCTATCCAATTTTTAATTTCATCTGTTTTATTAATATCAGTAAAAACACCATCTTTATAAATGGGTTTTTCTTCTTTTACTTCATTTAAAACTTGTGTCAAATATGTGCTAAAATCGTATTTCATACTATATTTATTACTATAAACGAAAAACAGTGCCTTTGTTAAGGCACTGTCAAGGAGTTTTTTAGTTGTATTGAAAATAAATTAATCTTCGTCTTCTGGCAATTCGTCTTCGTCACCGAAGTCTTCGTCATCTTCACCAGGGAAATCGTCATCTACACCTTCTTCATCTGAATCAACATCAGCAGCTGGTTTGTAGATAACATATCCAAGACCCTGAAGCAATTCAATAGCATCAGCTTCGTCTTCGTCATAGATTGGGTTGCCATCTTCGTCTTCTTCTGTTGTATCAATTTCGCCAACAGGAATCAAAGTAGCACCACAAGAAGGACAAACTGGGTTTGACAAATCCAATTCAAGAACTTCTTCGTCACCACCTTCTTCACCGTCGCCGTCTTCAGGAATATCGTCTAAATCAGCATCTTCGTCAGTTGGAACATCTGTAAGTTCCAAATCTTCGTCTTCTGCTTCTGTAAGATATTTCTTTGCACTGTTAAAATAATTTTCGTATAAATCCATTTTGTGTTTCTCCATATAAATTGTTTATAGTATTTATAATTTTATTTACTAAAGTATTTTAGTTTATCGTAAATTTCCATTTCACAATACCAAGGATTTATATTAATACCCTGGTCTTTTAATTCGTTTGCGATTTTAGTTGCGGCTCTTTTAGTCGCACGTCTTAATTCTGGTGAAGTATATTCAAATCGTTTTAAATAGTCTGGTGAAATATTGCCATATTCGTCAACTTCAGGTTGTACATCAGCTAATTCTTCATCATAGAGTTGGTCAGCTATGTCTTGAATAGCACTTTGTATATATGCCTTTTCCCAAGTCTCATTTAAAACTTGATTATCTTCAAGTACAAAACCATTTTCTGCAAGTATCTGTTTAGCTTCTTTTAATTCCATAAATTACCTTAGAAATAAATTCTTATTTTCCAAACAGGAAGGTTTTTGTCAATATATCCTTTAATAAGTTTTTTACCGTTGACATCCAATAATCTTAAA
>Ga0265301_10001954_pt1 | contig 25309 bp, 21 predicted proteins | sample AusTroGonzalo_MG_2_FD_193488 | JGI IMG/M metagenome (GOLD analysis project Ga0265301, IMG submission 193488) | Bovine rumen microbial communities from tropical cattle in Woodstock, Queensland, Australia - Gonzalo_04 | ecosystem: Host-associated > Mammals > Digestive system > Stomach > Rumen ... | reverse complement strand
CAGCCTGGAAACATTTAATCGGAGTAATATTATTCGTATTATAAAGGTTCATGCCGATAAGCGGAATGTATTCGGCGTGTTCTTGCGGAACGGCAAATGTAAGGTCTTTATACCAGTCTGAAGATTCGCCGTTTGCAATATCTTCGTCAGTGAATATGTAGCTATAGCCGCTGTCAAGAATATACGGATTACCGTTGAAAGTAAGTTTCGTAGTTTCTTTGTTGAAGAAAATTTCTGTACCTGAAGTCAAAGTTTTCGGAAGGGGACCTTTGATACGGATAATGAGGTCACAACGTGCCGGGATAGGACGTCTTGGATTATATCCAAGGTTTTTACAGTGCTTGATTATACTGGAATCGAGCTTTGCAGTCGAAATAAAACCTTCTTCAGCAGTACGTTGGATATAAAAGTTAGTCATGTCGGTAACGGCGGCAAGCATTTCAGTGAACATGCCGAAAATCGTCGCCGAGGTTATGTTTTTAAAGCGAGGATCTGATTTTAACCTTGCTTGAAATTGCTGTACAAGCTGATTATATGTAACGTTCAAGTAATTAAGCATCTATAACCTTCAATTTTTATATTATTTATAGTATTTGGAATAGATGCAAAGAAAATGACATAATCAAATGGAGGATATTATAAATAATACAAAACAGTTAAGGTATAAACGTGAATTTAAATTTTCTTAATCCATTTAGTAGCAGCTTCTTAAAAACCTCGCCGGAACATAGTGAAGTCCGTGCAAGAGAGGCAGCTCGTAACTCATACGGTAAAATCGAAGACACCATTGACTGGTCTGCTTTGTCAAACGCATACGGGAATACATTTGATGACCCCGCTAATCCGCGAGACACAACCCAGATTTATTTTGACCAAATTTATATAAACAAGTGGCAGAAGATTAGCTGGTATCGTTCCATGGCAATGTACCCGCTTATCGGTAAAGGCTTGAATATTATTACCGACGAAGCAGTTTGCCCTGACGCTCTTGGTAATGTTGCAGTGTTTGACATCAAGGACCCATATAAGCAGAAGTTTACTGCGACTGAATATGCGACCTTGAAGATGGAATTTGATTATATTGTTGAATGTGTATTTGGACAAGAAAATATATGGGATTTGTTCTATAAGTGGTTACAGGATGCCGAACTCTTTTTGGAAATTGCATTGAATGACAATGGAGATAAAGTGGTCGGCATTAATACATTGGCTCCTTATGCGATGTTGGTCATTTATGACAGGGATTCCGATAATATTAACGGATTTATCGAAAATGTAAACTATCTTAATCAGGCGCAGGTACAGGACAAGAATACTGAAATACGTCGTTTCTTGCCGAACCAGATAGCCTATGTCCGTTATCCGATTACTTGGAATAACCGTAATGATGTTCGCGGACACTTGGAACGTTCTATTCGTCCGTTGAACCAGCTTAGAAATATTGAAGACGCTTTGACAGTTTATCGTATTACTCGTGCGACAGAACACCGTGTATTTAACATTTATACCGGTCGTCGTCCGCCTGACAAGGCTGCAGCTTATGTCCAGGAAGTTCGTAACAAGTATCGTAAGAATTTGACTCTCGATAATACTACTGGCATGGTCAACGCGGTCAAGAATACTCAGGCTATGACTGAAGACTTTTTCTTCTCGAAGGACGACTCTGGTCAGCAGTCTTCTGTTGAAACGTTCCCATCTGGATCTACATTTGACGGTCAGATTCAAGACCTTTATATGTTCCAGAAGATGGTTATGGACGGTATGTTTATTCCGCAGAATCGTTGGAAGTCTGATGAACTTAGCGGCGCAAATTATACTCAGGGTATTGAATCTGCAAACCTTGAGGAAGTCGCATTCCAGCGTTGCTGCCGCCGTCTTCGTAGGGCTTTTGCGGACGTAATTAGGCAGGTGTTCCTTGTTCATCTTCGTGTTCGCGGATATAAGGAAAAGTTCCTTGACAAGGCAATTTATAATATTGACCTTCATCCGGCAACTGACTTTGAACGTATGCGTGATCTTGCGCTCGCTGAAAAACGTGGTTCTGTTCTTTCTATGCTTTCTCAGTTCTTGCCGACGACAACGAATATTAAGCCTGGTAGCGAAGAACTTGCTCCGTTGTTCTCTAAGCAATACTTCATGGAAAAGATTCTCGGTATGTCCACTCAGGATATTCTTATGAATAACAAGATGCTTGAACAGGAAATCAAGCAGATGAATGAAGAAGCCGAAGCCGCAGCTGCTGCAGGCGGTGCAGAAGGTGAAAACCCGGACGAGGGTGGAGACTTAGGATTTTAATTATAGGAGAAAATATGAAGTATACAATTAATGAACAGGCAGCGGATTTGCTTGACGAAAATTATGAATTAGGCGAATCTGCGGACTACACAGTAAGGGCTTTGATTAATGCGTTAAAAAAATTTCCGCCGGATATGCAAGTACGTGTCGGAGAAGAATATAACTCTGAATCAATGTCAAGGATAATTAAAGTCGAATACAATAAGTACAATGATAATGTACAGATTGTAATTGACTAAATTAAAAAGACCGGTTGTTTAACCGGTCTTAATTTTTAATGCATGTATTCGCAATATTTGACTAGTGATTTTAGTGGCATATCGAAGTAGCTTAATTCACTATCCATGTTATCGTTTATTGCACAATAATCTCTTAACAGACTATAGAATAAGTCATCAGATACATATTTTGAAACGAATAGGTTATACAAGTCAAATACAGGTACAGGGAACGGCATGACATTCATATCGTCAATGTCTGGTGCATGCATCAACATGAAGTCAAGAGCAGACGTGATATTATGTCCGTCACAAGTCATTAAACGATAGTTATCGCCGTTGAATTCGTCCTTATACTGTTCATTCCAAGGAATCTTTTCGGTATCTTTAGGATCGCCGGTAATCTTAGAAAGAGGAATGCCGTATTTGTAGTATTTTTCAAGAGATTCAATATCGTTTTTAGAAACTGCATATGCAATCGGGTCTTTTGGCGTAGCTGCCTGACCGTCTGCACCGGTAGGCTTTCCATACAAACCTTTTCCAGAATGATGTAGTTCACGGAGACGGACAAAGTCTTCATCCGGATTTGGATCTTGTTCTGGTTCTTCATCATCTTCAATATCTGGGCCAAATTCAAAGTTATAATCTTCACGTGCTTGTTCGAGATCTTCTTCATAATCATCGTTGGCGTCATAAAGATTTACAATTTCTTTAGCTACGGCAATTGGGTCAGCACCGTCTTCAATAAATTGTTTAATAAGGTCACGGTGGTTTCTGTAATAATTATATACGGATTCTTCACCCATATCGAAGATTTCATCAAGAACCGTATCGATAAAATCGTTATCAGTTTCAACTGATTCACGAATACCGTGGAATTTAGACGCACCGATACCGCGTTTAATTTCGAATTTGATACATTGCGCGGCAAAATCAGGGGCAACAGAAGTTTCATTATTACTGAAATAATCAGTAATAAGGTTCATAATGTCATTGATATGCTTCTTTGTATCTATGCCATATTTCTTTAGCCAATGTATTACATTTGCTGTATATTTTTCAAAGGCAGTTTTCATAATAAGTTCCTATATTGTTCATTAAATGTTTTAAAGATATTAGCATAAAGTTGAATATTATTTGCCGTTTCTTTAGAACTAAACTTGCTTACGCCAGTTTCATCTGGTTCAAGAAAGTCAATTTTTAATTTTACAGTACAGAAAACAGAATTACGATTCAGTGTATATCCGATAATTGCTAAACGGTTAACATTGTCGACATTCTGTTTGATATATGGACGAAAATACTTGTCAAGCTGCATTAAGTAGCTCTTGACATCGGTATTGATTTCGTTGGCCATATCGAAAAGCTTGATACGAAGTATGGCAAATGCTTCACCTTTCTTAGTTTCAACATCCTTAAGTGCAACACCGTCAATGTTATGAACAATGAAAAGCAACTTATTACGGAGAAGAACATCGTCAATTTGGAGCTGTTTGCTAACCTTTACAGTATTTTTGTCAAGCTGTTCAATAATATAATCTGCACATTCTGTACTATTATAGCCGTCATTGTACATATCAATAACGTCTTCGTTAAGTTCACGAGGCATTTTCTTAATGATATAGCCGGATTTCTTAACGATATTAGCAACTGACTTGAGATAGCGGTTGAACATTTTTTCAATATTACTGCTTTCGTTCATACTACGCAAGGACAAGACATAGTTTTTCGGGTCGACACCGTTAATGTACGACTCGAAAAGCCCGTCAAGGTCAAGCTTTATATCTGTATGCTTACGGGAAATAATTTTTTCAACAGTAGATTTATATTGAAGAAAATCCATTATTACTCGTCAGTTCTGATAATTTCGAAGTTAGAGTATGAGAATGTTGCGGAACGTGTAACCTTACCATCGGCGTTGTGGTCAAGACCGAAATCAGAGATAGTCTTCGGCCAGCAACGATACAGGAACCATTTAACCGGAAGAGACTTCTTCAACGTAGAGTCATAGAGCTTAATTTCGATAGTAGCGCAGTAATCGGAAGCGAAGTTAGAGATTGCGCCGCCGGTCATTTCGTTGCTACCGCCGCCAATATCCTGGCTAAAACCTTGGTTCATCAAGCAGTTTGCCCACTTGTGAAGCTGCTGAGAAACTGTCAAATCCTGGAATTCATCCCAAAGAATGGTCAAATCGCCAGAAACAGTTGCACGGCCAGGATAGAGAAGCTTGGTTCCCATGTACTGGGTATCAAGTTCGTTGAAAGACTTAGCCGGTAAAGAAGCCTGTCTTGCGCGAAGCATCAATTCGTTAGCATCAAGGATTGATGCGAGTTCAGAACGAGTTTCGAAAATGAAGCGCGTCTGGAAAAGATATTGCTTGGCAAGGTCCGGCAGGGTAGAAAGATGTCCAAACACGGACATACTAGTATCAAAACGCTGATTCGCCATTATAATTTCTCCTAAATTATTTCTTTTTATTATTTATAATGGTGAACAGATATTTAGAGTTTTCATAAAAACATTTAGAAATTTTATAAATAATTTATATAAATCCAAATTTGTGAGTGAGTGAAATTCCGTTTATTTGTGTTTATTTAAGTTTATAAAATTATTTAGGAGAATTTATGGCTAAATATTCAGTTCCAGGAATCCGTTTTACCGAGATAGATAACACTATCCGTGCGGAATCCGATCCGGGAATGGGCATTGGTGCAATCGTTATGGCATCAAACAAGGGCCCTGTTAACCAGCGTGTGGTTACGAAGAACTATAACGAATTTACCGAAATTTTCGGTAAGCCGGAAACTCTTGAGAGTTACGGTCACTTCGCTGCTGAGAATTACTTCGCTAATTCTAACCAGCTTTTCGCTGTTCGTGCAACAATGGGTGACGAACAGTATGCACAGATTCAGTATAGCTATCGTGGCGCTCCGGTGACTGCTACTAATGAGTCACTTGATACAGCTAAGATGACTTATGTTGACAAGGAAGGAGATAATAATCTAGTCCTTCTCCAGCCGCTTTCTGCAACTACCATTGTAGAATCCATGGTTTCTGGTGGTGACTGGACTTATGATGGTGGCGACGAAGATCCGGATGGTGGTATTTTCGGTTTTGCTCTCAAGCAAAAAGCATATTACAACGTATTTACGGACTTTAAGAAAGAAACTGAAGACCTTATCGTTTTCAAGGGCATGTCTGACCCGGACACTTGGGAAGGCACAATTACTGAAAGTGGTTATCGTGTTATTTATCCGACTAGTGTCGATAGCGAAGGCGAGAATGCACAGCTTGACACTAAGCTTAATTTTACGGTTTCTGGTTGGAATTCTTCTGCAGATCCGGGAAGCGTTAGTATTTCTAAGAAGGGTTCGCTTTATAACGTAGTCAGTATCGATGTTCCGGCATCTGCAACGCTCGATAAGGAACGCAACAAGATTACATTCTTCAGCGATACTTCTGCATATTCCGCAATCAGTGGTTGGGAAGTTTCCGGTGTTAAGTTTGAAGATATTTTCGATAATCAGTATTTCCTTGGTGATTATGATTTTAAGACCGCTAAGCCATATGAAGACAATTACGGTATTCTTGAAGCTCAGCGCATGGAAATCATGGACTGGGATCAGCCGGATATTAAGAAGACTTACTATGTCGATAGTGCTCGTTTTAATGAAACTTGTGCACAGGCATACGGTATCAAGTATACTGAATGGTTTAACGTAGATTCTAACTATGCGATTGTCGGTAAGAAGAACCTTGACGACAAGACTGGTACGGATTTCGTATTCTGTTCTGCAGTTTCTGCAATGTATACCAACAAGACTCAGAAAGAAGATTGGCTCGGTAACGATGATATTAAGGAACGTACTCCGCGTGAAGTTATCGTCGACATGATGGATGCTTACGGCTGTAACGATATTTCTGACATCAACGATTACTACTACATGAAGTATCACGATGTTTTCACTGATTCTACCGTTGAAAAGATTATTAAAGAAAAACCGGAATATTATGACGAAAAAAACACTCAGGATTTCAGCAACCATGTAGAAAAGTATCTCTTCTGGCTCTATTCTGAAAAGGGTACTAACGTTCTTACCAAGGAAAGCGTTTATCTCGCAGATAATACCGACCTTGTTAAGTTACCGATTCAGGCCGGCCATTTCGTTGATAAGAGTGACGGCGAACGTGTTAATTTGAATAATATTGTTGCATATCCGACCTCTTACTTGGTCAATTCTGTCGATAAGACTTACGCAGACGGCTATACCGTCAAGACCGACGCTGAAGACGAACCGGGTATCGGTGATATTGAACGTTATAAGTCTGTATTTGATGACCAGCTTGTTATCGCTTCTATCGGTCCTGGTGAATACGGTAACGACATCGGTGTTTCCATTATTACGACTGAATGTGCTGACATTCCGGCTCTCCATCATCAGAATGCCTTCCAGTGGAAGGATAAGTATGACGATGAAGACCAGATTAAGAAGGACACTTCTCCGTACTATGAAAACCCGCTCAACCTTATCTGGAAGAAGGTTTTCCGTATCAATGTCTACGTCAAGACTAAGACCCAGACAGCTGAAGCCGCTTGGGGTACAGGTATGGACGCTCTCTTGAAGGATCCTGCAGAATCTTGGTGGGTTTCTACTGACCCGTATGCAAAGGACGGTGAAGGTAATAGCCTTTACGCTCCGGTTGTAATCAACGGTCATTCTGACTACATCTATGTTTCTCGTTCTTCTGCTGCTACTGCTGCTAACAAGAAGGGTGAATTTGTCCAGCCGAACCAGACTTTCGCAATTTACAACCTCACCGGTGGTAAGAATTCTACCAAGAATACGATTTCTGAAAAGGCTGCTGCTCTTAACTTCTATAACGACAGACAGCGTGCTAAGTTTGACATTCTCTTCAACGTCGACGCGGTTGATACGTTCAACGGTCGTCAGAAGTATAACGCTCTCCAGCGTAAGATTGCTCAGATTGCTGCATCTCGTACCCAGGATATTGGTGTTGTTCAGGTTACTTCCAAAGCTGCAAAGACTGCTAAGCAGATGCTTTCGGAATCCAAGAACTTCTCCTTCAACAAGGGTGATTACGTAGCTGAATACGGTGGTTACGACAAGTATTACAACTCTGACCTCGCTGCATGGATTTACTTGCCGAAGTCTGTTGCTGGTGCTTGCTCTATGGCTTACTGTGATAATTACTTCTATCCGTGGATGGCTCCGGCAGGTGTCGAACGCGGTACGATTAACTACACGAACGGCCAGCTGCTCCGCCTTACCGACGACGAAATCGGTCAGCTCTATGATAATAACGTTAACACGACCCGCGACTGTGGCGGTTACGGTGTGGTTCTCTGGGGTCAGAAGACGGCTCTCAAGAAGAACAGCCTGCTCAACCGTATCAATGTCCGTCGTTGCTTGAACTATATCGAGAAGATTCTTGAAAACAAGATGACTCCGTACCTCTTCATGCAGAACAGCGTTAACACTCGTAGCTCCGCAAGAAATGATATTCGTAGCTTCCTCGAAAGAGTCAAGGCTGCTGAAGGTATCTATGACTTCGACTTGAGCGTTACTGCTGACCAGGACGATCCGACAATCATGAACGTTGCAATTCAGATTCAGCCGACAAGCGCAATCGAATTCATCGACATCAAGATTATCGTCAACCGTCAGTCTGGTGTTTCTGTTATCGAAGAATAATAGATTCAAAAGAAAATACAAAAGGCATCCGGAAGGATGTCTTTTGCTTTATATAAATAATTAGAGGTTTAATAAATGGCTACTTTTCAAGAAAATGTCGACTATATAGTAAATGATAAGAGTACAATGGACAGGTTCCATGTTGAACTTACATTTACCTTTGATGTGACTCCGTATCTTCAGGCAAATACTTTTAGAATTACAATTTACGATGTAATGACGCATCGTGATTTGACGATAACAGCCGATGATTTAATTTACGGTAATTCATATGGTCTTGTACCGATTGTCGGTCCTGAGGTAAATCCGTCAACAAAAGCAAAACAGCTTGATGATAGCCTTATCGAAAATGACGGCATAGTAATATTTTTCAGTGGTAATGTTTTGACTATCGTAATGATACCAAGATGTTCAAATGATACGAAGACTATTGGATTTTATTCTTCCAGCATTTATATTCAGTTTTCACAAGATGAAGATATAAAGAACAGCATAACGTTCTATGCCGCATTATTTCCGAAAATTTTACGCGATGATAAGGTAATTCAGTATGACAATGGCATAGATGACCCTGTTTTCGGCGCAAATAAAAATATTAGACCTGCATATGATTTTAATAAAAATATATCGAAAAGTATAGAAAGATTCGATTACGATACGAAAGAAATTTTCTATGCGAATACTACGTTTAGTGCACATAATGAAGGTGAAGTTCCTGTATATATTAGCAAAATTTCGGCATATGGTATCGATGAATACGATAGGCAGATGCTTAGTTTTGAATACGACTGGGAAAACGCCAAATCTTACCTGATTGATGAAGTTGACGGAACTATTCATGATAATATTCCGTATGACGTCGTTGTACCGAATTCATATAATATTGAGCCAGTTTTGGGATATAGTGCGTCAATTGACAATTATTTGATTACACAATATATCTACAGGGAAACTCCGGGTTTTTATAAGAATAAATTGGTATTTGAACTTCAAAACTTGCCAACCAGTACGGCATTGGATAGGCTTGTCGTAACAATCGAAGATTTAACTCCGGCACGTTATACAAAAGATTCTCCGGAGGGTACAGCTATTGTTAAAATATTTAACCCGAACGTGGATTATAGAGACATAAATTTGTTAAAGTATGATATTATAGATTCACCGGAAAATTTAAATGTCGAAATTGATCGAGAACATATAGATTATTCAAACTATGAGTCATACGGCGAAATACTTATACCGTTAAAAAATATTCATTTTACGACTCAAACAAAGAAAGCCGATGGACAATTTGGTTTTGAAGCATGTATTAGTGCCGAAATCGCCGGAATGACAATAGAACAGGTTGAGACGGCAACATACGGATGCGATTATATAACGACGGATTTTTATACGGTTCGACCTGAGCTTACAAAATTACAGATAGAATTGACATGGACGCCGGCATATGAAAATGAATTGATTATGCCGGATGAATCGGAAACTGTTCATGTAAAGATAACAAATAATAATTTAGATTATATTGATTTGTTAAATTATCCGATTAATTATACTTGCACCTGGGCTGGTGAAGGGGTACCGTTAAGTGATATTAGAAATTTAGATACATCCAATTATGATGAATATCATTACATTACATTTGACGTTGTAAATTTAATGAGCGACAGAATTGACCCTCCAAGATTAACATATTTGTTTGAAGTAACAGCATATATTGAAGGTTCAGATCCTGATGTTTCTCCAGAAATAACAGCAGAGTGGATGGAGGATAAAACGAAAGATAGTGCAGAAGTTGTATTTAATCTTTATGTTGACGTACTTGAACATCTTGTATTTCTTGAAAATACATTAGTTTATAATCCTGCGCTTGATGTTGATGAAGAAGGAAATTTAGTCAAGGTTATTAAGAAAAACGAAACACAGGGATTTACTATAGATTTGTATAATCCAAATATTAATCATAGAAGTATAAATGATGAACCTATCATTATGACATTATATTCACCGGATGCAAGATATTTTAACCAAACTACTGACGGTGTACATTTGGAATTTACTTATGATACGAATTATGAATCTAAATCTGATATTTCTGGTGCAGGTATTATTCATGTTACGGTGACTAATATGCATATTGACCACATAGACATACAAAAGCTTATCGGTTTATACGCATATGTTGATATTGACGGACATGAATCTACTGATACTGATGCAATTTATGAAGATGGACAATTCTGGACAATGGATGACCCTGTTATTCCGCATGAATGGGATTACATGAAGAATTATGTCATTTATACGGACTCAGTTCTTGAAACCGAAAATTCATATATCGGTGTTAGAGATATTAGATGTGCAGGTGCAAATTTTAGCTTTACGAACGTAGAATCTGATGTTTACTGTATTGGACCGTTGACGCTTAATAATCATAATATGAATCCTAATTTGGATTATTATTGTGGAAATTATCCTGGTATTACGGCAACTGGCAGCAGTTATGCTCTTAATTTCTATAACAATGGTAACATTAAGTATAATATTACTGTTCCGACCGGTACCAAGAAGCCGATGCTTTATTATTACTATAATCCGGAAGATCCTGCTGGTAATAACAGGTTTACGAATACGAATAATTCTGTAATCGGTAATGACCCGTATGCAGGATATGCAGATGATGGTGGTATGATTATAACAGATACAATGGTTAAGGAAATTAAGCAGCTTCCGATTTATCCGGGTACAAGAACAATTAACTTGTTCCAGGACGTTTCTTATAATTTTGCTACACATTTGAGCGAATTTGAATACGATGTGACAAAGGGTATTTACAAGGCTAACGCATTCAGAGCAAGTAACCGTTGTACGATTACATTGTGTGCCGGTGAATTCCATTTTAATACGTTTGACGCAGATACTTACTTTACGATAATTGTCCCGCATTTTGATACTGATGACGAATACGCAAAGATAATGGTGCAAGGAAATATCAATATAAGTAATAACTTGACAATCATAAACTATAATAATAGGATGGATTCATTCCTGCTTTACAGTAATAGCGGTGACATATCGTTTGCAGCAGCTGGTGATTCTAGTAATCCAGACAAGCAGATTGGTCTTGCAGTCGCTCCTAGAGGAACTATTTCGTTAAGCAATAAGTTCATTTGGAAAGGCGGAACCTGGGCTAGAAAAGTTATTGTACAGGCAAGGTCTGAATATCACTTGCTTCCAGAAGAGGAATCGAATCCATAAAAGAAAACCGGTCAGAATGACCGGTTTTTTATTTAACAAGGAGATAAAATTTAAGCGTTGACGCCCGGAATCGGAGTCAGGTTATTGCAATCGCATCCGTTGCAGCTGAAAATTTTCGTATCTGCGTCAATCTTCTTCGGCGGAAGGAGCTTATGAGTATGTCCGTCACCTGCCGGCTGGACGACACCATTGTTGATGAAATGGATATGTCCGCCAACTTGTGTTATAGGAGTAGGCTCATTAAGGTTAGACGGCTCGCAAATGGAATCACTTGTACGGCCGTAACCAGTTTCGTCAAAAATCCAGTATTCGTGATGGTGCGGGCCCATGACGTTGGAACCGCTAAATACGTCAGTTACACCGATTTGCGAGGTATTTTCGTTGAGCGCCATTTGCATTTGTTCGCCAACATAATCTGTAAATTTCTTCATTTTAATAATTCCTCAATATTTTACTTCTTTATTTATAAATAATACAGATATAAAATTGGAGAAATTGTCATGACACTTTATGAAGCAAAACAATTAGTCGAACGTGCGGGTTATTCCGTCGTCAAGAAAAATCACGAAGTTACAAAGAAGGACTTCGTTACCAAGAAATACGATAAGGATTCTGTCGAAATCGATGACAATCACGGTATTGTTGTAAAGAAGAAGCAGCGTAAACTTGCTCGCAAGTGCCCGTGCTGCGGCAGGTCACATTGTATTTGTTCCGGCGCCGTTAAGGAAGCTCTTGCTGTTGCAGAACGTGCAGGTTTCCAGGTCATTTCGGAACGTATCGGTGCAAATGATGGTACGAAGCTTTCTGAAGTCTGTGAAAAATGGCTTACTAATGCATATTTCGAAAGAGTTGCAAAGGCTGCGTCTCTTGAAGTTGCTAAGGCTCAGTTCCTCGAAGATGTTTCCAAGCTTGTCGACCATGGTGTTTCTGGTCCGAAATACAATGAAATCTGCTTGCACATAGACGAAGCACAGAATCTCGGAAGGACTTTGCTTTACATCGCAGGCCTTATGCAGACTGCTCAGGGACGTGGCTTGCGCCGTGACCCACGTCGTGGCTGGTAATAGCTGAAAACTTTAATAAAACCGACCGTAATAGGCCGGTTTTTTTATCGAATGACAGAAAAAACCCAAACGATCTTATAAATAAAATATAGAAAAAATAATAATTTGGAGGAATCAAATGGATAAAATCCTTGAAACACTCGCTCAGAAATTTACGGCCGAAGAGCTCAATGAAGTCAAGAAAATCGTTGAGTCAACTGTCGACGAAAAAGTACAGGCGAAGTTAGATGCAGAAACAAAAATCGTTGCTAAGAAGGCAGAAGAATTCTGTCAGAAGAAGATTAAGGAAGCTGTAGAAAAGAAGACCGCTGAAATTGAAGAAATTGCCAATAAGTTCTGCGCAGAACGTTGCGAAGCTTTGAGCAAGGAAGCAAATGAAAAGGTCGAATCTTACAAGAAAAAGCTTGAAGAAACTTCTGAACAGTATATCTTCGAATACTTCGATCAGAAATTCCAGGAAAAGTACGGTAAGGAACTTGAAGCTATTGAAGAAAAGGTCATTACCGGTCTTGATAAGTATTTGGAATTCAACATCAACGAAAAGATTAGCCCGGCTCTTATCCAGAAGACTGCCCTTTCTGAAACCTATGCTCCGATTATCGAAGGCATCAAGCGTCTCTTCGAAGACGAATATGTCCCGATGGACCAGAGCGGTTCCAAGAAGATTCGCGAACTCAAGGCTGAAAATACTCACCTTGAAGAATCTCTCAAGAAGCAGCTTGATGAAAACATGCGTCTCGCTGAACTTGTCGAAAGCACAGGCAAGCGTTCTTTGATTTCCGAAAAGACTTCCGACCTCACTGCCGCTCAGCGTGTCAAGGTTAAGAAGTTCTTCAAGGAAAAGAGCCTTAACGAAACCAAGAAAGATATTGATGCGTACATCGAGATGATTCAGGAACAGACCGATTCTGTCGCCGCAATGCGTTACGAAAAGGACCGTCTCTTCGAACATCGCGAACGTCCTGTTCGCAAGACAAGCTATGTCGAAGATCGTACGAACGACCCGCTTAACGAAAAACGTGTCTCCAAGAAGCCTGAAATGAGCGCTCGCGAACGCATGTTGCTCGGTTCTGCAAACCTTTTGGACGACTAATTACAAAAAAACGAAAAATTCAAAAAGTCGTTTATAAATAAAATATAGAATTTGAATGAAAGTTCGAAAAAATTAATTATAGGAGAATTAATAAATGAAAATTACGAAATCTCAGGCCGGTATGATGGACCGTTGGAGCCAGGCTCCGAAGGGCCTCTCAGTCGCTGGCATCAAGGACAACCTTGTCCGTTATAATACTGCACGTCTTCTTGAAAACCAGCAGACCAAGAACCTCGGTACTGAACTGTTGACCGAAGACTTCACTCAGGGTGTCGGTGCTCCGCTCGGTCTCGACCAGGGTATTCCTCATGGTGGTGACGCTAAGGGTGTTTTCGCTCCGATTTCTCTTGCTCTCGTCCGCCGTGTGTTCCCGCAGCTTTTCGCTAACGTCCTCGTTGGTGTTCAGCCGTTGACTGGTCCGGTTGGCTTGGCATTCGCCCTCCGTTACATTTACAAGACCAATAACCCGAACGAACTCGTTGAAGCTGCATGGAAGGCTGTTCCGCGCTTCTCTGGTTTCACTGGCTCTACCGCTAACGGTGACGGTGAATGGGATGCAGGTACTGGTGTTGATACTCAGTCTGCAGAAGGTTGGAAGATCACTGGCCCGACGTTTGGTTCTGATGACCCGTCTGTAAGCCGTAAGATGCCGGAAATCGGCCTTATGCTCAGCCGTCAGTCTATCGTTGCTAAGACTCGTAAGCTCGCTGCTTCCTTCTCTCTCGAATCTGCTGCTGATATTAAGGCTATGCAGGGTATCGAAATGATGACGGAAATGATCAACGTGCTCCAGGCAGAAATGACCGCTGAAATGGACCGTGAAACTATCGGTCGTTGTAAGTCTCTCTGCACTCCGCGTGTCTTCAACAAGTCTACGACTACTCTCGCTAACAACGATGGTTTCATCGGTACAAATTCTCAGGAACGTTTCGGTCTCATCATCACGCACATCATGAAGGGTGTTAACGACGTTCGTACTGCTACTCGTCGTGGCGCTGCTAACATTGCAGTTGTCTCTCCGGACGTTGCAACTGTTCTCCAGTGCGCTAACCCGTGGTTCACCAAGGTTGCTCACGAAGTTAACGGCTCTGCTGTTACTCCGGAAATGGGTACTTTGAATGGTGTTGTTAAGGTCTTCTGTGACCAGTACGCTGTTGACGAATTCGGTGCAAACGACAACGGTGAAGTTCTTCTTGCATTCAAGGGCTCTAGCCTCTATGATGCAGGTGTTATCTTCTGCCCGTACGTTACTGGTGTTGTCAACCAGGCTATCGACCCGAACGACTTCAGTCCTCGCGTCGGTATCATGACCCGTTATGGCTTTGCTCATAACATGCTCGGTGCTGAAAACTACTACCGTCTCCTCAAGTTCAACGGTCTGTTCGCTCAGGCTCCGGAAGAACTTGTTTGGTAATCTGGTAATTGAAGTAACATTTTAAAAATGCAGGTTGACGAAACCTGCATTTTTTATTATATTTTATTTTATAAATAACGTGCTAGGTGCTGAGTATGGAAGATAAACTTAAATGTAAAGAATGCGGTCAGGAATTCAGTAAGATTGATTGTGTGACACGTCATGCTAAAATGGTTCATAAGATGGAACCTAAGGCTTATTATGATAAGTGGTTTAAAACTGCAGACGAAGGTAAATGTAAGTGCTGTGGTACGGAAACCAAGTATTGGAATCTGGAACACGGTTATCGTGAGTTTTGTTCTCGTAGATGTTTTTGGAAAGTAACGACGCAATTGGATTCGGTTAAGGAAAAACGTGAACAGACTTGTAATAAAAAATATGGTTCTAAAAACTATATGCAGAGTCAGGATTTTAAAGAAAAATCAGAACAGACAAACTTTAAAGAATATGGTGTAAAGAATGCAGGTGGTTCTGTAGAATCCATAAAGAAGATTAAAGCTACGAAGCTTGCAAATCACGGTTCTGAAACGTACAATAATATGGAACAGACTTATGCGACAAAAGAATTAAAATACGGCGATAAGTATTATAATAACAAAATGCAGTCTCGTAAAACATGGAATGCGAAGTATAATATTGATATTACGTCACCGATGCAAATTCCAGGAGTTAAGCAGAAAGCTTTATCTTATAGGTCAAAAATGACAACGCCGGAAAAGAAAGTTTATGAATTTCTTAAAAATCGTAAATTCGTGTTCGAATACGGATATGAACTTAACGGTAAGTCTTTTGATTTTGCTGTTTTTAATGATAACGAATTGAAGTTATTAATTAAAATTGATGGAATCTATTATCATGGTTTATCAGAAGACAGTAACGGTAAACATGTTCGTGGAGAAAATGATTGTGAACGATTTAGTAAAGTTCCGGAAAACGTGAAATATATCGTATGTGACGATACTAATATTGAAAAATGTTTTGATGAAATTACTAAAGTATATGATATGGACTATGAGGAATGGGTTAAATCGATTATTAGCGACTTGCCTAAAGAATTTCCATATCCGAAATATTCGATTGAACGTATTGAAAAAGACTGGAAACATTTACAGGAATGGAAATGGAACAAGAATTCATATGTAGGTTCTAGTATTATCCGTAATTTTCATGAAAGTATCTGGGAGGCACGGGTTGGCAATAATATCAGTCCTGTAGAATGTTGGAGTAATAAAGAATTATTAGAAAAGACAGTCCGTAACAGGATGATCTACAGTTCTCGACTTAGTTCTCAATGTATTGTAGATGGTTTCAATGTTTCGAAAATTGCACCCAAGGTTTCAGTATTTAATCCTATGCTGGCCAAGCATTTGATTGAAACATATATGAAATTTGATTCTGATAAACAGGTATTTGATCCGTTTAGCGGTTTTAGCGGCAGAATGCTTGGTACATGTTCGTTAGGAATAAAATATATAGGTCAGGATATTAACCAGAAACATGTAGACGAAAGTAATAAGATTATTAAAGCATTAAATTTGGATGCTACGGTAACATGTAAGAATATATTTGATTCACATGGAGTATATTATTCATTATTTACATGCCCGCCATACAATTTAAAAGAAATATGGAATGATAAAGAAATTAATATGTCATGTGACGATTGGATTGATTTATGTATGAAAAATTTTGATTGTCATGAATATTTATTTATAGCTGATAAGACTGAAAAATATAAAGATTTTATTGTTGAAACCGTCGATAATAAGTCACATTTCAGTAATAATAAAGAATATGTTTTATATATCAGTAAATAAAAATAAGCCGGAATTAAGTTCCGGTTTATTTTAGTTGTTCTTGATATAGCCTTTGTTATATAGGAAAATAAGGAAAGAGTACAGGTGTTTACATACCGTACTTTCTTTTTTCGGGTTACGAACCTTATTCGGAATATGGCTAAAGCTTTGAATAGGTTCTGCCTGAGTAGTATTTTTAAAATTTGGGTGGCTGACATTGTATCTGTAAGCATTGCATGTACAGTTTACTTTACCGATATTCATAATCGAGAACGGTTGTTCAATGTCGTCACGGTGAAACATAGCAGTCACTTGGTATCTTTTACTCGGATCGCTTTCAGAAACGACGATGCCTGTACATTTCATAGTATCTTTATCTTTTCCTTCGACGTGGAAATTTGCGACATGTGCTTCTTTGTCGGAATAAGGAAAAACCTTTCTAAAATTATCTAGCATATCTTGAAGTGACATAGTAGCTTCATCAACCCTACGGCCTTCAATCATATTCATATATTCTTTGAAATTCATATAATATTTATAGATAATTATAAATAATATAAAGTATTAAGGAGTTTTATTATGGACATTAAAAAGTCATTTAAACGTTTTAAAAAGAATTATATTCGTGAATCTGAAGCGCTCGATGCAGAAGATTTATTTGTTGATGTCGACCTTGAAGGAACAAACGAAGAAAGATATCAAATTGACGTATATTATAATGAAGATGGTGGTTTCCCGGATTTCGATACTGAGTTACCGTCTGAAACATTGACATATACTTATGATGAACTGGTTGCCGAACTCGGACAGGAAGCTGCTGATGAATTGATTAATAACGGCTCTTATGATTCGGGTAACAATACTTATTATAAACTTGTTGAAGGTTCATCCAGTGAAGAAACTGATATAGAATTCACAGATCCTGAAGAAAATATTGATGCCGGTTACGATACAGATTTCAATGAATCTTGTTGTGGTGGCGGTAAGAAGAAGTCTAAGAAGGGCAAGAAGGGCAAGAAGGATAAGAAGTCTAAGTTTGTTCCGTTCTGGGCAAAGAAGAAGGACAAAGAAATTAAGGAAGCATTGAAGACACTTAAGTCTGCAGGTTATTCTATCATTAACGAAAGCGGAATGGAATATGAAGACGATGCAACTGGTTTCGGTATTGCTTTCGATGATTCTGATTACTACACAGAAGAAGGCGAATGTGAAGTTTGCGCAATCTGCGGAAGAGAATCTTGCGACGGTGAATATGACGAAGATGGAAACTTTGTTTGCAGTGACTGTGCCGAAAATTCTCTCGAACAGCCTATGGAAGAAATTGACCCGATGGATATTTACTTCCGTGCAGCAAAGGCAGACAATATTCGCGACATGAATCGTTTTGTTCGCTAAGCTTAAAATGAATTAAAAATAAGCCCGGATTAACTTCCGGGTTTTATTTTTTCTAAAAATCTGGATAAATGTTATAAATATATAAAACATTAAAAGGATTTTTACAATGGAAGCAAAGAAATTATTGTGCGAAGAAGCCTGCGCCGAAGCTAAAATGCTTATGGAAGATGCAGGAAATAATACAAAGACAATGTATATTTCAGGTCCGTTCATGATGGCAGAAGAAGTAAACCGTAACGGTCGTACTTATTCCCGTTCTATCATCGAACGCGAAGTTAACAAGTTCCAGAAGCTTATCGAATCTCGCGAAGCTCTTGGTGAACTTAACCACCCAGATACTATCGAAATTAACCCGAAGGAATCTGCTATCATGATTACCGAACTTAAGATGGACGGTAATCTCGCTATGGGTAAGGCAAAGGTTTTGCATACTCCTAACGGTAAGATTCTTGAATCCCTTTTGAACGACGGTGTTCGTATGGGTGTTTCGTCTCGCGGTACTGGAAACCTTACTGAAGGAAATATGGTCGCTGAAGACTATTCACTCGTAACCATCGATTCTGTGTACATGCCGTCTGCCCAGGTCGCTTATACTGACCCGATGTATGAATCTGTACAGTATGTTTCTAAGTGGGTTCTGAATGAGGCTACGGGCCTTTATATTGAACAGCGTGAAAAGGTATTCGAAGCACAGAAGAAGTTCAATAAGGCTGTCGATAACGGTGGTTCTAAGGAAATTATTAAGGCTTTCAAGGAATTCTTGGCAAGCATCTAATAATAAAAATATTTTGAAACCGGAGTTAATTCTCCGGTTTTTCTTTTTATACAAGAAACTCCGGAAAACTGTTATAAATAAATATAGGTGCAAGGGAATAAGCCTTTGCATAGGATATTTTAGGAGAAATAAAAATGAAACGTAGAGAAGATCAATACAATGCTGGTAACGATTACCTTCAGGTCACTTCCGATTACTTCGTAACTGCTGATGATGCTGCTGAAAAGGCATCTAAGGTCCCGGGTTACAAGGCATATTCTGACGGTCTGTACCATTACACGACTGTTCCGGTTTATGAACTTTCTGGTGGTGTTTCTGCACTCAACAAGCGTGTCTTCACGAAGCTTCCGCAAGACAAGTGGGCACCGGCAACTTTCGATGGTATTTCTGCATTCTCTGCTATTAATGCTGCTAGCGCAGTGTTTAGCCCGGATTACTCTAAGGCAGAATATGACTTCGAAACTGACAACACTTGGAGTGGCACACCTGCTGCTAAGTAATCTTACTGCATAAGTAAATGAACTTAAAAGACCTCAGAGTAAAATCTGAGGTTCTTTTTATAATATATCGAGAATTTTTTCAATATCTTTATTGCATTTTCGTTGCCAGGCTCTTTGTGCATTTTGAAGTTCTTTTGTAAATTCTTCTTTATTATAGTTAAATGCGTTGGCGTATATTCTGGAACCGTCAGTATAATGGAATCTGCATCGTATTTCGTTGAGCGATATGGCAATACTTCCTATCTGGTATTTATCAGACAGGCCGATCCAATACATCTCGTCAGAAAGCTGTTTATAGACGATACAATACTGGTTTAGTATTTCTTTGATGTCGTCTATCGTGTTGATATACGGAATGCTCATATTTTATATATTAGCATGGGGCGATAACCGAATAGTTACCGCCCCAAGGAACTCCTTGTACACTAGTACATGAGATTACATTTTAGAATACTTCATTCCGCGTTTATTTAGAATTTCAGTAAACTGTTCAAGAGCCTTTGCGCTCATACCGGTAATCGTAACGCTTTCGTCACTGTTATCAACATCGACACTAGCAGTAGCCTTGTGTTCGCTGTTATATGCTGCGACCATTCGGTTAGCCATTTGCGTGATACGTGCGAACGAAGAGCTATCGCATGCGAATGTTGCAGGACCGCTTGCACGAGGTGCAGCTTCACCAGACTTCTTGGTAATCTTTTTACCTTCAGAATCTGATTTACCAAAAACAATATCTCTAATGGCTTCTTTAAGCGCAGACGTACCGAGACCGACCTTTCTGACATTCTTACCAGAGCTGCTCAAAAGGCTAATTTCTTTCCAGTTATCGAAATCTTTAAAACCTTCTTGCGCCATCTTATAACGAACAGCGTCGCCATAGTCGTCCGGAGAAACGCCGATATATAGCAAATTATTATTAGGATCATCAACAGTAGTCAAGTCCGAATAATTATTCATTGCAGCATGGAATACACGAGTTTTATCTTCTTTTCCATCGACTGGAAGTTTGATTTCAATATATGGCTGGTTAACGCAAGTACCGTAAATTTTACGCATGAAATCTGCTCTACGGTCAAGTGAAATTGTCGTATAGAAGCCAGTATCATGACGGAAGTCATTCTTTTTACCGCGAGATTGACGGTCACGGAAAACTTCAACCTTACCAGTAGCGAATTCACTGTTCTTGATAATCGGACCAAGATTTGCAAGGCGTTCCGGGCCTACGACAAGAGCATCCTGTTCATCGTTTCTCCAGTAGAACTTGGCATAGAAGACGTGTTCTTCAGCGATACGGTGTAATTCAGCAGGCAATTTATCATCGAATGTCGGTGCAGGTTCTGCGCCCCTGAAGCATTTTGCAATCGTCTTGTTAGTTGCGATTTCTTCCTTAATACCTTCGATGTCCTGGATTCCATAAACAATAGTAAACTGGCGGTTTTCTGCAACTTCTTGCTTACCGACGAATGTCTTACAGTTACAGTGATAGAAGAGCGCGAGCGGTGCGAACTTACCAACATCAGGTTCATAGTTGGTTGCCCAGTTTTGAAAACGGATTGTGCTGAAGTAATAACCGATACGTGACGGCATTGGTGTTTCCTGGTCGCCATCCATACTTGCGCCACTGTTGAAATGGACGGAAATCGCCCATTTCATGAGTTTCACATAGTTAGGCTCATGTGAAACAGCTTCTTTGATATAATCATAAGCATTTTCGAATAGATTCATTTTAAACCCTTTTTTAACGTTTATATTATTTATAGTATAAAGATTTGCGGAATTATAAATATTAAAGCTATTATTAGGGAAATTAAAAATGTTTAATAAGTCCGCAGAACTTCGCGGTCATGGTGAAAAAATTGAAATGTCCAAGGAACAGATGGATGAGTTCATCAAATGTTCCAAGGATATATTTTATTTCTGCAAGTATTTCTATATCATTCAGGATAAGAAAGGTGCAGCGCCGATTGAACTCCGCGAATATCAAGAAAGAATTATCCAGATGTTCCTTGCCACATATAAAGACAAGGAAGGTCATATAAGAAATAACAGAATTATTACCCTAGGTCGTCAGGGTGGTAAAACGACTATTTGTACGCTCTACATTCTCTGGTATGCTTTGTTTAACAAGGATAAGGAAATTGCTGTTTTGGCTAACAAGGAACAGCAGGCTAAAGAAATTATGCAGAGAATTAGGGCGGCAGTTTTGAAATTGCCTTTATGGCTACAGCAGGGAATTAACCCTGACCGTGGCGGTTGGTCAAAAGAATCGATTGGTTTTGATAACGGTTGTAAAATTTTCTGTGCTGCTTCTGGTTCGTCTGCAATTCGTGGTAGAACGGTTGACTTGATGTTGGTGGACGAATTTGCGTTCTTGCCTCCAGAAGATGCTGACGACTTTATTAAGTCTGTGTTCCCGACTCAATCTTCTCGTTCCGACGCTATGTTGATTTTGATTTCGACGCCGCACGGAATGAACCAGTTCTATAACATCTGGCAGAAGGCTGTTGCCGGTATCAATTCGTTTGTTCCTGCAAAGGTACAATGGAATGAAATTCCGGGTCGTGACGAGACGTTTAAACAGAAGATGATTCGTGACCTTGGTATTCAGACGTTCATGCAGGAATATGCCTGTTTGTGCCCTAACGAGAAAATAACGGTCAAGGACGAAGTCTCTGGAATAGAAATAACTGATACCATAGCCAATATTTATGAGTTATGGGAAGACGGATTTATAAAATAGCTATAAATAACATATGAGTATAACCAACGCAGATTTGGCATCAGTTAACGAGAATTTACGTGACATTCGCGATTATTCAGAGAAGCTTGAAGCACTGGATAATTTAAAGAAGTATTTGGATTCTAAAAGTACAATCAATAAAAGTATAAAGGAATCTGGCGTAAAGACGACTGCTGTAGGAAATAAGTTAAAGGGTGTTATTCAGACATTCAAGTCTTCTCTTATTACTACGATTAAAGATTCTGCCGATAAGTTGGATAAAACGCTCAATACGATTTTCAAAGATATAAAAGTTGGCGGCAAGGGATTATATAAGACTAAGGCCGAACAGCTGGAACCGGACAAGGCATTGTCTGCGACGATAGTTTCGCCGTTGGAAGTAGCAAAGTCAGCAGTCGTTTCCGAAAACGACAAGGTACCAGAATTTGAGTCTCCCGAAATTGTAAAAGCCTTGGATAATGTCGCAATTTTACAGAGAGAAAACAACAAGCTGTTCGACAAGTTTATAAAGACCGAACAGAAAACAAAACAGGATAAAAATACAGAAGCACTTGTAAACAAGCCTGTCGCTCCAGTTACGCCGAAAGAGAAAAAGGAAAAGGTTGAAAAACCAAAATTTCCGTTTAATTTCAAACAGTTCATGGGCGGATTAGGAAAGATACTTAAGGGTATATTAAATCCTGTATCATTGATTATAGCGTTCGTTACGAAAACGCTTCCGTATGTTTTGATTGCAATAGCGTTCCTTAAAGGATTCTGGCAAGGAATCGGCGAGGAACTACGAGAGAAATTTACGATATTAGGTAAAAAGATACTTGTCGGGCTAGGAATAATATTTGGTTTGTTTAAAGGCGGGCCTATACTTATCAGAGTATTGACTCTTGCGTATCATGCATTACGAATCAGCTGTTTGCTTATCGAGCATACAGGTAAGATGTTATTGCTCAAAATAAAGATGGCTCACGAGACTGAAACATTTGCAGAAGAGAAAGGGCTTAATATATTTAAGCGCGGGCTTGAGTTCGTTAAGTTCTTGCTGGAAAAAGCTTTTATCGGATTCAAGATATTGCTTGAAGTTGCCAAGTTCGTTCTTGTAGCCGCAGCCGCAGTTCTTGTTGTCGGTTTGTTTATTCTGCTTATTGCCGGAATATTCTTATTATTCTATAAGTTCGGTGATTATTTCATTGCCGGTATTAAGAAAATTATAAGTATATTCTTGGATGTTGGTAAGTTTATCATTAATATATTTAGCGCTATTCCGCGAATGATTATCGATGGCGTATTGTCGTTGTTTAGCGGATTGTCAAAATGGATTTTTGGCGATAAGGATAAGACATCAGTAACGCCGGCGACACAGGAACAGCAGATAAATACAAAATCTGAAGTGACATTCGGAACTGAATTGAAGAATGAATTCCAGAATATGTTAAAGTCTATAACTGAACCGCTGAATACGATTAATAAGGCAGTTCAGTTTATCGCAGCCCAGACTATGTACAGTAATCTTATGGTTGGCGGCATGACTGGAATTTCACAACAGACTATTAGGACTATGGCATCTGTTGTTTCTGCCGTGACGGAAGAAAACGACAAGAAGGCTTCTGCGGTAGCATCGGATCTTATTACGACGAATAATAATTTCAATGTACCGAACGGCATGGCAAACGACATAGATACATTGAAGAAAGATATTAATAACATGAAAGGCATAATGGCCGACTTGTATGAACTTATGGATAATTGGCATAAAGAAGGCGGAAACATGCCGTTTATGCCTGTTAGAATGACTAAACGTTAATATGGCTGGATTGATAAATTTTTATAAGCAACCTGAAGGAAGAACATCGGTTTCATCTACGTCGCCGGTGTATGTTTCTCATAGGTTCAGTCTGTTTATTAATGAAGACTCGCTCGTAAAAGGCGAACAGATGAAGACTACGAGAATCAACGGCATTGTCGACCAGCTTCCGGAAATCAGTTATACTACAGGTTGGGATATTTCGCCGATTAGTACGGTTTCGAAAAAGATTGAAGATTTTACGAACAATAACCTTATGAGGGCTATTGCGTCGAACAACAAGGATTTCCGCCCTCCTGTATTTACCGATGGATGGACACAAAAGACAGTAAAGAACGGTTCTCCGCTTTCTGTAGATATTTCGTTTAGAAGTTATCCGTTATATGCGTTTTCGACGACGCCGTATAAGGATATTTTGAATTTCATGATTTATATTACGACACCGAGAGAATATAACCTGCAGGCAAGCCTTGACGTTACCAGAGACGCTTTGGCCAAGGCTGAAGAATACGGTAAGAGCATAGGGGCGACTTCGGAAGATTTGATAAAAGCGTTTAGTTCTTCCGATATTTCGATTAAGGACATAGCGAATGCGATTCTCGGCAACGACACATCGAAAGAAGGACGAGAACTTTATAATGCATTCAATACGTTGAAGACTGAAATAGAAAAACTCGGTAATATGAACGACGATAATCTTGGCGGTGCACCGTTATGCATGCTGGAAATCGGTAAGATGTTGCGTTCCGATACGTCGATTAAGTGGCTGGTAAAGAACTGGTCATTTAAGCCTGCATTGAATACGACAGTTGTCGGCGGAAAAATCGAACCGATATATGTCGACTTTAAAGTATCGTTAGAAACTCAGCAGATACTTACCGATGCTGATTTAGCGAAAATTATAATTCCTTAGGAATTTCTGAAAGACCTGAATCAAGGTCTTTTTGAATACTGTCGGCGGCATACCATGTGCTGCCGCTTGTTATATCGCTATTGAGTATTCTGTACCATTGAGAACGGGAATATGTCTGGTCAAGATTACATGTGATATTGAATTCATAATAGTAATGACCGGAATTTGTCCATTCTTCTGAACGTTTGACAGTCCAGTTAGAAATATAGACAATAAGCGGCGTTTGCGATTTGAATATGGTACCAGAATAAAGATTCAGATACCAAAGCTTTGCACCGAAACTATTGGAACGGTTAAACTTATATTCTACGCGTAACGGTCCATATTTCTTAACAGCGC
>Ga0265301_10001950_pt1 | contig 25328 bp, 24 predicted proteins | sample AusTroGonzalo_MG_2_FD_193488 | JGI IMG/M metagenome (GOLD analysis project Ga0265301, IMG submission 193488) | Bovine rumen microbial communities from tropical cattle in Woodstock, Queensland, Australia - Gonzalo_04 | ecosystem: Host-associated > Mammals > Digestive system > Stomach > Rumen ... | reverse complement strand
GGGTGGAGTAGAGAGATTAATCGGTTGCACATTCTGTACGGTTCGGTTAGGGCGATGGTTGTTTGCTTTCAATTGATCTTGCATCTGCGCCATCTCCTCTTTCTCCGAACCAGCCGTAGCCAACACTTGTTCGCTCTTCAGATTCGCCGTGTTGATTTTCGCAGCAGGTCTCTTCACGCCTCGTGTGCGCTCACGCTTGGGCGCTTGACCGGCAGCAGCACGCGCGTCTTCCTTTGCTTGCGTCTGAGCTGCGCGCTCATCCGCCTGCGCATCTAAGATGGCATAACTGATTTCGCGTATCGATTGGTTCCTACGGGGATTAAGCCCCATGTTCTTCGCAATCTCACGCACTTCGTCGAGCGACATGCGCTCGAGTTTTTGTAATTCGTATTGCATAAATTAGTAATGTATATGTGCTTGAAAATATTCAAGAGAAAAGACCTTTCTCTCAAAATCCGCTGCAAAATTACAAAAAATATTTGATATGTGCAAGTGTTGCCTTATTTTTTTGATAAAAAAAGAATTTTTTCTAAAAAATTTGCATATGTCAATAATTTTTTGTACCTTTGCACCCGCAAAGGTGTGGGCCCTGACGATCACACCCGATTAAATGAGCAATAAAAAATATAAAATGATAATATGAATCTTTCTGAATTAACCGACAAACTTTACGCGGAAGGCGTAGAGAAAGGCAATGCCGAGGCACAAGAGATTATCGCCAAAGCCAATGCCAAAGCCGAAGCTATTATTGCCGAGGCAGAGAAAAAAGCAGCTGCTGTTGAGGCTGCTGCTCAGAATAACGCTCAAGACTTGGACAAGAAGACGCGTGCAGAATTGAAGCTCTATGCAGAGCAGAGTGTGAATGCCGTCAAGACAGAGATTGTGAACCTGCTGTCAGACAAGATTGCTGCCGACAGCGTAAAGTCAGCTACGGCTGATGCTAAGTTCATGCAGGGCCTCATCGCCAAATTGGCTGAGCAAATGGCTAAGAATGGTGAGGTGATCATCGAAGCGAAAGATGCCGAGGCGCTGAAGAAATACTTCGCTGCTAACGCAAAAGGCCTGCTTGATAAAGGCGTGAAGATTGTAGAAGTAAAGGGCATCAAGACCGATTTCGCCATTCAACCGGCTAAGGGAGGCTATAAACTGGCGTTCGGAGATGCCGAGTTTATCGCATACTTCAAGGAAATGCTTCGTCCGCAGTTAGTGGAGATGTTATTCTAATCGTAAATCGTCAAATCGTACATTAAGATGACTTACGAGTATATACTGGCCGGACTTCCTGAACTCAAAGCGGGCGCTGATTCTCCGATTTCGTTAGAGAAATTGGAGGAGTTTCTCGATGAGCAGTTATCCGAGTCTGATAAGAAAATGCTGGACTTGCTGCGGGTACCCATCGATGCCGAGACGCTGGAGCAGGGCTTATCTGCCAAGAACCGCTTCGTTCGGGAGTGGTTCGCCTTCAACCGAGATATGAATAATATCCTGGTGGCGCAGATATGCCGCAAGCACGGCTTTGACCCGAAGACGCAGATTATTGGGGAGGATGTCATCGCCGAGCAACTGCGTACTCATCTGTCGCAGAAAGACTTTGGTCTGAACGAGGTGATGGATGATGCTACGGAATTGTTAGCCTTGGCGCAGATCGAGGACCTGATGGCGAGAGAGAAAGCGATGGATGCGATTCGTTTTGAGTGGCTGCAGAGCCGCACGGAGTTCGATTTCTTCTCCGCGGAGATGGTGTTTGCATACTATCTTGAGGCGGTGATGCTACATCGCTGGAGTCTGCTGACAATCGAAGAAGGCGAGAAAGTATTCCGCCAAATCGTAGCCGATCTGAAAAAAGGCGTGAAGCTTGACGCCTAAATGGTAAATTGTAAATGATTAAATCGTAAATAGTTTTTATGACTACAGGAAAAGTAAAAGGTGTCATCGCTAACCTAGTAACCGTGTTGGTGGATGGCCCCGTGGCGCAAAACGAGATTTGCTACATCTCGGTGGGCGACAAGAAACTGATGGCGGAAGTCATCAAAGTAATAGGCGAGAACGTCTATGCGCAGGTGTTCGAATCCACGCGTGGACTGAAAATCGGAAACGCCGTTGAGTTCACCGGACATATGTTGGAGGTAACGCTCGGTCCCGGTCTGCTCAGCCGTAACTACGACGGTCTGCAGAACGACCTGGATAAACTGACGGGCGTTTTCTTGCAGCGCGGTGAGTACAACTACCCGCTGGACCGCGAGAAAAAATGGGACTTCAAACCGCTTGCCAAAGTAGGCGATAAGGTAGAAGCATCTGCATGGTTAGGCGAAGTGGATGAGAATCACCAGCCGCACAAGATTATGGTGCCCTTCGTATTCGAAGGAACATACACCGTGAAATCTATCGCCAAGGCCGGACAGTACACCATTGAGGAAGAGATAGCCGTACTGACTGATGCGGAAGGTGTGGACCACAAGGTGACCATGGTACAGAAATGGCCGGTGAAGAAAGCTATTCTAGCTTACCGTGAGAAACCGCGTCCCTTCAAACTCTTAGAGACAGGCGTACGTACCATTGATACGGCCAACCCGTTGTGTGAGGGTGGTACAGGTTTTATCCCGGGTCCTTTCGGTACCGGTAAGACCGTGCTGCAGCACGCAATCTCCAAGCAGGCAGAAGCGGACATCGTGATCATCGCTGCTTGTGGTGAGCGTGCCAATGAGGTGGTGGAGACCTTTACGGAGTTCCCCGAACTGGAAGATCCGCACACGGGCCGCAAATTGATGGAGCGTACCATCATCATCGCCAATACATCGAACATGCCTGTCGCATCTCGTGAGGCATCTGTATATACCTCCATGACCATCGCGGAATACTACCGCTCGATGGGTCTGCGCGTACTGCTGATGGCGGACTCGACAAGCCGTTGGGCACAAGCGCTTCGTGAGATGAGTAACCGTCTGGAGGAACTTCCGGGTCAGGATGCTTTCCCGATGGACTTGTCTGCTATCATCGGTGCTTTCTACGCTCGCGCAGGATACGTATATCTGAATAACGGTGCTACGGGTTCGGTTACATTCCTCGGTACCGTTTCGCCTGCCGGTGGTAACCTCAAAGAGCCGGTAACAGAAGGTACGAAGAAAGTGGCACGTTGTTTCTATGCCCTCGAGCAAGCGCGTGCAGACCGTAAGCGTTACCCGGCCGTGAACCCGATTGATTCGTATTCAAAATATGTGGAATACCCTGAGTTTGAGGCTTATATCTCTGAACTGATTGATAAAGATTGGCTGCCGATGGTCAACGATATGAAGACTTATCTGCAGCGCGGTAAGGAGATTCAAGAGCAAATCAATATCTTGGGTGATGACGGTGTGCCTGTTGATTACCATATTACGTTCTGGAAATCGGAGGTTATTGACTTCGTTATCCTGCAGCAGGATGCGTTCGATAAGATTGATGCCGTTTGTCCGCTTGAGCGTCAGCAGTACCTGCTCCGCATGGTGATGGACATCTGCAATCATGACTACGATTTTGACACCTTCCTGGAGGTAATTGAGTACTTCAAGCGCGTCATCAACCTCTGCAAACAGATGAACTACTGCGAGTTCCACTCGCCTGAGTTTGAGGATTATCGCAAGAAACTGGATGAACTGCTCGCAGAGAAACAAATTGCAGCGTAAAATCGTAAATCGTAAATCGTTAAATCGTAAATAGTTTTATGGCAAAAGCATTTCAAAAGATATATACGCAGATTACTGCGATTACCAAAGCAACTTGTTCGCTCAAGGCCGAAGGAGTTGGTAACGACGAGTTGGCTACCGTGAACGGTAAGTTGGCACAGGTCGTTAAAATCATCGGCGATGATGTCACGCTGCAGGTATTCCAAGGAACCGAAGGTATTCCTACCAATGCCGAAGTGGTATTCCTCGGCAAATCGCCGTCGCTCAAAGTGTCCGATCAACTGGCAGGACGTTTCTTCAACGCCTACGGCGAACCTATCGATGGCGGACCTGCTATCGAAGGAAAGGACGTAGAAATCGGTGGCCCTTCTGTAAACCCCGTTCGTCGTAAACAACCGTCAGAACTGATAGCAACCGGTATCGCCGGTATCGACTTGAATAATACACTCGTGTCCGGTCAGAAGATTCCTTTCTTCGCCGACCCGGACCAACCGTACAACCAAGTGATGGCGAATGTTGCCCTGCGTGCCGAGGCAGACAAGATCATCCTTGGTGGTATGGGTTTGACCAACGATGACTACTTGTATTTCAAGAACGTGTTCTCCAACGCCGGTGTGCTCGATCACATCGTTTCGTTCGTTAACACGACCGAAAATCCGCCTGTAGAGCGACTCCTTATCCCGGATATGGCACTGACAGCCGCAGAGTACTTTGCCGTAGAGAAACATGAGAAAGTGCTAGTGCTGCTGACCGATATGACGTTGTATGCAGACGCCTTGGCCATCGTTTCGAACCGTATGGACCAGATTCCTTCCAAGGACTCTATGCCTGGTTCGCTCTATTCGGACCTTGCCAAGATCTACGAGAAAGCAGTTCAGTTCCCACCGGAGATTGGTGGTGGTTCAATCACCATCATCGCCGTAACGACGCTGTCCGGTGGTGACATCACGCACGCTATTCCGGATAACACCGGTTACATCACCGAAGGTCAGTTGTACCTCCGTCGTGACTCCGAAATCGGTAAAGTCATCGTCGATCCATTCCGTTCATTGTCTCGTTTGAAACAGTTGGTTGCCGGCAAGAAGACGCGCGAAGATCATCCGCAAGTGATGAACGCAGCCGTTCGTTTGTACGCCGACGCCGCAAACGCCAAGACTAAGAAAGAGAACGGTTTCGACTTGACCGACTACGATGAGCGTTGCTTGAACTTCGCCCGCGACTACAGCCGTGAGATCCTGGCTATTGATGTTAACATCAATACCACCCAAATGCTCGACGTAGCTTGGCAACTGTTCGGCAAGTACTTCAAGCCGGAAGAGGTGAATATCAAACAAGCATTAGTAGAAACCTATTGGCCAAAATAAATCATTTATAGTCATGGAAACCAACCCGATTATTACCGTTAAAAGCGATTACGAGATTTGGGGTCTCGGCGAAAACGTTACTCAGATAGATAAGATGAACGTTCGAGCAGTCCTGCATCTTGGAGAGCAACTGATTGGCAGATACCTTGAAATAGAGGTGCGAGAGATAGCAGAGGACTATGTCAAGTTCTTTGCGGACGGTAATACGTACGTGCTCAAGAAAGGAGAGCCGGTATGTGTAACCTATTATATCGGTTGTGTAACCGACCATGATGGTTGCGATTGGGCTGAAAAAGTCTATAACTATTGGATTTCTTTGGATTAAAACGTATCAACGTAAACTACGAAAACAACGTAATTTATGGCTATTACATACCAATTTAATAAAACATCGCTGCAAGGCCTGGAGAAAGACCTAAAAATGCGGCAACGCACCCTTCCTACGCTCCAAAGCAAGGAAACGGCACTTCGTCTGGAAGTGAAACGTGCCAAGCAGGAACTCGAGGACCTCGATAAGGAAGTGGAGCGCCGCATCAAGGACTACGACCAGATGATGGCATTGTGGGGAGAGTTTGATACGACGCTTATCCATGTGGACGACGTACGCATGTCTATTAAAAAGATTGCGGGCGTGCGTGTCCCCGTGTTGGATGAGGTAGTCTATTCGACGAAAGAGTTTTCGCTCTTCTCCAGCCCTAAATGGTTCGCCGATGGCTTTGAACTGATTAAAGCGATTGCGGATGTCGGCATCCGACAGGAGTTTGTGCGCCGCAAAGTGGAACTACTCGAGTATGCACGTAAGAAAACAACGCAGAAAGTGAACCTCTTTGAGAAAGTGCAAATTCCTGGTTATCAGGACGCTATCCGCAAAATCAAACGATTCATGGAGGATGAAGAGAACCTCTCCAAGTCCAGCCAGAAGATCGTAAAAGGCAAACGCGAAGCGGAAGCTCGTGAAGCAGAAAGGAGGGCACAAGCATGATTACCCAAATGAAGAAATATACCTTCTTGGTGTTCCATCGTGATTACGATGCTTTCCTGGAGCAACTTCGTGAGGTTGGGGTAGTGCATATCTCGCAAAAAGCGGCAGGTCTGCTCGAAGAAGATGCCGATTTGCAAGCGGCGCTTCAGCACGAAGACGAACTGCGTCGCCTAATCAATCAAGGCGCACCGGATCAAATCCTGCAAGAGCGTGCAGACTTGACTCAGCGTATTCAGAATACACAAGAATTGCGTAAACAAGCAGCTGTATGGGGCACGTTTGATGCCGCACGCATCGCAGCACTCGAGCAAGCCGGTTGTACCTTGCGTTTCTTCTGTTGTGCCGATAAGGCCTTCCAAGAAGAGTGGGGTATAAAAGTCAACAGTCTTGAGGGACGAACCTATTTCGCGCAAGTAACTCCTGCCGGTGAAGAACCTGCAGACCTAAGTGAAACAGCGGCTATGCCGGTTCAATTGCCGGAGAAAGATGCGGACCATCTAGCGCAAGAGATTGAGCACCTCAACGGACTGTTGGTAGCGGCGAATGCGCGTATCGAAGTTTGGCAAAAAGCAAACATAGAGCGTCTGCAAGCTGAATTGGCTCAAGCGCGTCAACAAATCGATTGGCAACGCGTGCAACTGTCCACCGACCGATATGCGGATGGGGCACTCTGTTTGGTAGAAGGATTCTGTCCGATTGATAAAGAACCCGAACTGAATACGCTCCTTGCGAAAGCACAAGTCTATTACGAAGAGACCGACCCGACCAAAGAGGACGCTACGCCGATTAAGTTACGCAATAACTGGTTCGTCAAACTATTTGAACCGCTCACCGGTATGTACGGTTGGCCGAACTACAATGAGTTTGACCCGACACCGATTCTGGGACCGTTCTTCTTGCTCTTCTTTGCTCTTTGTATCGGCGACTGCGGCTACGGCATCATGCTTACGCTCATCGGTTACCTCATTTACAAAGGCAAACTGAAGATTGAGATGTTCGACGGACTCGGAGGCATCATCATGGCGCTGGGCGTTGGTTCTACTGTCATCGGTTACCTCATGGGCACGTTCTTCGGCGTGGATATTTATCGTGCCGAATGGTTTCCGCAGAGCGCTAAAGCCATCATGTTCAATAACTTAGGCACAGATGGCAAGATCGGTGAATACGATGTGATGATGGTGCTGGCTATCCTGATCGGTGTGGTTCACCTGGTTCTGGCGATGTTCATCAAAGCTATTTCGTATACCAAGCGAGACGGTTTTAAAGCCACTGTTTCCACTTGGGGATGGTTGGTGCTCATCGTTGGAGGTATCGCAACGGCTATCGTATCGATGCTCTTTACCTTACCGACCGACGTGACTAAATGGACACTCATTGGTATAGGCGCCATCTCAGCCTTGGGTATCTTCGTGTTCAACACTCCGGGACGTAATCCGTTCATTAATATTGGCGCAGGTCTTTGGGATACGTACGGAATGACAACCGGCCTCTTGGGCGATGTGCTCTCCTACATCCGTCTCTATGCCCTTGGATTGGCAGGAGGTATGTTAGGTGCAGCCTTTAACCAACTGGGAACCCAAGTCTTGGGCGAGAACCCGAATGTAGGCACAATGATTGGATTCGTCGCTATCGTCACCTTCGGTCACGTGCTCAACTTGCTGATGGCATGCCTCGGTGCGTTCGTTCACCCGTTGCGTCTATCGTTTGTAGAATACTTTAAGAACGCCGGTTATGAAGGCTCCGGCAAACTCTACCAGCCCTTCAAAAAATAAATCGTAAATTAAATAAAATCGTACATCAATCGTACATCGTAAATCGTTAAATCGTAAATATAAAAAATTATGGAACAAATTTTAGGTTACCTCGGACTTGGCCTCATGTTAGGTTTGTCCGGTATTGGCTCCGCTTTCGGTACAACCATCGCAGCAAATGCAGCAGAAGGCGGACTCCGCAAAAACAAAGAAAAATCATCAGCGTACATGATTTTGTCTGCGCTTCCTGCTACGCAGGGTCTGTACGGTTTCGTAGCTTTCCTGATGATGAAAGGTCTCATCGAGACTAATCCGATTCTGCTTTTCGGTCTCGGCATCGGTATGGGTATTGTTTTCCTGCTTTCTGCTATCCGTCAGGGTCAGACTGCTGCTAACGGTATCTCGAACATCGCCGCTGGTCACGATGTAATGACCAACACGATGATTTACTGCGCACTCCCTGAGTTCTACGCAATTCTTGCTCTCGTTGCAGGTCTGATGGCATAATGAGTAAGGCTTTTGTTTTTCCCGGTCAGGGAAGTCAGTTCCCGGGCATGTGCAAAGACCTGTATGATGCGCATTCAGAAGCCCGCGAGATGTGTCAGGCAGCCAATAGGCTGCTTGGCTTCTCGCTGACGGATGTGATGTTCGATGGTACAGCTGAAGACCTGAAACAAACGAAAGTGACCCAACCGGCTGTTTTTCTGCACTCGGTAGTGGCGCAGCGTCTGTTAGCCAAAGAACGTCCTAACATGGTTGCAGGTCACAGCTTGGGTGAGTTCTCCGCGTTGGTTGCTTGTGGTGCGCTTCGTTTTGAAGATGCACTCCTTTTAGTATCTGCGCGCGCGCAAGCGATGCAAGCGGCTTGTGAACAGAATCCCGGCACCATGGCCGCCGTCCTTGGCCTGGATGATGATCGAGTAGTGGAGATCTGTGAACAAATCAACGCAAACTACGAAAAATACGCCGGTAGGCTTGTCGTAGCAGCCAACTTCAACTGCCCGGGACAAGTAGTCATTTCCGGAGAAGTAGAAGCGATTGACCAGGCTTGCGTAGCGCTCAAAGAAGCGGGGGCTAAGCGAGCACTCAAACTGCCGGTAGGCGGCGCCTTCCACTCACCTTTAATGCAACCCGCAGCCGAAGCGCTGGAAGAGGCTATCCGCAAGACGGAATTTAACAAGCCCTTCTGTCCGATTTATCAGAATGTCTCTGCTAAATCAGAGAAAGACCCTGAAATCATCCGCGAAAACCTTCTCAAACAGCTCACCGCCCCCGTTCGCTGGACACAATCCGTCCAACAAATGATAGCCGACTCACAAAACGGCAACTACGCAAACTACGAAAACAACGAAAATAACGGCGTAGCCTTTTATGAATTCGGCCCGGGTGATGTCCTCAAGAACCTCATCCGCAAGATCAATCCCGACGTACAAGTAGGGTAGAAACCCCAATGAGTATAATTGATGACATAGAGAATCCGTATATTCCGGAATTTGAGAAATATCTTCGAACACCGGAACCATCTGTGCGCGAGCGTGCGGATTATTGGCGTACGGCTATTGGTCTGCAAGCGGTTGACCAGTTAACCGTTTCTGATTTCCTCAAACAAACGGCTCAGCAACATATTGAAGGACAAATAGATACAGAGGAGGCTGAGAAGCGGATTAAGGCCTATTACCAAGCCAAAGAGGCACGTTTGCCGGATGACGATGAGAAAGAAGAGGCGGATAAAGTAGCTATGAATATCACTAAGTTGCTTAGTGAGCAATCGTTTACGTTTAGCGTAGTTGGTTTAGCGGCTATTCATCGTCAAATCTTTCATGGCGTCTTCAAACATGCTGGTCAGTTCCGTGATTATGACATCACTAAGAAAGAATGGGTTTTAGATGGCGATACCGTACTCTATAGTCGTTGGCAAGACTTACGGATGGCGCTTGAATACGATTTGGAAAGGGAGAAGCAATTTGACTATACAAATCTTGCTGTGCCTGAAGCCATCCGTCACATTGCAGACTTTGTGGCCGGTATATGGCAGATACATCCTTTCCGGGAAGGAAATACACGAACTACTGCTATTTTTACCATCAAATACTTGCGTTCTATTGGTTTTAAGCAAATTAATAACGATTTGTTTGAGCAGCATTCATGGTATTTTAGAAATGCCTTAGTTCGTGCCAACTATAAGAACGTAGCAAAGGCTGTTAATCCGGATAGTTCATATCTTGTAACTTTCTTCCGCGATCTATTATTAAACGAACAAACACCACTTCATAATAGGGATTTGCATATATCTCAGATAAACACTCAAAGTGCAATTCAAAGTGCAAATTCTGCACTTTCAAAGAGCAATAATTGCACTTTGGAAGAAACGGCAGTGTTGCAAATCATTCAACACAATCCCCGTGCGACTCAAAAACAGATAGCGGAAGCAATTGGAAGATCCGAACGAACAGTCAAAACCATCACAGTTAACCTAACACAAAAAGGACTTATTGTTCGACGCAACGGCAAGCGTGATGGTTACTGGGAAATTGTAGATAAATAACCTCTCGTCCCGGCTATGACGTAAATTCGCTCCGCTGGCTCCGACAGCATAAAAAATCGGAGACATATTGAAATAATTAGCGCAAAGCGTTGCGCGATAACATAGTAAAATAACAGAGCTTTTGCTCTTATTCTCTTGTATCGAAATCTGGTAAATTTCACGGGAGAGAATAAGCACGTAAAAGTTCACGCCATCCGGCGTGGATTATGCGTTTGCTTATATTCCCGATGGTTTACCAGAGCCAGATACAAGTATGAGCGACAATAATCCGCGCTTTTTGTATGGCAAATAGTTTTATAGCAGTAGATTTCGAAACAGCAAATTCCGCTAAGATGGCATGCCAAATAGGCGTCACAATCGTGGAGAACGGTATCATCAAAGGTACTGCTGTTGACTATATCCAACCGCCTGAAAATAATTACGAATTTGGCTGCATCAAGGTTCACCACATATATCCGGAGCAAACGCTAAACGCACCCACTTTTGATGTCATTTGGCAGACTTACAAGGACTTATTTGAGAACTACCAGATAGTTGCCCACAACGCGCCGTTCGACGAATCGGTTTTGCGCGCAAATTTGGACTACTATGGTATTCCGCACAACCACATAGCTCCATTCATCTGTACCTACAGAATCTACCAACTCTCCTTGGACAAACTCTGTTGGGCATTTAATCTGCACGACGATGCACACCATGATGCTGGTTTTGATTCGCTCCGTTGTGCGCAATTCTATAAGTTTTACCTCGAAGGTGTTCAACCTGACTTGTCGCGATTAAAGGACTACATACCGGAATCCGAGAGACATACCACTATCAAGCAACACCAGCAACTCAAAGGGGATGTCCTTCGCAAAGATCTCTCCAACGCCGCCCCCAACAACCCTTTCTACAACAAGAAAGTAGTCATCACAGGTGTCTTTGATGTGGATAGAGAAACGCTTGCGCAACATCTCAAATCGCTCGGAGCAGACATCGATACTGCTATCTCGCGAAAAACCAATTTCGTCATTATTGGTCGCGATGCAGGTCCTTCCAAACTCGCCAAATTGCAAGCGCTTATAGATAGTGGCTGTGCCATTCGCCAATTGGGTCCAAATGATGTTGCGCAAATCCTTGCAAACAATTTTAGCACAATATAACACCATGGAAAATTCATTATTTCTGGCACATAAAGATCTGAAAGACAATCCGTTTTACGAAAGAAGAGTCGCCTGTACAGGCACGTTCTCCATGGATAGTCGTGCGCTCTCCAAATTGCTCAAACATTGGGGCGCAGAGGTAAACAACACCATTTCCAAGTCCACCAGATTTGTGCTTATTGGCAACAATCCAAATCCAGAAAAGATTCAAAAACTCGATACGCTTCAACATGATGGATTCACGATTCGTCGGTTGACGCAAGAAGATCTCGATTGTATCTTCCGAGGCGAGAATTGGGAAGAATACGCGACATCCAACGAAGTCATCAAAGACTTGGACTTTACCATTGAGCATTTTAACCAGCACCACTATACCTTCGATGAAGGAGCACGTAATAAGATAGCCGGTAAAGAGTTATATTTTTGTGAAGGATTCCGTCAAGACAAATATGCCATTTCTCAAATAGCCGGAAACCTTGCAGGTTGGTGCAATCACATGCTTTCGTCTCAAATCCAGATTTTTGTCCTGAGCAACGATACTATCGAAAAACTCCAACGAGGAGAGAAGGACGACAACATTCTCATGATTCAAAACTACTATAACCGCAACAAGACTGAGAAGTTCGATTTTAGTTTCATGACAGAGGATGACATCCTCAACTTCGCACAACTTTGGATCAATACCCACAACGACCAAATCCTCAATTCACTTCTTCAACGCTATCTGCAATCTGAATATATAGAATAATACCCGCTAACGTATCTACGAGTCATTTTCATTCGCACTACGTTCGCATCGTGTACATCCCTGTACTATCTGTACACATTCTCAATAGAGCATACTTTTAACTTTGCGTGGCAATTGAATTGCCACTATTAATCCTCCATCACAAAAGCGGCTATTGAGCCGCTTTTGTGCGTAAAATAGGATAGGGAGGATATTCATAGCCAATTATGAGCAAACCACCTCTCATCTACCTGTCATTCTCATTCGCATGTCGTTCGCATTACGGACATCACCATAGGATGCAGCACCCCATACAGATGTGCAATTCTGCAATTTACGCAATCCATCAACACAAAATTGTGTGTGAATTTGTTATAGGTGTGAATTATTGCGTCAACAAATTCAGGAAAACGTCAACAATTTTAGGACGACTTCGTTCACAATTCACTGCATTCACACATTTTTATGTCTTCAGAAAATGCTCATAATATTAATATAATAATATTATATATTATATATATTATATATTATGGCCAGAACATCAACCGACAAAGATGCGTGAAAATGTGGTTTGTGTGAAAACCACATAATCGTTCGAACGCAGTGAGATAAGAATTTGGTGAAAATTGTGAAAATTGCATGGATTGCAAAATTGCACATCCATGCAGGTTCAGATTTTGGACATTATATATAATATAATTACAATTATATTATTATAATGAGGATTTTATCAAGCTACACAGTTGTGCAATTCTGCAATTTATGCAATTTTGGGTGGGATTCTGTGAAAATACAGAAAAATACATTTTTTTGCATTTTTTTGCTAAAAAATTTGGAAAACACAAAATGTTCATCGTATCTTTGCATCAGATTTTAAAACCAAGTGTGCTCGGTCCTTTATGCTGCCATTATGCTGCCAATGTCCTTCCATTCTCAATCCGTTCTCGATTCATTATCGAGACTCAAACATACTAATTAGCATCTCTCAAGCGTCTCCCAAGCGTCTTGAATCGTTCTTTGACATATTGTTATTGTGAATGGGGTTTAGAACGGGGTTAGAACCTGGTCATTACCTGATTAACACCTGTTCCCAACCTTACCATCACGGGACCATCTCCTTACATCGTCCTAATATCATTAGAACGAAAAAAATCCATTTTTTCAGCATTTACTTGCACATCTCAAAAATTTTCCGTATCTTTGCACTCGCAAATTGAATCTGATCCTGACGAATTGGCAGATGTTGGCAGACATTTTTTGATGGCACGATATTTGTCCTAATATTCATGATTAAAAACTATACAGATACAAACCTAATCGTGATTATGTAAAATAGTACTTTTATTTATGGCGCGTAAGAAGAAAATACAAGTAGAAGATTTATCTATCCTACCGGTTCTGCCGGTGAAGCACACGGTGTTGTTTCCGGGTGTGCTGATGCCTATATCGGTTTCGCGTAACACCAGCTTGCAATTGATCAACCAAGCGATGAAAACGAACCAGCCTATTGCAGTCTTGTCGCAGAAGGATCCCAAAGTATCGGAACCGGAAGGCAAAGATTTATATGCATTAGGCACTGTGGCTCGCGTAATACAAGTGATGCCGATGCCGGATGAGGAACATACGAAACTGGCAGTACTGGAAGGAGATTGTCGTGTGGAAGTATCTGATATACAACCGTTTGAGAATGGTATATTAACCGGCGAAATTCATATAAAGGACGAACAAATGCCGCTGCTAAGCGACAAGACCTTCGTGGCCACCTACCAATCGATTCGCGAGAATGCCTTGAAAATTCTATCTTCTCGCGAGACACCGCCTATTGATCTGCAAGTTACGCTCCGCTCCATTAGCAGCGCTGCGACCTTGGTCAACTATATCTGCGCAATGTTCGGTTACTCCACCGAAGAGAAACAGCGCTTATTGGCCATCGATTCGGTGTCCGAACGTGCTACTACCCTGCTCTCGTTGCTCGAAAAAGAGCGCGAAATGCTTGAGTTAAAGGAAGATATACGTCGCCGTACCCACGAAGCAATGGACAAGCAGCAGCGTGAGTATTTCTTGCAGCAAGAGATCGAAACTATCAAGCAAGACTTAGGCGACACGGGTGCGCAGACCATCAAAGAATTGCGTGAGCGAGCTAAGAAAATGGCTTGGTCAGATTCCGTCGCAGAAGCATTTGAGAAAGAGGTTCAACGCCTGGAGCATATGACGCTTCACGCACCGGACTACTCCACCCAACTAACTTATCTGGAGACCTTCCTGGAATTACCTTGGGGCATCTATACCGAGGATAACTACGACATGGCACATGCACAAGAAGTGCTGGATAGAGATCATTACGGATTGGATAAAGTGAAGGAAAGAATTGTCGAATATCTTGCGGTGCAACGCCAATTAGGCCTTCGCAGTGAAAAAGACAAAAAAGAACATCCTGTCAAATCTCCAATCCTCTGTTTGTTCGGCCCTCCGGGAGTCGGCAAAACGAGTCTTGGAAAGAGCATCGCCGAGGCGCTCGGACGCAAGTATGCGCGGGTGTCATTAGGCGGCTTGCATGACGAATCAGAGATACGCGGACATCGTCGAACTTACGTGAGTGCCATGCCCGGACGTATCATCGATAATATCCGCAAATGCCAATCCAGCAACCCTGTTTTTGTGCTGGACGAGATAGACAAAGTGGGAGCCGATTACAAAGGCGATCCTACCTCTGCCCTACTCGAAGTGCTGGATCCGGAGCAGAACAGCGCTTTCCATGATAATTTCTTGGATGTCGATTACGATCTGAGCCATGTGCTCTTCATCGCTACTGCCAACAGCCTGGATACTATTCCTCGTCCCCTATTGGACCGAATGGAGTTAATCGAAATGTCCGGATATTTGCAGGAAGAAAAAGAAGAAATCGCTAAGCGCCATCTGATACCGAAGGAATTAGCCAACCATGGCTTGAAAGCGAACCAACTCCGGCTCAAAAAGGACATCCTTGGCCATATAATAGATGATTACACGCGCGAGTCGGGTGTACGTAATCTAGAGCGCAAGATTGCAACTATATGCCGCAAAGTAGTAACTAAAATAGCTCTCAATCAGGAATATAACGTTTCTGTGACGCTGGATGATTTGCGCGAGTACTTAGGTCAAGCGCGTTTCAGTCGTGATAGCTGGGAAACTAACAAATATGTTGGTGTAGTTACAGGTTTAGCATGGACACAAGTAGGCGGTGAGATCTTATTCATAGAAACCAGCCTTTCTGCTTCAAAAAGTCCATCTCTTATTCTTACAGGAAACCTAGGAGATGTGATGAAGGAGTCCGCTACGCTCGCCTTAGGCTACGTCAAGGCGCACGCTGCTGAATTAGGCATCGCTCCGGAAGTATTCGAGACAACCTCTGTACATATTCATGTACCCGAAGGCGCCATTCCGAAAGATGGACCATCGGCCGGTATCACAATGACAACTGCTTTAGTAAGCGCCTTTACCAAACGACTCGTCAAACCGCGTATTGCTATGACCGGAGAAATGACACTACGCGGCAAAGTGCTACCTATCGGAGGCGTCAAAGAAAAACTGCTCGCAGCTAAACGAGCAGGTATAACGGACATCATCCTCTGTGAAGAGAACCGCAAGGACGTACTGGAAATAAACGATATCTATCTAAAAGGCCTCACCATGCACTTCGTGCATGACATCAGTGAAGTTCTTAAAATGGCGCTTGTTTGAATTCCTCGTAAGTGTTGTCAGTATAATAAACGACAATCCTACTAATTTGTTTTTGAGGAGCTGCAACAATCTGCAGCTCTTCTTGTTTCTGAGCAGCACGATTTGTAGCAACCGGTAGATCTGTAGGTGGCTGTCCATCAAACAATTGCGGATCCATACCGGGTATGGTACGCCACATATCACCCTTTCCGTTTATCAACCATTCTGGATTTAACGTAGGGTAACGCATTAGAATCTTCTTAATTACCGTATAACTCGGTTCATTACGTCCGGTCATCATATTACTAATCGTTCCCGGCTGTACGTGAATCTGTTCTGCAAACTGTCTTCCTGATAAATGAAGCGTTTGCATCAACGTATCTATACGCTCTCGTTCTGTTTTCATACCTCTAATAATAAATCGACTGCAAAGGTACAAAAAATATTCGAAATACACAAATATATACACCAATATTTTTCAAAATAAATACATTTTTGTGAATATATGGCGTTTTTATATATGTACACATTTTGCGATTGTGTTTTATGCCCTTTTCAATACATTCATAACACAAAAACATCTCCTCCTCTACGTTAGATCTATCATCGTACGCAAAAATCATATATGAATATACTTTATATAGCGCACGTATGGCACACATAATAAGCAATATAGATTGAAATTTTACCATCAATCCCATTACTCACACCAAAACGCCTGTCTTTTGTGGAACATATACGCAATAGCACTTTAAGTAAATTCATAAATCGTTAATATATAGCAAAATATCTTTTTTGATTATGTGTGCATATTTTATCGCTTTTGTTCTCCTGTAATGACTGTGCTGCTCCTGAATACTTCTACTCTACCCTAACAGTGTTCGATGTTTAAATGAGTGAGCATCTACTCAAATGCTGTAATTTGTATAGATTCGTGTATGATATAATTGTAAACGAATTGTTTGCAAATAGTGTTCACGTTTATTGCGTATACAATTCAGATTTTTGGTTTGCATATGTCAGAAAATTGTAGTACCTTTGCACTCGAAAAAGAAAAGAGAAAAAGTAACTATGTCATTAAACTTCTAAAACCTATTGAACTATGAAATTAAATTTTACTTCAATTCTGACGCAAACGCAGGAAAGAGTGCTGCATCTGTTTGTTGAAAAGAATGAGCATTTTTCCCTACCACACGGTAAATTCTATCTCGGAGCTACTAATTGCGGCACTTTTATGCGCTTACATTAAAAATTTTGCACATATCACTTGCATATGTGCATTTTTTTTTGTACTTTTGTGCTCGTTATGAAGTTATATCCCAATTGTAAGATTAATCTTGGCCTGCGTATCATCCGTAAACGCGAGGACGGTTACCATGATTTAGAGACAATCTTTGTCCCTATTTACGGTCTACACGACGAACTAGAGGTAGCTAAGAGTACAAAGTACGGAGTACAGAATACAGACCAAATTACTTTTACGCAGGAAGGAATAGCAGTTGATTGTGCGGCGGAGGATAACTTGATTGTTCGTTGTTATCATCTTTTGGCTGCTAAATACCCATCTATTGGACCAGTTTCTATCCGATTTAAGAAGAATATACCTTTCGGCGCCGGTTTAGGAGGTGGCAGTAGCGATGCCGCTCATATGGCAATAGCCCTTAATGAATTGTTCCAACTACATTTGACCAAAGAACAATTAGCCGCGGAGGTTCGTCTTTTAGGCGCCGATTGTCCCTTCTTCATATATAATACGCCATGTTATGCCGAAGGCATAGGCGACCGACTCACTCCTATTCCACTCGATTTGAGCGGAATACGTATTGTGCTCATTAAACCGGATGAAGGTGTCTCTACGCGCGAAGCCTATTCCGGCATCACCCGTCATCCGGAAGTAGAAGGCCAAATCAAATCTGTACTATATCAGGCAAAGCCGGTATGTCTTCTGTTAGGCAAAGCCGATCTATTTGCCAACGATTTCGAAGAAACGGTTTTTCCGCTCCATCCCATTATAGCAGACATAAAAAAGCACCTACTCGATGCAGGTGCTTTCTATGCAAGTATGAGCGGGAGTGGCTCAACTGTTTTCGGGCTTTTTAAGAACGATCCGGAAGGTAGAACCGACATCAATCTGAGAGTTCTTAAGCAGCAGTTTGCCTCCATGATACTCATCGACGATACGTTTGGAGAGTGGAAGGCCTAAACCCCATCCTCTTTCCTTGGTCGTAAAACCGGCATCGAAGATATGCCGCTGTGTCGAACTATCCATCCCTTTGCCGGAATCGGATATATCCAGCATCACATCACGCTCATTCTCATGCAGTTGCAGGAAGATAGCCCCTTCTCCTGAAATAGCATCTACGGCATTCTTCAGCAAGTTCTCTATTACCCATTGCATCAGCGGCGCATTCAGCATTACAATCCGTTCTACGCCCTCCAAACATTGGGCATCAATCGTAATGCGATTGCTCGTCCGTGCACGCATATACGTTACCGCATTTTTTGCCACCGGAATGAGATCCTCCGGTCGCAAGTCCGGTTCACTGCCAATCTTCTGGAATCGATCAGCAATCATCTGTAGCCGCTCGATATCACGTTTCATCTGAGGCACGTACTCATCCTCAGGATACTTATCGGCTAACAACTGTTGCCAGGCATTAAGCGACGAGATAGGCGTACCTAATTGGTGCGCTGTCTCTTTACTCAACCCTACCCATAAACGATTCTGTTCGCTTCGTTGCGCCGTAAGCATGATAATAACCGCAATAGCGATAAAAATGAAGATAAGCGCAAACTGCGCATACGGCACATAACGCAACCTCGTCAATAATCGACTATCATCCCAGTAAATATACTGTGTGATAGACTCGCTGATTTTCAGTTCAATAGGTCCATGATGGTCCTTGGCGATTAGCTTTTGGCTGTTCACATTGGGTTCCGTATTACGACTCGCCAATATCTTTCCTTCTTCATCGTATATATACACTGGAATAGTGGTGTTCTTCTCGATGATGGAACTGACAAAATCGATATCGGCATCGTCATCCGCTACAATCAGTTGCTGAGTTGCATCGGCCCAAATAGCCATATTCTTCTGCTCTTCAGCTTGTAATTGGCGCGCTAAGTTATTGGTAAACAGCACGGAAATAGCCACTATTAACATGGCTATTACCAATACGATAGTACCTATTTGTCGGTTCGTCATATCAGCCTAACATGGTTAATAGTACACCGGCAGCTACCGCAGAACCGATCACACCGGCTACGTTCGGACCCATGGCATGCATCAGCAAGAAGTTAGAAGGATTTTCCTCCTGACCTACTGTTTGGCTCACACGAGCTGCCATCGGCACAGCCGACACACCTGCCGAACCAATCAACGGATTGATCTTCTCTTTCAAGAACAGGTTCATGAACTTAGCCAGTAACACACCTCCGGCACTTCCCAAACCAAACGCTACAATACCCATTGCCAGGATCATCAACGTCTGCCAATTCAAGAAACTTCCTGCTGTGGCCGTAGCGCCTACGGACAAACCTAAGAAGATCACCACGATATTCATCAGTTCGTTCTGAGCGGTTTTGCTCAAACGATCTACTACTCCACACTCTTTCATCAAGTTACCCAGCATCAAGCAGCCTATCAGCGGAGCTGCAGATGGTAGAATGAGCGCCACAATGGCGGTGATAATAATTGGGAACACTATCTTCTCCGTTTGGCTAACCGGACGCAATTGCCCCATCTTGATGGCACGTTCCTTTTTGGTCGTCAACGCACGCATAATTGGCGGTTGAATAACAGGAACCAACGCCATATAACTATACGCCGCAATTGCAATCGGACCTAACAAATGGGGAGCTAACTTGCTGGTTAAGAAGATACTGGTCGGACCATCAGCACCTCCGATAATACCAATCGAACCCGCCTCTGCTGGCGTAAAGCCCATGGCGTTCGCGCACAGGAAGGTTACAAAAATACCTATCTGCGCAGCAGCTCCCAGTATCAACGACTTCGGATTGGCAATCAGCGGACCGAAATCCGTCATAGCCCCTACTCCGATGAAGATCAGACAGGGATACACTCCGGCTTTCACACCAATATAGAGCACATCCAACAATCCGCCTTCTTTCAGAATAGTGCCATACGAATGGTAAGCCGGGCTCTCTGGATCCAGGAATGCAGACCATAACTCGCTATGGAACATCTCTGCCCCCGGCAAGTTCGTCAGTAGCATACCAAACGCAATCGGCAGTAGCAGTAAGGGCTCGTATTTCTTATGAATAGCAAGGTACAGCAGAAAGAAACTTACCAGCAACATCACTCCTTGTTGCCAAGTCATCTGCATGAACCCCATGCCTTGAAAAAATTCAAGAATGTTCATAAAATGTCAAATATCAAATGACAAATCAATAATGTCGTATTATCCTAATACAACTAAGAGATCGTCCTGCATCACATTCTGGCCAGCCGTAACAGCAATTTGTTTCACAGTACCATCCTGCTCTGCCATGATAGCATTCTCCATTTTCATGGACTCGAGTGTCAGAAGGGTGTCTCCGCGTTTAACAGTTTGACCTTCGCTAACCAAAACCTTGATTACCGAACCAGGGAGCGGACTCTTTACTTGTACGCCAACAGCTTGTGTTGCTGTCGGTTTAGCCTCCTGTTTTGGTGCAGGAGCTGCCTCTGCCTTCGGAGCTGCAGGAGCCGGTTGAGGAGCCGGAGCGGCTTTCTTGGCCTGAGCTGCAGGAGCTGCGGTTTCTACTTCATATACTTTGCCGTTCACTGTGACTTTGGTCTTACCGGCTTCCAGTTCTTCTACTGCGCATGTATATTCTGCGCCGTTGATCTTAAAGGTGAATTCTTTCATATTAAAATCCTTATATTTTTCTTAGCCCTATTGGCACGATTATCGTGGGTTAGAAGCCCACGTTATTTAGTCCGATTGATTTAAAGTTCCATACCGTATTGCGTGCTTGCTTGGCGATAACTGCCGTAGGGATGTCATGACGTGCATTCTTTTGGTATAAGTATAACGCCATGGCTACCGCTACTTCGTCATCATTAGCTTCCGCCAAAGCCGCTGCAATTACAGCTTTAGTAGTCTCATCCGGTTCCGCTTGCGCTACCTCACGGCTTTTTTTTTCCTCCGTAGGCTTGCTGGGAGTATCGACTTGTGGCTTTTCTTTCTTAGGCGCTGTCAGTTTTTGCATTAACCAGCCGAAGCCGTTCATGATAAAAACCAAGCATAATAGCAGTCCCAAGACTATACCGAAGCCCAGTCCGGTTACAATCCAGGTATCAGTCGTTATTGCCAGTAACATATTACAGCGGAATATTGGAGTGTTTCTTCAATGGGTTAGTCAGACGCTTCGTCTGCAGCATCTCGAAAGCACGAATGATACGGGCACGCGTATTACGCGGCTCTATCACGTCATCGATATAACCGCGGTTAGCAGCCTGATAAGGCGAAGCGAACAACTCCTTATACTCTTCTTCCTTCTCTGCGATGAACGCTTTCTTTTCTGCCGGATCTTCGATAGCTTTGATCGCTTTTGCTTGCAGTACACCTACGGCACCACTCGCACCCATTACAGCAATCTCTGCATTCGGCCATGCATAACACATATCACCACGTAACTGCTTGCAGCTCATCACGATATGGCTTCCTCCGTAACTCTTACGAACGGTAATCGTAACCTTTGGTACGGTCGCTTCGCCGTAAGCAAACATCAGTTTAGCTCCGTGATCGATTATACCTGCGTATTCTTGTCCGGTTCCGCACAGGAAACCAGGAACATCTACTAAGGTCAAAATCTGAATATTGAATGCATCGCAGAAACGAACAAAACGAGCTGCCTTACGGCTCGCATCACAGTCCAGCACACCGGCTAACCAACTCGGTTGGTTGGCGATGATACCGGTCGAGCGACCGTTGAAACGAGCAAAACCGCAAATAACGTTCTTAGCATAATCCTTGTGTACCTCCATGAAATCTCCGTTATCTACAATCGTGTTGATGATTTCATGCATGTCGTACGGCTTGTTAGGATCTGCCGGCACGATATCATTCAGTTTATCGTCCACACGTGCGATATCATCCGTACATTCAACAACCGGAGCCTCTTCCATGTTATTCTGCGGGATGAAGGAAACAAGGCGACGAACCTCAGCCAAGGCCTCTTCCTCCGTAGCGGCAACGAAATGCGTTACACCGGACTTAGTAGCGTGGATCTTCGCGCCACCTAACTGCTCTACCGTCACGTCTTCACCCGTCACAGCCTTTACAACCTTTGGACCGGTAATGAACATATAACTGTTCTGTTCGGTCATCATAATAAAGTCCGTCAAGGCAGGACTATATACAGCACCTCCGGCACACGGACCGAAGATAACGCTAATTTGCGGTACTACACCAGATGCCAGAATATTACGTTCAAAAATCTCTGCATAACCGGCCAGTGCACAAGCTCCTTCCTGAATACGTGCCCCACCCGAGTCGTTCAAACCGATAATAGGAGCACCGAGTTTCATGGCTTGGTCCATCACATTGCATATCTTCAGCGCCATCGTTTCACTCAACGAACCACCAATAACAGTAGCATCTTGTGCAAAAACAAATACCAAACGACCATCAATCGTACCGGAACCTACTGCCACGCCATCACCCAGGAACACTTTTTTCTCCATGCCGAAATCATGGCAACGATGGGTAAGGAACATGTTCACTTCCTCAAACGAACCCTCATCCAGCAGCATGTTAATACGCTCACGAGCAGTATAACTACCCTTAGCATGATGTTTCTCAACCGCAGCTTCGCCACCACCGGCCATCGCTTTTTCGCGGTTCTCAATCAATCTATCTAATTTAGCTTGATCCATCTTCGTTAAACATTAAACATTAAACATTCAACGTTATTTCGGTTGCTCGCAGATTTCAGTCAGCACACCCTTCGTGCTCTTCGGGTGAAGGAACGCAATCATCAGGTTTTCAGCACCTTTGCGCGGAGCCTTGTCAATCAACTGCAAACCGGCTGCTTCTGCTTCTGCCAATGCTTCTGCTACGTTCTCTACGTTGAAAGCCACATGGTGAACACCTCCGCGGCCACCGTTTTTCTCGATAAACTTAGCAATCGTAGACTCCGGACAAGTTGGTTCCAAAAGCTCAATCTTCACTTCACCTACCTTGAAGAACGCGGTTCTTACTTTCTGGTCGGTTACTTCCTCAATGTTGTAGCATTTGCTACCGGTTAAAAACTCAAAGAACGGCATCGCCTCCTCGATAGAGGTAACCGCAATACCTAAATGCTCAATGTGTGTTGGTTTCATAGAAATATATTTTTATGTCATTAATTACGTGATTTCAAAAAATCGTACAAAGATACAATAAAAATTGCACATATGCAAATAAAATTGCATTTTTTCGCTAAAATAGAGTCTACTCTATCCTTTCTCCTGTCAATACGGCTTTTATTCGACGCATGGCTTCCTCAATCTCTGTAGTAGAAATAGCGTACGACAAGCGAATACAACTCGGACAACCAAATGCCGAACCACTCACAACCGCTACATGCGCTTGCTCTAACAGACGTTCAGCCACCTCGTCTCCGGTTCCAATCGCACTCACATCAGGGAAGAGATAGAAGGCCCCTTGAGGCTCTTTGAACTTAAATCCCGGTATTTCTGCTGCTAACCGACAAATCAGTTCCTTCCGCTCAGCAAATACTTGCCGCATCTGTTCCACACACTTTTGGTCACCCCTCAATGCCGCTTCTGCTGCTTTCTGCGCCACCATCGTAGCACAAGTGATCTGTTGGCCTTGCAGTCGGATACAGGCATGTATAAACTCCGTATTCTTACACAATAACCATCCTACCCGATAACCCGTCATAGCATAGGCTTTACTCACTCCGTTGACGATAATCAACCGATCTGCTAACTCCGTGAAGCAAGCCATGGTAGGCGACGTGTGTGTAATTTGGTCTGTACTCTGTACTCTGTACTCAGTACTCTCGTATGAAATACGATTGTAGATTTCGTCGCTCAATACTACCACTTCCGGCCAATCCCGGAGTACTTCTACCAAAGCTTCCATCTGCGTCTTACTGTACACACTTCCTGTCGGGTTATTGGGAGAGCAGAGAATCAACATTCGCGTCTTGGAACTCAGCGCAGCACGTAATTGTTCGGGTGTCAAGCAGTAATGGTCTTCAAATTGGGTTTCCACAGGCACAACAATTCCATCTGCCAACTTCACCATCTCGCTATAACTCACCCAACTCGGCATCGGGATAATGACTTCATCACCCGGATTAATAAGCGTCTGAATCGCATTATAAATTGCCATCTTGGCACCAACAGACACTATCACGTCTTCGGCAGACCAAGAGATAGCATTACTTTGGATTGTATTCTGCTGTACAGCGATGGCCTTTCGCAGTTCGGGAATGCCGGTTATCGGACCGTAATGCGACCAATGATGTTCAATTGCTTCCTGTGCCGCACGACGAATAGACACCGGTGTGTCAAAATCCGGTTCTCCCAACGACATGCTGATCACATCTATCCCTTCCGCTTTCATCGCCCTGGCACGTGCGGCCATGGCTAAACTCTGCGAAGTGACAATCCTATTGGCTCTCTCGGATGTTCGCATATTACCAAACAGCTTGAATCAAAGCTACAGTCATCATTCCGCAGCAAATCAATTTGAGTACGGTGCTGAACAATATGCCGACAAAGCTCCCCCATCCGGCTTTGAACGCTTCGCCAACAGCCTTACCGCTAATCAGTTCTCCGATAACTGCGCCAACCAGCGGACCGATAATCACGCCCCATACGCCGGCAAACAGTCCGACAAACACACCTATCGTGCTGCCCCATACGCCATATGACGAACCACCGTATTTTTTCGTACCCCACGCAGGAACAATATAATCCAGCACCGTCAGAACAACCACCACCAGGCCATATATCAACAACATCTGCCAACTGAAATTGACACGTTCCGTGGCTTGCGCAATCCATAATCCAACATATGCCACCGGCATGCCGGGCAAACCAGGAATAATACATCCTATAATGCCTACCAGCATGCAAAGAAATGCAATAATTATCAAAAATACATCCATATATCTCAAATATCCAATCAAAAATCATAAATGTGCGTTAGCGCTTATCATCCCATCCAAACGGGTGTTTAGCCAGCGGTAATTTAGCCAACGGATGATAATCTCCAACTAACCCGATTGGTTCAGAATGACGAATCTCGCTTACAGTCTCAATACACGGCCGTGCTTCAGAGATGCGGAATCCGTTTCCTGCCAAAATTTGCTTATAACTCTCCGTATGTAGTTCAGTAAATCCTGCCGAGAACTCAAACTCCTCACCATCAATGCTCAGCGTTCGATAAGTTCGTTTTTCGCCTTGTACCGCATTTGGAGGCAGACACTCTGCAT
>Ga0265301_10001949_pt1 | contig 25331 bp, 39 predicted proteins | sample AusTroGonzalo_MG_2_FD_193488 | JGI IMG/M metagenome (GOLD analysis project Ga0265301, IMG submission 193488) | Bovine rumen microbial communities from tropical cattle in Woodstock, Queensland, Australia - Gonzalo_04 | ecosystem: Host-associated > Mammals > Digestive system > Stomach > Rumen ... | reverse complement strand
TTTGTTGCGTCCATATTTACTTTATTTAATGGGTTATCTCATAAAGAAATAGCTGGAAACACTCCAGCTATAAGATTCTGCACCAATATTTCTCAATGTCCATTGTCAGACCGCCATTCCGTTTGTTGTTCCAATGAGACTCCAGTTCTTTCAGTGTCATGGTGCCAGTACAGCACTCTCGAAAATCACTGGGTCGCATCAGTTCAACCTCAATTCTGCTATAATGATTCACAGAAAAGAGATACACCATTTTTTCGCCCATACCTTTATATATTATGAAAATGTCTTGATAACCTTCTTGACAAACTCACTCTCAGGCAATTCGAACCAATCAGAAGGGCAGTATGCATAGATGTCAGAATCCATCAACTCAGCATTTCTGTCAACAGGATCGCCGTCTTCACCGATAAGAATGTCGCTCAGAGTATTTTCCACAATCAGCCAGTCGCAGCCCTTATCCATTTCATCTGGGCTTACAACGAGTGCCGATTTGTATGGTTTGTCATCATAGTGAGTGAGTTTGCAAGGCACAACTGGATCCTCAGCATAGAAGTTCACGTATATGCCGGAGAACCCAGCTTGTAACCTTGCATTTGCACTCACATAGGGCCTGACATTTGTAGCACAATAAATATCATAAGGCTCGCCACAGATGTTTCCATTTTCATCTATGTGTTCACCTTGATAAACTACGGCCTCCACAACTCTCTCGTCGCCAATAAATTCTTTGACAACATCCTGAGCTGCCTGGATTGCAGCATCTATTGAATCATAGTATCCAGCACACATTCGATGATTGATACCTTCTTCATTTACGATGTCGCTGAGGTCAATAGTCCATATTTCTTTTCGTTCTTTCATAATCGTGTTGTTTTTGTTGTTTTAGAATAGTTGCCCTATTATTCCTGGCAGAAGTTCTTTCAATCGCAATACAGCTTCTTTGAATGTATCAAAATCCTCGCTGTCATCGTTTATAACAAGGAAATACTTCTCTAACTGGTGATTGTGATAAATCTCTACAAGCGGAGTTGACCAGTCATCATTTGAAAATTTGTTAGGATTTATCATCGTCTTTAAAATAAAATTGTTGAACCAAATAACCGTCCTTTCTGAGGACTTCATAATACTCACAGTAAATGCTTGAATTCTCGTCCTGATCTTCATCGCATTTTTTAAGACGCATCATCAGAGCTCGATAGACCTCTTCTATCTTCCAGCTACTCCAGAATGCAGCTGAAATTTGCCAACGAAGCTCATTGTTATGAATCTGGGCAACAACAGCGCACCCTTGAATAAAACCAGTATAGAATTCTGCATTATAACCGCCACAAGTACAATTGCCTTCATCAAAAATTGACTCAATCCAATCTGTTGTAACGTTTTTGTTATCGATTGGTGCTTTCTGTTTCATAGATATTTTGTTTTTATTGTTACCAACTGAACATCACTAATTACATCATCTTTCCAGGTTATAGCTTTCAGAGGTTCAAGCGTCTTCTGCCTGTTGGCAATGTCAAATTTCAATTCAACTTCATAGATAATGCCTGGATGCTCTGGGTATCCCTCAAAAAATAAGGACCAATAACCATCCTCATAGCACTCCATTGAAGTGTCAAATGCCTCGTTTTTCTTACTGTTACTCAGCTCATTCAGAGTCTCTTTAAGAATCGCCGTCTTCTTGATTGTCTGACCATTACTGAGAAACTGACACTTAATTTGAATCATAGTGATGTTCTGTTTCAACGCCATCTTCAAATACACACTTCAGGCCACGTTTCGCTGTATCACGAATCAAGCAGCCACTTCTATCAGTAATGTAGTTAGGCTCTCCAGTATCTTTGTCCCAACAAGAAGGAACACCGGTTTTATCTGGAATCAAAGCACACAAAACACCATCGTCTTCAGAACTTTCATATCCATTATAGCCATTGATGTAAGCACCTCTTCCAGAATATAACTGGCCATTAAAATAATAAGAGCCAAGCACACCACCTCTTGCAACAAAAAGTTTCTTGAAGTCTGTTTCAACCTCAATTCCTTCCTCCACACAATCTTTGAGAAATTCTTCAACTTCCTCTCTGGTCATGTGAATCCATTCCTGATTCTTGCCTTCTATGCCGACAAATCCTTCCATGTGATAGTCGGTAGGGTCAAGTCTGTAATCGGATGCCTGGAGGCTCTTATAGAACTCCTCCAGGATCCATTTTGAAGTGTAGCTAAGCATATTTACTCAGATTTTGTGATATAGCCTCTCTCAATGAACATCTGTTCGAGCTGGACTGCCAGGAACTGAGCATCTGGATGTGGTTTGCCAGTAGTTCCTCGGCTTCGCAAGTCGAAGAAATGATCCCAATCGGAAACAAATGCAGTGTGTACAAGAGTTGTATTGGTATCCAGAGGGAGAATTGTTCGTGCTTGCTGTGCTGGCCACCCCAGTTCTGTCAATTTGAGATATGCTTTCTCACAAGCCAGGTTAGCAAACAGCCACCAGTCAATAGGTGCCCAATCCTTGTCTCTGCCATAAGAGAAGTCATTCAGATAGGTCTGGAATGTAGAATAGGTAGGGATGTCTGAGCCAATCCATGTCGGAACATTGATGGCGATCTCGTTACCATACTTCTCCTTAGAGTAGTTGCAGTAGCGAGTTGATTCCTCAGCGATTGAGTTGACACGGTGACGATTGAACTCACGGGTGATGGCAATCTGGGTGTAGAATCGCGCCGTCACTCTGCGCTGGTGGTGTTCCGTCGGCTCACAGAAGTATTTGAGGTCATCCAGCCAACCATTTTCTACCATAACACGGAGATTTGTCGTAACATAGTACGCATACTTATGGCTTGTATCACTCTGGCAATGCTCTATTTCTAAGCATTCACTATGGCATCTGGAGTATTGGTTGCCCCAATAATGTCTGAGAGGATTGCTATCCCAATCTACTGCATAGAGATACACCGTACCGTGCTCCAGCATCGCATAATGCTTAGATTCAATCATGCGGTCCACAAATGGTTTTGCAGTACCCTCACCAATGAGGTGTGAACTCTGGTAGCAGTTACGGCCTGCTGCCTCAATAGCCTTGTACATTCCTTCGAGACCTGGACCTTGCTCCAGAATCTCAACTTTTGGTTCAATAAATTTCATGTTTGTAATATTTTGTAATTATAAAAGATAATTTATTTATCAGATCTTTCTGCCATGTGGTTGAAAGTCTCCATGCACTCACTTATTACTTTGTACTGAAGATTGGCTCTTTCCTCATAAAGTTCGCACAGAGTCCAGTCACCATTGCCATAACTCTCAGCAGCGCAAGAGTCTTCGTCAGCTTCACCATCCAGAATCTTGTCGATGTCATCTATCCAGGATAATTCATCATTTGGAAGCGATACAAGCTGATCTTCATCCATAAATATAGGATACAAAGTGTCAAATACTTTAGCAATCAGTTTCTGTCGATTATTTGGCTTGATTCCCAGATGCTCTTTCAATATACTGGCCACATTGATCAGCCAAGCATCTGGAAGTGAGGCAACACGAATGTCTCCTTCCATATTACCATCAGCACCATGAAAATACCATTCTTTACCACCCTGGAGATCATCACCCAGGAACGCGGACTCAACTTCAAATCCGTTTGGCAGTTTCAAGCTGATGTCAGCAGCCATAAAGTTTCGCTCTTCCAACAACTCCAGAAGAGCGACAACAGTATCTTCTGCCGTATCAAACCAGTGTACTTTTATATCTTTCTTTTTCATAATTGTGTGATTTTGATTGTTATGATTTATACTTTTTCGTGCCTGATGGTTGTCTCTTCATCATCAAACCACATATAGTTGATACAGCTGACATTAAATCCAAGCTTTTCATCTATACCTTCTTCAGAGAGCCACACTTCCGTGTTTTCATCGTACACATTGAACAGCTTTTCCTCCTGTTCTTCTGAGACCTCCAGAATGATAATTTGAACGCCGCTGGGGTCAAGAATCGCTAATTTTGACATATCACAAAGATTTAAAATCCAACCTATAATCGTTACAGAATCGCTTCCATGAGCGAACACTCATTTCATAAGAATCATACTCTTCATCAAAGATAGCCTTGATTCTGGGATGGTCCTCCAGAAAGCACTTCAAGAACTGCCTGAAGAGACCACCATGAAACTCCATATACACAACCTTACTCTTCATCTTCTGAATCCTCCTCTTCGTCTTCATTGATGTAATGCTTCCAGATTTCTGGATGCTCATAGATATAAGATGCAGCATCATCGATTTCTTCGAGTGCTTCACGTTCAGAAAGAGATTTGAGATTGCCATACCCATCGTAACGGATATAACCATCGTCCCAGTCTACATCGCCAAAACAAATATGACGCACAATGCGCATTTTATCACAATCGCCATAGTTGTCTTCAAAGAACTGTTCGTCAAAACTGGAGATCATGTCATCCATATTATGATTGACGCAATACTCCTGATGACACTGAAGTTTCTGTTGGAACGTCAATTCGTCCCACAACTCCATAAATCTTTCTTCTGTCATAATGCTTTCTTTTTAGGTTTGAACTCAACCTCATACTGATCAAACGCATCGTCCCAGGCGACTTTCTTCATGGTGCCACCAAAGAACTCAGCAATACGATAGTAGCAATTCTCTCCGACACCATAGTCAAAGTGCGGAAACCAGCCATCCAGAGTCATTCCATAAGGAACTTGTTTCTTGGTACGGCGCATTCTCCAAGCCATTCCAGACATAAAATCATTGAAAATCTGGGAAAGCACAGTGGAAGCCTTGTCATAGCCACAACCGCTGCAAGTATAACCATCACGATACTCGTCAGTTCCGTCTTGATATGTGACCCAAACGCGCCCATGAGGATTGTAACCCCACATAGATGAACGCTTCCAGGTCAACTTGATCGTCATAGAGCGCACATCCTTGCGGTTGGCCTTCTGTTCATACTTAGCATTGAGTCTTTTGAGGTAGTTCATAAAACCACGCTCAGTTTTGTACTCACTCTGTTTCTTCTCAAAGGCAATTCGCTCTCTGTGAAGATACGGATACTGCTTACACATTTCTCTTGTAGTCATAATTGTATAGATTTATTCCCACTCAGTCCAATAAAAATCAGTTCTATTCATAGCGTCATCGAGGTATTTTCTACGCTCTTCTTCGGTCAAATCTTCGTATTTCTTCTGACAATGGTCCCATTCCATAGCCTGCTTGATGAAATTCTCGTCACTCATTCGATAACGGAATTTCTCAACAGACTCTCCGAAGAACTTGGCGGCACATTCGTCAGAGCACACAACTGTGGCATCAAGCATCCAGCCTTCAACCATCAATTCACCACAAATCTCGCAGACACGGCAGCATTCCAGTTCATATTCATCAATGATGTCCTGTTTTTCTTCCGCACTGGCAGTCAAAAGCCTTGTGAATATGGATGACGCAGCCACTCTTGCTTTATCGTCATCATCATAATCATCTATAATAGCATTCAAGATGCAATCATAGATGTGGTTGTAATTCTCAGTTTTCATGCTTCTATGTCGTTATATTCTGGGATGTCTATTTCTTCCAGATCAAACACATCTACACTACCAAGATATGTATAAAGTTCGTCAGAGCAACAATTCTCAGGGGAAGCGATACGGCCCACCAATTTGATGTTGGAATTCTCGTCCATGCTGATTCTGTGAACATAGAAATAATGAATATCCGTATCGGTAATATGGATTTCATCAATCTTGCATTTGATGCATGGGCAGTTCTGGAATTCCTCTTCCTCATCATCATTTTCGACCATTTCTGCTGGTAAGAATTCCCAAGACTTATCATTCCAGGTATTCAGGCAATCAGAAATGCGTTTTGTTTCACGGTCACGGATGATTTTCTCCATGTGACGGCCTGGGAGTGCCTTGAATATCTCAAATGTAGCTGCCAATCCTTCGATGTCAAGTTTGGCATCTTCTTCGGTCAAATCATTAGAGAACAATTCATCGTTCACCAATGTCTGATAACGTTCTTCTGGCCACTCATAACCAGGGTCAACTTCTATTCGGAGTCTGATTCCATATTTGCCAAGTTTCTCCTTATATGGCTTGGCGAATTTCTCCAGACTCTTCAGTGTTTCACTTTTGTTCATTTTACTTTGCGAAATAATGTTTGCACTTTTCTTTACCGAAATAAATCTTCTCAGGAATAACCGGATAGCACTCTGGGCACCCAGTCAAAATACACTCGTCACGGGTAGGAGCGTAACAAATACATGTGGGACACTGATACGCCATATTAATCTGAATTAAGTTCCATTATAGTCTCGTCACGTTACTTTATTTGTTAGATTCAATCCTGATTATGAAGGATGCTGACCGGCGTTTACAGCCTACGTTGGAGGGTTTCAACGCCGGTCAGCATCGTATTAAGAATCAGGATGCATGAACCATGACTATCTCAAAGAACATTGGCCGTGATACCACCTTTTATTTATAGGGGGCTTATCCCTGGCAGCGTCTCTTCAAAGCCTTGGTCTCAGCCCACTCAGCACGTTTAGCCTTGATGTTTATTCCATTGTCAGTGATCAGCTTACGCATGAGGCCGAATAGTCTCCAGCCCTCACCAGAATACTCCATAGCCTTGGTCATGAGTTGCTGGAGTGATGCATCCTTGGAGAGCATACGTCCACGCTTGTCTCTCATAACACAACGGTGGAACAGAATCAGGTTCTTCATCGTGTAGAAGGCACCAGCACCCTTGTAGGCATCAATCCAACGAGCACTGCAAGGAGTCTGCCAATCCATACCAATCCTCTTGTTGTTGAACAAGTGGAAAGCACGATACAGCTTGTCAGGATCGTTGACAGCCAGAGCAACCTTACAACGGAGTTGCTTCAGAGGATTCATGACCTTAACCTCGATGTCATCAACGAAGACGTTCTTACCACCAACACAGATGTATGGAACACCCTTACATTTGTGAAGATGGTTGCGCTTCTTCTCGTTGATGGCTTTCTGGAGCTTCTTCAGATAATCATCGATCATGGCAATAACAACATCGCCATTGAACCAACGATTACGCTCACGGAAGTTCTCCATATCTTTCTTCCAGAGCTTAGCCTGAACACGCAGCTCTTCCTCGGTCATCTGCCAGGTGTACTTGTAACCCTTGGAGTGAACCCATGCTACGAATCCCTTGCCATAGTAACCCTCATAGACCAGGCCACAGAACACCTGGGCCATAACCCAGCGACGGAAGAGGTCATGGTTAGGAACTGTACCAGCATCAAAAATGGCTCTCAGAACAGGATCGTCAGCAGTTACGGCAACTGGGATGTCACCTTCCCACTTCATCATCTTCTCTTCACCACTCGGAGTCTTCATAGAGAAATACTTGGTGATGTCAATACCGGCAGTCTTCAACTGTTCCTGGCGGTCTTTCAGCTTCATGTAGATAGTACCCAGACCAGAGTCAGCACCGATTACGGTTGCATTCTTTACTGTGCACTCATGCTGATTGATTTCGAACTCAGCACCGCAATTCGGACATACCAACTTTGTCTCATTTTTCTTTGTTCCCATAATTGTAACTTTTAATTGTTAATGATGTTAATTGTTATTGTTTGCCGTCAATCCACTCTCGCAGAATGACGAAATCCTTGTCGTTTTGAGATTGCCAGAACCACTTGCCCATTGATTCCTCGTCCCACACAAAGAGACCTGAGAGAATCCAACACAACAGATATGATTCCAGTCTAAACTGAGCAACTTCTCGGTCAATTCCATACAACATGTCATCGTCACTCAATTCGTTGACACGGAGTGCCTTGAAGTATCGCCTTTGTTTGTTGTCGTTTCGTTCCGATGGCCTGGAGTGTTTGTATGCCTGATACAAATCTTCCAGAACCGAAATACTGAAGCAATTGGTGTCTGTTAGTTCACCCTCATAGGAACCACCTTTCACCAAATACTTCTTGTCAACACTCAGATTTCTTTTTATGAGGTCAACCTTAAACTTTGCACCGGCCTCAATTGCTTCCAGTGCCTTGGAAATAATTGTTTGATCCATTTTTGTTCCGTTTTAAAAAACATACACTCAGACCCATTGGCGTGTTACTGTACTTTTCAGATTGAATCCGGTGGGTACATCTGAACGGACCATCTCAGACTCTGAGATCGGTCCTCGGATGTGTCTAAACCGGATGAATGAAACAGTTGAGCCACTTATGTATTTACGTTCACGCTCCGCTTTCTGGATTCCAGTGACATGGTACACCGCTGTATTTTTCAGATGAGTACAGTTGATGAGCTCATAAGATGACGGGGTAGGATCATAGTGTTGATCATTCCCCGTCATAAGATGAGCTACAGAAAACTGTAATTTGAATCCGTCACTCTTATCCAAAAACCCTGTACTGGGAATGGTTCGCCCATAACTCAAACAGTATGTCACATTTCTGTATTTCTTAGATAATTCCCGCTTAGGAAGCACTTCTGAGGGTGACATGGGCATCATGTAATGTGCCCAGTCCTCCTCGTGAAGGGCTTCTCTTGGCGGGACTTTGAATCCACTGTTCCATATTACAGGCTCTTGTGATAGAATGTCTTTGCAATTTCTCAGATACTGGTGACACACTTCTTTATTTTTCAGATGTTGCGAGCCAGCGTCAGCTGTCTTGTGAAAGCTGGTACGACGTAGAAGATATTGCACGTCGCACCAGCTGTAAGAAGATATGGTGACGCTGAACCTGAAACAGAATCCTTGAAACCGCACTCTGTGTTGAGTATCTGTGGCACCAAGCAGACTTGCATTGTCCTTTATGTTGCAGATACTTAGATGGCAGAGCCACCTGGAAAGATCGCGGCGGCTGTTGGATATAACAGTGCCGCGATCATTCCGGTACATTTGCCATCTCAGTTGAATTACTGTCTGCCAAATACCACCGTAGTTCATGCTAACAATTGAGAAGGACATCATGCAGGCTGCACTTTCCTTTAGTCTCCAGATATGTAACCAGGACGAACTGGGAGGAATCCTGGAGTCATGCGGATTATAAATCGGCCAATGACCCTGGATACCTCCCAGTATCCCATCCTGGTGTGTTGAATCCTCTGCCATTTGTCCTATGCACTGTGCTATGCTGGAACACTCACCATCATGGCGCATACCTTTACTCTTCAGATTGAACTCTGTGGTACTGAAGGCAGGAATGAAGGACTCACACACAGGATATTGTCCTGTCTGAGAGTCGGAATGCCTGCCTTCTTGTCCCCAGAGAAATGAATTGTGATGTCTTGTGTTCCGTACCATGCGCTGTTTCTTCACGAATTATAACTGGGCAACTAACGTATTGTAAACTCCCCGACGTGTCTTGATAGCGTTAGCCATACAAGAAATCGTCAAGTATCCGTCCAATTTGTCACCAGTCTTTGTTCGGTTCATCTTGACATTACGACCAATACCGCGAGAAACACATCCGTCCTTGCCGTCACGGACAAATCCCAAACCACCAATCTTAGTCTTGCCGGTCATGACTGCCCTGAGAGCATCCATTACAAATTTGTTCAATTCGTCCAGATCCCTCTTGACATTAACAATAGGGAGAACCTGAGTAGCCCATGAGAACTCGCCATTTCCTTTGTATAGATACCGATTCACGGCATTCAAAGCCCTTGCGAACGTTGTGCCACGCTTCTTGATTGTTCTGTCCTCGATTTCTTTTTGGAATGACTTAATGCGAGACTTTGCCAGTGTGATATTATCTTTGTCACGGCTCAGATTCAATGCAAACCCAAGGAACTTAAACCATTTGCCACGCTCCAGATACTCGACTTTCTTAGGATTAAGTTTCATCTGCATTTCCATCAACATGGACTGCATTTCCGTCATAGCTTCCAGATAGCGGTCACCAATGAACAGCATATCATCGGAATACCTGACATAATATCCCATGCTGCTCAGTTTGGTATCGATGTCGAAGAGAATCACATCTGCCAGCCAGCTTGCAACAGAACACCCTTGTTTCAGAGATTGATATGCAGACTGGAGATTTCCCTCTGTATCGAAATAGAGGTCGCTATGATAATACTTTCTCAGGACTTCAATCACCGCGCTCTTGCCATATTTCTGCTCAACCATATCGAATTGAGCATCAATGTACTGAATGGGCACCGAATCAAAATATTTCGAAAGGTCGCTTTTCCACCCCAGTGTATCACTTGTGACTTTGTGAGAATACTTGGCAATATCCTGAACCACCATACCACAACCGATTCCCTTGCGATATGCCTTACAAGACTCATGAACACGGTCTGGAGTCAACTCAAACAGAATATCGTTTGCGATACTGAGAACAATACGGTCAATCGGCTCATTCACATATACAGTACGGAACTCACCAGACGTATCCTTTGGAATCTCAGCTGTGTGTGGTGGCGCAATCTCATATTTGCCATCTTTCATCAACTGATAAATCTGCGCTCTTTCTTCTTCTTTGGTCAGCTGATAGAGATATGCCTTGTTGATGTCTTTGCCGACACCTTTTTCAATGGCATACTCCCAACGCTGAGGTTCGAAGAACATTGCTAAAATCTTGTCACTCATAAATTATAGAATTGTTCTTGTTGCACCAGCCATTTTCGGTGGTCGGCAAACAATTGGTCGATAATTGCTTTATATACGAATACTTCAGTGAGACCACAAGCCTCATTGAGATTAACCCAACAGTCATATTCCAGACCATTATCATCATCGCTCTCCAGATATACTCGGATGGTTTTATTGTCATCGTCCAAATCTACAGATGAACACTCTACCCGATAATACCTGGGAGAAACGCCGTCTTGCACCAGAATATGAGGCGCAATCTTCTTGGAGAAGTCGAATAGATACCCAGACCCATTTTCACCGACTTCTTTTTTGAATGACCTAAGAATGGAGAGAATCGATTTACGAATCTCCCCACTCATTTTCTGAAAGTCGATCATACTGCCGGAGCCATTACGTACTGGTCGATGAACTGCACCATAGCCTCATTCTGAGGGAACAACTGGGTAGTATCCATGAGTTGAGGCTTGTACATATCGTTGGCGATAGAGTAGAAGTCCCAAGCGGTCACTTTCTGATTGTGAGCATTGCGGAGAAGAAGCTGCTCAGTCATGGAGTGAATCTGCCAGTCATTCAGAGGATACGTACTGCTGAGCTTGATTTCCTTGTACTTGGTGTCACAAGCCACACGGGTAGCATCCAGCATACCAATCAACATAAAAATCTTGGCAGGAGGAATCACAGTCTGCTTCATACGGGCAATCTTCTGGTCATCCTGGAATGTGATGTTGTGAATGTTCTGCATCCACTCAACCACTTTATTGAGAACGTCCTGATACGTGACCCTCTCTCTGATACGGCCCTGACCTCTTGTGTAAGTACGGATGATACGGTCAGCACCCAAAATCGTCTGGTTGTGGCAGATACGGACGTTTCGACCAATGGCAACTTCCAGACCCTGCTGATTGTAACCGATTGCCAGAGACTGATCGCTCTCACCGTCATCGAATCCCTTGATGTGAATAGTCGAATAGATACGGCGCACAGTATAAGCAGCTACATTCAGTTCAGCCTGTGGGTCGAAAGTCAGCGTCTTGGAAATGTCCTTATTGAGAGACACACCAGGATACTGGGAACCACCAGCCTTGGCAGCGAACATATCGAATACCTCAGGCTCCAAACCGGCATCCTTGACAATATCCATGACACGCTCAATCAACTCGAAGTGGTGAATACCATGCATAGGCTGACCACCATTCAGCTCACGATTGGTCTTGCGAAGCTGCTCCAGAGTGATGTCCTGCGTCTTGAACTCTTCCCAATCCTTGAAGTGGTCTGGGTCATACACTGCAACTGCTGTCTCCTGAGTTGCCTCTACCATTGATTCCTGTGCTACTGTTGGCATTTCAATGCCTTGGTTGAAGTCAATACCTCCAAAAATTCCGTTGTTCATAATCGTAATTGTTTTAAATTTGATTGTTGTTGATGTTAAAAATGGAATGATACCACACCACCGATGTACAATTTGTCACCAGGCTTGCAGCATTTAAAGAGAGTCAAAGCTAAATCTCCAAGTGGGTCTGGGTCTTGGTCGCTTGGATAACCATTAACCCAATCGGTCCATACATAGCGGTCCCAATTCCTGATATGGGACTGTTCGCTCACTTTCTTCAGATCCCAGAACGACAGAGAATCATTCGGAGTCAGCTTTGCAGCAGTATCTTGGGCACACTTAATCCACTCTTTTATGAATTCGTCGGCACCCTTGAATATCAACTCACGGCCTTTTCTCTCGAAGAACTTCTTGAAAATCGGGTCGTTATTCTCGATTGCTTCCATTTGTTCTTCTGGAGTCAACTCATCATCCATGTAATCTCGCCAGTCATTATAGCACTCTTCTTCGAAGTCGGATGGGCTGATGTAATCGTCTTCAGAAATAGGTTGAGTTGAAATCTGAAAAATCTTATAATGTGACATGATTGTTTAATTGTATAGTTTGTGTTTTTGACTTTCTTTTACGCATTTACCATTTTTGAAGAACCACCTACCTTTGCGATAGATGTGAACACAAAACCACCCAGCATAATCTTTCCCATCTTGAAAGTGTGTGCCGCCCTCATATCGAATAGCACAATCTTTATTTTCAATTCTGGGAAAGAACCGATTTATAATTTGCATTTGGCATGGTGTTGGGTGCATTTGAATGGATTCATGAAATTTTGCCATACATTACTGGATTAAAGCCACCATGTTTGCCAGAACATCTTCAGGAACAGATGTGAGATTAACCTCTTTATAAAAATCATCACGAATTCTGCCCTTATTAACAGTTGCCATTTCAATCATTGGCATTCCAAAGAGAGGTGTGGTGCCAACTCTGTATGTTTCGTTGCCATCCACAAATGTATTACCAACCAAAATCAAGATATTTGCCTTGACCTTGGCAATTCGCTCTTCATGAAGTTTCTCAGCCTTTGCAATAAGGACATCTGCAACACCTTTTGCTTCTTCGATAACCTCTTTCACATATTCGCTACCGAAATAACCCCAGCATGAATCAACTACATCGCCATCGGGGTCTTCCAGCTGGAATCCATAAACGTCTCCAGTGTAGTACATATCGAGGGTTTTAACCTCACCACGAAGACAATTGAGAGCTTTTTCACGGACTTCCTTGGTACAGATTTTCTTGCCGTACTCCTTGATTGCATCTGCTTTTGAGACTGCAATAATTCCGAACAATCCACTGTCCCAAGGGTCATTATATGGGTAGCTACCGTCACAGCTAATCGTAAGACCGCTGTGCTCATAGCCACGAATCTTCAACCAAATATAGTTCTTCTTGAATTCATCACTGAGACCAGTTCCTTCGTCATTCAGGATTTCATCAATACTATGTTCATCTGGGTCGTAACTGCGACTGTTTGAATAAATCGTACCCAGATTATCCCATTCTCGCGGAGATTGAGGATCCGTATCGTAGTACACATTAATAGTGTAACCACGATATTCTTCCGTTTTGTAAAGATAATCGCTTAACATAATTGTGTGATTGTTGATTGTTGTTGATGTTTTATTCTCTGTGCCTGCGCTCCAAGAGAGCCAGGCACAAGAGATAATGGACTAAAGAGATAAAGAGTTAAAATGCGGAGACAGGGCGAACCCTGAACTCGTACGTCTTGCTGGTGCCGTTCAGATTGCCACCGTTGAAGCCCACGTACCAAGCGATCGGGGCACTGCGAACTGAGCAAGACCAGTACCATTCATCCGCAAAGGGTTCCTGACCGATATACGTAAGAGCCGCATCCAGTTTCCTCTTCAGTGCATACATGAGATACAACTCACCAGCCGACGGAATGTACGTACCCTCTGGGAGATCGATTTTGAGACCCAACTCAATCAATCGTTTTGTCGTAGCCGGTCCCTTGAAATCCTCAGCAGCCTTGTCGTACCAATCCAGATACAGAGATTCATCCTCTTCAGAAGTCTCCATTGAAACATCTGTGAGGTTACACGGATGCAATCTTACACTAAGGTCACCATACTTTGCAACCACAGCTATAGCACCATCCTTGCTATTTTCGCCATTAAACGGCTCAATGTGTCCGTCCTCATACAACAGAAATACACCGTGACCGTCCACAATCTTGACTTTTGTCTCAGGAATCGGCTGGGCATTCTCACCAATAATGAAATCGAACGCTTTCTTGGCATTCTCGACACTCATTCCAAATCCTTTAATGAGGTCGTAACGAAGTTGCTGTAAATAATTCAGTTGTTCCATTTTTCTATCGAATTAGAGTTTCATAAAAATTTCATCAGTATCACCATATTCAAACCACCAGCCCTCTGGAAGGTCATTGTCCTCGCCATACTCTTCCATAAGGTCGTTGATTTCATCAGAGATAGTGGGATTAGCGAAACCAATACCACAACGGTAATGGTCTATTCTTTCGAGAGCCACTTGTTCTTCGGCATCTGACCATTTGTGATTGTCCCGAACATACTGGAGTGCTTGTTCAAAGTGATTCATGACTCGTCCTCCTCATGCATTTTGTTATTGACAGCGAAATAATATTCGGCACCATAATCATAGTACAAATCCCAGTCTTCATCAATCACGTCAACGAAATTGTGGCAAGTCGGCATATCCTGGAAACTGCCCTCACCACCATAAATGACGTTCTCGAACCATTCTTTTGCAGCCTGTTGCTCGGTTACTTTGGTTCCATGATTCTTGCTTTCTTCCTCGGCAATCTCAGCAGCCTTATAAGACTCCAAAATGCCGTCATATAAATACCTATGGCTCATACCAAAGTCCACATTTTTCAAGTTTAGCCTTTACACCTTCAAAATGCACTCTCTCATAATTGTCATCATCAGAGAAGTGTTCAGCAGTAGCATTCCAATGTTCGAAACATTCTTTGCAGAAGACACGATTTAGCACTGGAACATAATAACACGTCCTACCAGAGATTTGTTCGTTGCAATTGTCACAAACAAGAATGCGTCCGACAAACTGGATATTCACACCAAATCCGATGGCAGCAAACTCATTCTCGAAAGCCTCGATTACAAGGAATTTTGAATCTTTATATTGCTTTGCCATAATCAGAAAAGAAGATTCATTCTATTCAATAACTGGAAGTATGGACCAAACATAGCTCTAAAATCTTCAGACATTTGGCGTTCCTTGATATACTTCTGAACGGCATCATGACGCTCTTCATCAGGCATATCGATAAATTCCATAAGACGCTCTATCCAATCTTTCTGAGCTGCAAGTTGTTCCTTTAATTTAGAGTTTTCTTCAGAGAGACGATCTACTTCTGAACGTGCCTTTACATAAGCATTCCAGTTGTCGCTTGACCGCTTCTTCCAAGATTCCACGTCCTGCTTATATTTAGCAGCCATCTGTTTACGTACTTCCTCACGAATTTCGTTCGGTTTCTTTGCCTTAGACATAATCGTTACGTATGAATTGACCAGCGGTTTTCATTTACATAATCCGAATAGATGATGCCACCAACCAAACGTTGCTGACCATTAACCCATTCACAGAAACCAAAGCTGTTTTTGGCAAAGTCTCCATAAATCTCAACATAGTGGTTGATAGCGCATCTTGTATAGTGAGAGAGACGTTCGACACAATCTTCGAGAGAGTGGTCATTCAATTCAATGCCAATCCCAACAGTTGCGTCATAACGTTTTTTGATTTCATCAGTCATGCGAATCTGGAGTGGTTCACGTCTCAAATCAAACTCGTCAGAATATTTTTCCATGAGTCGTTCATACTCAGACCTCCAGATGTTCATGAAAATATCTTCAATGTCTTCACGATGAACTTGTGTCAGTACAAATCCGTCCCAATAGAAGAATTTATAACTGGGGTCTTTCCAGTATATAATAGACATCAACGGAGCATTCTCTTCACGGAACCAGGCAAATCTGCAAGTCTGATTAGCCATGTATTCGCCCATTCTTGTAGGACCTATATGAACGAGAGACGTACCACCCTCACGAACACACCAGAAGAACGGCTCCCACGAATCTTCCAGTTCCTTGATGTCGTACTTCTCAAAGTCCTGCTTGCACCAGTGAGTATCGAATAACTCACTTCTCATTTGGTCAAGTATCTCTTTTGTCATTTTGAATTTTCGGAAAAGTGAGGGCAGGCTTGTGACCATACCCTCGGTTTAACAATCAACACGCAATTACGAAAAACATATTCGTTTCCGCAATCATTACTTACTCTCCAAAGTAACGGTATCGCCACGCTTTATCTCTGGGTAGGCGAGTCCGTCACACTCCACGAAGACCTTGGTAGATTGTGGCTGATTCTCTCGATACATCCACAAATCACCGTCTTCGTCTCTATGCAAACATATTTTCATTATGCAGCCTCCTTTTCACACATTTCGTGATACATTCGTTCCATTTCACAGTAGGCAATCTCATGGCATCCAGCCTTAAGAATGTCTTCCTTATAGTATTCAACAGAGTACCCAGCCATCGTAACCGGAACAAACGGCTGACCATTATGCCACCCATTGATGATGTTCCAGTATTCATGGCACTCAGCAAATGTCATTCGGATGCCCTTTGAAGTCTCGATTATGCCGTTCTGAGAACCAAATCTCAAAAGTACATTACCGCCATAGAACAGCTCACTCTTAGAAAGAGCGATTTCGGCAGGAATCGAACCCAAGTGCTCTCTCCAGATACGGCGCACACCTTCGATACCGCCATTCTTGTAGGCTTCCAGTTTCTCCAGTTTAGCCTGGTATTCCTTGCGCTTACGCTCAAACTCAACACGCTCACGTCTCTCACGATCTGCATCCCAGCGGTCTTTGCGAACCACGAATTCATTCATGATGTGGTGGTCTTCTGGAGTCAGAGACATATTGCCATTGAGAGTTGCATAGAACTCATACAACTTGTGTCCACGCTTGCGTCTCATGCACAGTTCTGCCTTTTGCCAGAATCTCTTGCGATATAGTTTCTTGTCACGGGCCTGACAGAACTTATCATATTCAGAACCGGTGAACTCCACATTGTCACGATTGAAATATGCAGACACATAATGCGGCCATACGCTCTCAGACAAATTGTAGTCAGCACGAATCCACGATTTCGGATAATCAGACAGATAAATCGTCTTTTCATCCACTTTGATGGACTTGACACCGAAATTAGAACCCCACCTCAAATCGTTATCACTCAGAACATTGATGCCCATGAACATTCTCGCACGATTGTACGATTCACGTTGACGCTTGATACGGTCAGACTGTTCCTTGTTGGTCGTAATCACTGCCAGACGATCTTTCTTCATCTGCAACAACTCCAAACGACCCTCATGAGATTTGAGCATCTTTCTCAGCCCCTTGTTCGTCAATTCATTCTCGTTCTTCTTCTGGAAGGCGTTCTCATTGGTAGCTGGAAGAGACAAATACTCACGAATTGCATCCATTTTGGCAATCGTAGCCTGAGCCTTACCGATACCGGAAATACGCTTCTCCATAGATTCCCAAGTACCCTCACCAAACATGGCATCTGAAATCTTCTGTTTCCAGTTCTCTTCACCAGTGGTAAAGTTGACATCCAAGTGACCATAATATTTCTCACAAGCAATATTGACTTCGATGTGGAATTCGAGAATCAGACTAACCATTGTGCGGACTCTCCTGTAAACTTCTCTATGATCAACACCCTCTTCCACAAATTCCGATGTACCTGGAAGTTTCTCATACGGAGTGCGCAGCCACTTTTTCAGCGAACAATCATCACGATATAGAGAGTTGAGAATACCGATTGCTTTCAACGGATAGAGATTGATGTTCGGTGTCTCTTTGGTCTTTCCTGTGGTCACATACTGGAAATCCCAATACAAATCCATGAGGAAATGATTCACCAGCCACATACGCTTCTCTTTGTTGAAAGAGTCACGGCTACCCAAGAATGCCACGTTGTTGTAACTGTGGTAGTAGTAATAAGAGGAATTTCGAGCATCCCAGTGTGTCTCGATAACGTGCCAGTCACTCGGAATTGCATGTCTCAGATGACCAAGATGCTTTGCCGTCTCATTGGTCAAATGCTGGTCAATCATCAAGAACAAATGCTTGTCTCGGTCAAGACACTGGCAAATCGTTGTCCTGTAAGACAAACACGAACGTTCGTCAAAATGCATGTTACTGCTCTCATAGAAACGAGAGTCATCAGATTTCATTCTCTGATTGTGTACCCATCTGTGGGCGCACTCTGAACTGTTGTAACCCATAATGTTGGAAAATTAAGTTGTTAAAAAATAGTTTTATCTACCAAGTATCCAGTGCTTCTCTTCTTTACTCCACACTTCTACTTTCCAGTGGTCTTCGCCCTTACTGAAGTCCTCTACAAGCCTCGCATGTTCTGGAAGCTTGTGGTCAATGGGACATGTAGGACCGAAGAAAATGACTTGATTCTTATCCGTATCGATGTATGCGCTATCTCCTGCCACAATTTTGTAACCAAAGAAATCGGAGAGCGCAACCATCTGTCCGTATGTCAGGTTTATATCCATAATAATTGGTCTTTACAGAATAGGTTCTTTAAGAAAAGTGCGGGCTGCACAAGAATAAACACTATCGATAACAATATCAAGAACTAAATCGAAAACCTCCAGCCGCTATCAAAAGCAAAATCAGACCTCCACCCGTCAGGGCTTCTCCGGTATGTAAGAATTTGCGGTCCTGGAGCAAGACCATATCACGTCCACAAGGGCTTCATGATATGGCGATAAATGTAACTTATTATTGTCATTTATAAGTGAGTGTCGATCCTCATGCATACACCCAGGTTTTCCGTCAACTGGTCAGTCCTGAGTTACCCGCACAAAAACAACCATTTTCCAACTATTTCTTCTTGCTCAAATCGTTGATGGCGTTATAGATATTCTCCAAGTGGTTTGGAATGATGATTTTGAGGTCGGCAATACGCTTGCTTTCCTCAGACTTCCACAACTCAAACTTTGCAGTGTACTCTTTCATCATGGAATTGTACTTCTGAAGTTCCTCGTTGTACTGGCACATGTATTCCATGTTCTTGGAGCGAACAGTCTCATCAATATCGTGGTTCACGCTATTAAGTTCAGCCTGGGCAGCACGATACAATCCTTGAATCTTGAAGAACATTTCGTTGACATCGTTCTCCTCACAAGTATTCGTATATTCATAGACCATAGCATCACGTCCCTCACCCTTGATGTTGTTGGGGACTGCCAAAATCTCCAAGAGAGCCTTACGCGCTCTCGCAAAGTGACCGTCTGGATGCACGAATTTGCCCAAGACAGCAGCCTTAGACTGGAGTGAGTAGATACGATTGCGCTCCTTGATGTTCATTTCCGCAATCACCTCGTCTCGGTCAATCTTCTTGCGAGTCGGTGACACTGGAACCTCGACACCATACTCTTGGAGCCATTCCTCAAAGTCTTTGTTGTTGACCTGAGAGAACAATGCATCACGCGCCTTGACAGCCTCGCGAAGCCATGCTATGAGTGAATTTGCCTGTGCGACACATTCAAGAATTGTGGGGAACTCAGCAAGCTCATCGTGAGTGATGCCACGCTTAATCTTGCTCTTTTCGGTGGTTCCAATGAGTCCAACTGTGGTCTCAAAGAAATCAAAAGCCGACAACTTTCCAGATTCAAAATTCTGGGTGTACTCTTTCGCCATGTTAGCGATGTGATTGGCAGAGGTCGATGTCAGACCATTCTCGCCAAAGAAAACCATGTTCTTATCCATGATGATTGTATTTTTGTTTCATTCAATTTGAAATAGGGCTGAGAAATCCCCAGCCCGTTGATACTTTAACTTCGGTTCTCAGAAATTAACGTCCTTTAAGCACGTCTTTTTCGAACCTCTCCATAGCATTCAGCCATTTGTTCAAGAGTCCCTGGTGAGACATTGCCCACGCACACAGGAAGAAGAAATACGCGATCCCCAATATATTGGGCCACCACGATTCACTCTCGTCCACGATCAGAAGACACGGCGCGATTAGAACTATCCAGCCGATGAATTTTGCCAAGTCATTCATGCCAGTGCCCTCCTCATAAATCGTTTTTCGAACCCGTCCGGAGTTGCCCTCGAAACGAGTTGCGAAGTTACCAACATTGCTTCAACCCTCTGAGTGAAGTCATCCCAGTGGCTCTCAATAGCCATTCTCGTCATGCGAGTCCTACGACCCGACTTTTTAGTGAATGTCAGCATATCTTTAACCAAAATTAGGTTTCTCAAAATTCCAAATCTCAAATTCCGAATTCGAACATCAGATGATGTTATAGTTGATTTCGTACAAAACCTCACGTCTGAGCATATCCACTTCGAATTTCGAAATATCATACTCTCGCATAAGTTCCTGCATTCTGAAAGGGACCACATACATGGACACACCTACATTTGCCATCATTCTGAAGATGCTCATGATTTCATCATAAGCTTTCCTCTTAACCCAGTTGCAATCCATAGTAAGTCCTCCCAAAATCAATATCCGACTGCCACCAGGACGATGACATTCAGGGTTCTCTTGACACATGAGACAATTTCGACTCTTGAATACGTATCCAAAAGGCGGTCTCTCAAATCCTCTACGTGGCTCATAGACTCCACACTGTACTCCTTGGTCTTCATACGCGCACTCCTTCCTTCAAAATACGTGAATACCAAGCAATATCCTCAGAACACCGGTTGATGTGCTGGATGATAGTGTACTTGTCGAACTCTGACACGGCATCTTCATAACGTGCCTGCCACTTCTTCTTTGCCTCATTAAGCCCTGCGATGAGGTTACGCAGCAAGGTCTGTCCCTTGGGTCCGAATTTCTGTTTCATAATCTTGTGGATTAAATTAAACAATAAGAAAAAAGATTTGTGATTGCGCCTGCCCAGCCCTCGAAAAGCTGGGAGTCTGCCATATTGCTACTCAGAACAAGCATTCATTCGTTCGTTTACCATATCATTGAGCACACGAACCACCAGCTCGGTTGCTCTGCTTATTGAAACCCTCTCATGTCCTTCAAGGATTGCCCTTGCTTTGCACAGTAGGGTTATCCTATCACTGACTGTCATTTTGCGGTCCTCCGAAATTTATGAGAAACATCCACTAAGCTCTCTCTGAACCTGGGCAAGGCTCTTCTCCTTGGAGAACACATAGCTGCCACCGCCACAATTCTTCAAGCGACCATTCCACTTGCCACCCAGCTTCTTGAATGCCACCATGAGGCACTTGGTATCCGCATCAGTGCTCAGGACAAAGCACTTCTCAGAGTAGTCCACGAACTTGAACTTCATCTTCTTGATAGCCTTTTTGTCAGCCAGAGAAATCTGCACAATCTCCATTTTGTCGGCTCTCTTCTGCATACGATTAGCCTCTTTGTTGCGAGATTTGAGCATATTGACGTGACTATCGTAAGCTGCCTTGATGTCCGAAAATGCAGTCTTTGCCTCATCCTCGCTCATGCCAGTGAATATACTTGCAAACTTGTTGTTTGCGGGCTTAGTCTCTTGCTTTGCAGTCTTTCCTGCGGTCTTCTTAGCGTTTGCCATGATGATATAGTAGCCCCACTTGAAAGCGGCTACAACTGCTTTTGTTGATTGTTAAAAAGTTTTCTTCGATTTGCACACTATTGTGACTTTTGAATTTGCAAACCTTACGACATGGAGATAACTACCTGTCTTGTCTCCTACGTGGTCTCGCACTCGCTTATTCGTGCGGGTGCCCTTGCCAGCATTGAACATTCCAAGACCACACTCCAAAGGTCTTTGAGACTCTTTGAACTCCTGATGCTTTGCCAGTCTTTTGTCAAAGTCCCGACAAGCCTCTTCCTGGGTCTTGTACGAACGCTTTGATTTCCAAAGTCCGTTCTGCTTCTTGTGGCGTTCCCACTGTACACGCCCACGAATCTGGGCAAGTTCTTCCTTTGCCAAAGCTTTCTCAGCTTCAGCCATTTTGCGCATTATCCGCAAAGGCAGTCCTTGACGCTGGTCTGCTTTGACTTGGTTCTCGATAGTGCGCAACTGTGCCTCGGTGAACATGTCACCCATAGTTGCTACTGTCCGCATAGTTATCCGCTTGCCGTGTTGCGGTAGGGCTGAATTATTGTTTTCGTAAGTTATTCTTTGTTAATTTCGGGATACAATGCACCCCAAAAGTCACAGGAAACACGTATCTTTGCAACACTAATCTGAGTTGCGGGATGCTTGCGACACCCCGCATTTGGGTCAAAGAGTGAGTGTTATGCGCACTCTACGCCCAAAGACTTTAAACGAAACTGTCAGTCTCATAAGTCACTCAAATTAGGTTACGTCCACGAATTTCCAAAGTGGGGTTGTGGACTTCACCCAGCGGGTACACGTACCCGCTTTTTCGTGTCTGTTCCCAGACTACACCCTGCAAAGCAGGGCATAGTTTCGTCGCAATTTTCAGCGTACTCTTCAGTGGGACTCTCGATAACCCTATGAGGGTTATGCAGCCTTTTTGAGGGACTTCTTGGTGCTCTTCTTAGCAGGCTTCTCTTCGAGACCGGTGAAAATCCACTCGCCATTGTTGCTAAGAGCAACATGGCACCAGTCGGGCTGCTGAGCAGTGCCGTTGTTGACGTAGCCCTCAGTCATAGACTGGGCATTTTTCTCGGCTTTCTTAGCTTTAGCTACCCAAGTGTCGCAAAGGGCACACTGCTTCAATCCATCGACTACTACATCCGTAGTAGGAGCCAAGTGCTCTCTCTTGTCGAAGTTCTTGTCTGTCGTAGACAGAATGGTGCGCTTCTCATAGACCTTGACGGCTTTGTAGAGACCACCCTCTTCGAGGGTATAGAGCTGCTTCTCCTCACCGCAGACGGTTACCTTGTAACCGACTGACTTGAACATCTGAGGGTTGCCAGACTGGTCTTTCAGACCACCCCACCATGCAGTGAAGAAATCGGGGGTCTTGAGGGTTGCCAGTCTCATCACATGAACACCCAAAGTGTTCATAGCTTCCAAAAGGTCTCGTCCAACCTTATGGTTGGCAGGCTCTTGGAAAGCCCTGGTGACGGCATTCCAAGTGTGTACTGACTGCTTTGCAGTCTTGGCGGCTTTGTTCACACGTGTTGCGTTGCTCTGCTTGCGGTTGTTATTCTTGCGTGTTGTCATAAAATGCGGCTTGACCGTGATGCCGTAGGGCTGAATGAATGTTAAACAAAATTGAAAATTTTGTGCTTACAGAGGGAGTCGGTCAAACCCCATTTGGGGTTTCTCAGTCATACCCGTGAAGGCTCATACTGAGCCTCTGCAAGCAGTCCGTTCGCTTCGGAAGCCTATGCTCTCATTCCAAAGGAATGGTCACGGCAATTTCTTCCGGCTTGTGACAACCAACACTCAGCATAGCTGAGTATGCAACGACTTCTTCGCTGGGACTGCTGCTACGTAGCAGATAACTCTTTAAAGAGTTATTCGGGTTGTTCCCCCGACTGGCACCCTTATAGGGTGTTGCTCAACCAGTGTTCGCTCCTCTTGCTTTCTAAAGCAAGACTTGCCTGTCCTTGTGGGACTACAAAATGCAAGCATTTTGTCTTGTGGACGGCTTGATTTTGCAATTTTAGAACAAGTTCTAAAATTTGGTTGCTCTCTCTCGCGCCCGCTATGTGGGGCTGAGTGCATGTTGTCGGTCATCCGCTAAAGTTCCACAAGAACTTTAGTGCGCTTCTACGGGACTTGTTCTCTCTTCGAGAGAAGCGCATTTAGCAGTTGGTGCTCTACTTTGTGACCCTAAAGGGTCAGTAGCGAGGGACGCTGCTCTTAGCTCCTAAAGGAGCCGTGTCGCAATACGTAAAGAACTCTATCATCGGGGTGCCATACGCTCTGTATCGCTGGGGACTTGTCCGATGACATCAACAAAGAGAGTGGTAATTATCTTTTCTTCCAAATTTTTTTCGAAGTTTTTTTCGAGAAAATCAAAATTAATTTTTTATATTTATATGAATATAAATATATTTTGAGTAATTTTTCGAGTATTTTGACAAAATTTGTTGGTATGGAGCAAAGTGGGTGTTGAGAATTTTTACTCAAAGTTGTGAAAATAAAAAATTTTGACAGGATTGAAGAGTGGGGGTGGGACATCACGCTCTGACCAAAAGAGCTGAAACACCGGTCCAGACTGGGAAAAGACGATTTTCAATCCCAAAATCTTAATTGTTAAAAAGTGTTTCGAAAATCAAAACGAAATTTACTTCGCAGACAGTTATTCATATATTATATATAAGGTATGTTGGTTCACTAATCATAAAAGTGAAACAAAAAATATTTTACATCGATATTTTTGAAAACATCAGTAAATAAAGGCATTCTGAGACGTTTTGGCACTACCGAAAATTTAAAAAAACCGAACACCCCACCACCTTCGGACGGGGCACCCCACACAAAATTTTCCCGAATTTTTGCAATCTCGTTTTCGGCCACCAAAACAGCCTCTCACTCACTCTTTCCCCTTCTACCATGACTAATTTTTGCACTTTTCAAGACTTACTGGGTGCGCAGCACAGGCCGTTAGGCATACCAATATAACTCACCAAAACACCCCAAAAATTCACTAAATCTTTACAAAAATCGACTTTTACCATATCCAAAATTTTCTGGGAGCCCTATTTTTGCAGTCTCGTTTTTGACCACTTCATTTGACCACCTGGGAACTTCGTAACAACTCAATAATAACTTCGTAATAACTTAATAAAAGTTATCAAACCACAACTTAAATAAAAAACCTGGAAGCCTCAACAACCTCACAATTTCCTGAAGCTATTTTTTAAAAAGAATCAATTTACATTCAATTAAAATTTAAGATTATGATCAAAAATCGAGAGGAAGCTCCCAAGTACGGAGCATTCTACAAAGAGAACATCGGAAAAATGCCTGGTGGATTTGGTTTGATAGCCTGGGATTCCTTCAATTGCCTCAGTCCTATTCAAACCGTAGTATGGCTTAAGATTTGCGAAACGGCCTACAAAACAGTCGCAAGTAATATTATTAATGTAGGCGAATCTTGGCTCAACCGAAATTTCAAAGACCGTTCTGAATGGAAACTTGTAATCAATACGATTCTTGAACTTGAAGATATTGGGTTCATCAAATGCACTATGTACAAGTCTTCCATTGTTGTCAATATTGATTTTGATAATCTCCCCAATGTCATCAAGGCAATTGGTCGTGAAAGAGGTGCCGGTATGAGAATCATTGAGACTTCGACACATGTACTTTCACTGAATCAAAATCAACT
>Ga0265301_10001948_pt1 | contig 25352 bp, 22 predicted proteins | sample AusTroGonzalo_MG_2_FD_193488 | JGI IMG/M metagenome (GOLD analysis project Ga0265301, IMG submission 193488) | Bovine rumen microbial communities from tropical cattle in Woodstock, Queensland, Australia - Gonzalo_04 | ecosystem: Host-associated > Mammals > Digestive system > Stomach > Rumen ... | reverse complement strand
GAGATTTTCCCCAACACCATCCGTGGCGGTGCTGTAGCCATCGCTGTGGCAGCCCAGTGGATTAGCAACTTCATCGTCTCTTCGACCTTCGTGCCCATGTTCAATATGCATCTCACAGAAGGTGACGACTTCGGCCACTGGTTCACCTACGGCCTCTACGGCATCATCTGCGTCATTGCAGCCCTCTTCGTCTGGAAACTTGTTCCCGAGACCAAGGGCAAGACCCTCGAGGATATGACCAAACTCTGGCGCAACAGAAAATAAGCCAGACACCGACAATAAGCAACGGACACGGCATTCCAACAATGGAATCCGTGTCCGTTTCTTGTGATTATAATCGAAATGATTCTACTTCCTGGCTGAGGTCTCGCGGATAACCAGTTTCTGCGGAACAATCTCACGGTAAATCTTCGTATCGCCGCCGATGATCTTCAGGAGCAACTGACAAGCCGTCTGGCCCATCAGACGCGACTGATCCTCGATGGCCGACATCCGAGGGGTGACATATTGGGCGTGCACGTCATCGGTAAAGCCGATCAGCGCCACATCCTCAGGAATACGCAGCCCTTGTTGCTTGATGGCAGTAAAGGCCGCAAAGGTGATAATATCATTGAAGGCGAGGATGGCATCAGGCCGGTTCTCTTTCTGCAGCAGTCTGGTGGTGGTGTCCATAGCCCACTGATAGTCGATCTTCTCGCAGGCCACCAAGTCACGGTCGATGGGAATACGGTTCTCACGCAAGGCCTCCAGATAGCCATGCTTACGGCGCTTCACCATATCAAGATGATTAGGACCACCGATAAAGGCAATCTTACGGCTGCCGGTATCTATTAGATGCTGGGTAGCCTTATAGGCGGCCTCATCCCCATTGGCCGTCACACTGGAGAAACGATCGCTCAGACAGGTACGCCCGAAAAACACGAGTGGAATCCCCATGTTGGCAATCTCTTCAAAATGACTATAATCGGTGGTGTTCTGCGACAGACAGGCAATGATACCCTCTACATGTAGACCAATGAAGTTGTCGATGGCGCGTATCTCTGCTTCCGTATCTTCATGCGTATTGGCACTGATCACCGAATAACCCTCCTTGCGGGCCTCATCCTCGATGCCATCCAATACGGCAGCATAATAATGGGTCACCAGATTGGGCACCACCACACCAATCACCCGTGGGGCTTCCTTCCGGAGGCTCTGTGCAAAAGGATTCGGGCGGTAATTCCGTCGTTTGGCCAGTTCCTTCACTTTCGTCTGCATGTCCTGCCCGATCTCCGGACTACTACGCAGCGCACGACTGACAGTAGCAATACTGACACCCAATTCCTGAGCCAGGTCTTTCAACGACGTTCGATGTTTATTGACTGCCATTTTCACTATCACTGATTATACGGCGACAAAATTACAAAAAATCCCCGAACCTTGCAAACGTTTACGTTGTTTTTTCACTCTAAATCGCTTAAAATCAGAGAAAAAGTCCGTACCTTTGCACCAGAATTCAGAATGAGTAATGAATAGTTGATAATAAGTTAGTTAGAACAGAGCCAAGACTGTCGTGATGACACTCTTGGCTTTTTTTATTTGATCTGCAGATTACCGATATTGATATCGCCCGAACCATTTTTCTTGCAGTCATAATGATTCAAAATACCGCTGAGCATGATGTCGCCAGAGCCAGCCAACTGACACTGTGCCGACTTGCAGCCCTCTCCAAAATTGACGGTGATATCCCCAGAACCTCTCAAAGACAGATCCGTCTCATCCACATTGGCCTCATTGATTGTGATGTCACCAGCGCCCACGAGCACCGCCGACGATTTCCGTGCATCCAGAAGATTGATATTGATATCGCCCGAGCCCACCAGTTCTGTGGTACAGGCATCACAGAGAATCTCGTCAAAGTCAACATCACCCGATCCGCGCAAAACGATTTCCATCTCATCCGTATCGACCGGTTCCCTGCTGATGAAATCGCCAGAGCCGTTGACACGCACGGCAATCAGATCCGGCGATGACACATAGACGGTCACCTCGTCCTTATCACCCCAATTCAGATTGATAAAGCCCACCTTCAGGTCTATCCTGCTCTTGTTATACACATGGAGCGTACGGTCCTTCACTTCTGTCACCATGTTCTCAACCATCTTCTCCGGGCCTTCCAATCGCACGCCGAACGTATCGGCCTGCGTAAACACCACATTGGGGGAGCCGCTGATCTCCACCCGCTCAAACCCACGGAGTGGTCTGTTTTCTACCGTTACATCACCGGGAAAGGGTCTGTCGATGGTTGTCACACACGAGGCCATGCTCATTGTGAGCGCTACGGATAGGATGCTATAATTCAGAAACTTTCTTGCCTTCATATACTTGTCGTTTTAATTGTCATTTGTCTGTTTGACGTAACGGTCAGCGAAAAAGTTGCAGCACCGGCTCATTTTTCAAAATGCTGCCAGTCCTTCACCGTACGCCAAGAGCCACCCCATTTAAATCCATGTTGCAGGAAAAGCCGATAGAGAAGATCGCCTTTTACGATCTTATAAGGGAACGACTTGCGGCGATCCACATACTTCGTGGCCGTAGCAGGCTCCACGATACGGTGGCCGTCTTTGGCGGTACGCACATACGGGTTATAGAGCGTATTGATGTCGACAGCCATCCCCGTAGCATGTTTGGAGAGTTTGGTCGTACCCGACACCCTACGGTAACAGAAGCAGGAGGTATTGTTATCACGCATCGCCCGCTCGTCATCCGCCTCATAGTCATCAATCAGGCGGATACGCTCTATGGGATATTTCTGACGATAGAGTTCCCGGAAGATTTCCAGAAGATCATTGGCGATGGCCTTGTTGCACACCATCTCACCCACATGCTCCTTTTTCGCGGCATCCACATGCGACAGTCGCAGATAACGCAGGTCGGCCCGACGAATGGTGCAGTCCTTCGGCCACGAACGCCCCTGCATCCGTTGGAAGATGGAATCGGGAACCGCCTGTACCGAGAACTCCTGAGCCCACGTCCCAACGACCAAGAAACAAAAGAGAACCGATAAAATGAAACGATGCATAACCTGGTTATTCTAATGGGAGTATGAACCAGAAGGTGGAACCAGCACCCAGGGATGACTCTACGCCGAGCGAACCGCCTAAGTTCTTGATGTGTGACTCCACGACAGACAGTCCCAAACCGGTACCCGGGATAAACTCATCCACCTTGACAAAGCGTTCAAAAATACGCGTCTGGTCGGTCTCGTCGATACCCTTTCCGGTATCCGTCACATTCACACGCACCTGATTACCCTGTGTCTCATAACTCAGCGTGATCTCACCATCGGTTGTAAACTTGATGGCATTCTGCACCAGATGATCGAGCACTTCCTGAAGTTTCTCACGGTCGGTCTCGATCTTCAAGTGAGGCAACGGGCACTGTACGTGAATCGGCAGATTCGTCGTAGGCTGATAGGCCTCGGCCACATGCTGCAAAAGTTCGTTGAGGTCGACCCTACCCATCAGGAGACTCTTGGCACCTGCCTCAATCTTTGACATGCTGACCAGTCCGTCGATGACACGCAGCAGTTTATGGTTGTTTTCCTGTATCTCCGCAATCAGTTGCAGGCGGTCTTCCTCATTCTTCACTACAGGCAGCAGGTCGGCGAAACCGACGATGGCATTCAACGGTGTACGGATCTCATGACCGATATTTGCCAGGAAGGCCGTCTTCAGACGATCGCTCTCCTCGGCCTTGTTACGGGCAGCAACCAGAGAGGCCTCCAGTTTCTTGCGCTCGTCAATACGCTGCGAGGTACCCACGATCTTGGACGGTTTCCCCTCCTCATCACGCTCCACGATGGTGGCATAACTCTCCTCCCAATACGTTTCTCCAGTGTAGGGGTTCGTCACCTGATATTCCTGATGATAGAAATCAGAACGTCCCTCAAACAAATCATTAAAGCCCTGATTCACACGTTCCACGTCAGCGGGACCAACTACCGTAAGCGTATCTATAAAAGGCTGATTAGTGCCAGGAATAAAGTTCTGCTGTCCTTCACGGAAGTCATTCTCAAAAACAAAAGACTTCGTAGCGGAATCATAGCGCCATACGGCAATCTTCATAGCCTTCAGCACAAACTCATATTCAATGTTGTTCTGTCTGATCTTGTCAATCTCCGCCAATTCCCGCTTCAGGCTTTTCCCGGTTTTCAACTGGCGGTAAATACCATAACAGAGCAGCAGGAACAAAATGGCTCCTCCAATCCATATCAACAGCACGGACTGGGCACCGAATAGTGATATATATAACAGAATCAGTTTCATTATTATTAATAGAAGATGTGGCAAAATTAAGAAAATATCTGGAATAACGCAAATAAGAAGCACTTTTTTTTGCTTTTTATTTGTTTTTTCGCCCGACTTGCATTAACTTTGCACTCAAAAAGCCGACAAATGTCAACTTTTACATAAGATTTTCCACGAATTACAAGTCAAATGGAGCAAGTCAAAGACTTGAGTAATACTCACATGGCTGAGTATGAACTCATCGCCAAAACGTTCATGGGACTGGAACCTGTGCTGGCGAAAGAACTGACCCAATTAGGGGCAAACAATGTACAAATAGGTCGACGGATGGTATCATTCACTGGTAACAAGGAGATGATGTACCGCGCAAATTTCCAACTGCACACCGCCATCCGCATTCTCAAACCCATCCGTCACTTCAAGGCAAAGAGTGCGGATGATGTCTACGAAGAAATCAAGAAGATTGACTGGACTCAATATCTGGAACCTGAGAAGACCTTTGCGGTCGATTCCGTGGTCTTCTCCGAGGAGTTCCGTCATTCCAAGTTCGTATCCTACAAAGTCAAGGACGCCATTGTCGACTTCTTCCGCGAGAAGACCGGCAAACGGCCCAACATCTCGGTAGCCAATCCCGACATCCGTCTGAACATGCACATCGCCGAAGATCACTGCACGCTGAGTCTCGACTCCAGCGGTGAGTCGCTGCATCGCAGAGGCTACCGTCAGGAGAGTGTCGAGGCACCCCTCAACGAGGTGCTGGCAGCCGGTATGATCCTCCTCTCCGGATGGCAGGGAGATACCGACTTCATCGACCCCATGTGCGGTTCAGGCACGCTGGCCATCGAGGCCGCCCTCATCGCCAGGAACATGGCACCGGGACTCTTCCGCAAGGAATATGCCTTCGAGAAATGGCCTGACTTCGATGCCGACCTCTTCGACGAGATCTATAATGACGAGAGTCAGGAGCGCGAATTCAAGCATCATATCTATGGCTACGACATCGATATCAAGGCTGTCAACACGGCCCGTCTGAATGTGAAAGCTGCGGGTCTGACAAGCATCGTCACCATCGAGCAGCAGGACTTCAAGGATTTCACCCAGCCACAGAACAAGAGCATCATGATCACCAATCCGCCCTACGGAGAGCGCATCTCTACGCCCGACCTTCTGGGCACCTACCGCATGATTGGTGAGCGTCTGAAGCATCAGTTCAAGGGCAACGATGCCTGGATCCTCTCCTACCGTGAGGAGTGCTTCGAGCAGATCGGCCTGAAGCCCAGCATCAAGATCCCCCTCTACAACGGCAGTCTGGAATGTGAGTTCCGCAGATACCAGATGTTCGACGGCAAACTGAAGGATTTCCGTCACGACGGCGGTATCGTGAAGACCGATGAGGAGAAGCGCCAGATGGCTCAGAAGCACCGTTTCAAGAAAGAGCGCGAGTTCAAGCAGCGTCTTGAGGAGACCGAGCAGAATGAAGAGGCCGACATCCGCAGTTTCACCTTCCATCACCATGATCTCGAACACAGCGACCGTAAAGGCCGGAAAGCCCGCGAGCCCCGCGATGAGCGTCGTGGCGGAAAGAAGGACAAGGGAGGACGTTTCGACCGTGGTGACCGGAAATTCAACAAGGCAGAACGTAACTTCACAAAGAAAAGGAGGTTTGACGATGAAGAAGATTAAATACCTGCTGGTTTTACTGTTCACGATTCACTGTTCATTATTCACCCCGATGGCTGCACAAGACAAACTTTTCACGCTCGAGGACCTGAATTTCGGAGGCACGAACTACGGCAACATGCAACCCAAGAACATGTGGCTGACATGGTGGGGCGACCAACTGATTCAGACCGATGTGGAAGAGTGTTATACCATCGACGTAAAGACAGGCAAGAAAACCTTGCTCTTCACCCTCGACGACATCAACGAGTGGGCTGAGAGCGACGATGTGAAATACGTGCGTCACCTGATGAACGCCTCGTTCCCCTACCCTGACCAGCCCATCGTACAGGTAGGCAACAGGAAGGCGGTCATCCTCGTCGACTTCAAACAGAAGAAGATCGTGTGGCAGGACAGCATCGCCCAGCAGACAGCCAACGACTGGAACGCCGCGTCCAAGGCGACGGCTTATGTCGACAACCACCAACTCTTCGTGGTCGATGCCAACGGACAGAAGCACCAACTCTCTACCGACGGCTCCCGTGAGATTGTCTACGGACAGTCCGTCCACCGCAATGAGTTCGGTATCGAGAAGGGTACCTTCTGGAGTCCCGACGGACAACGTCTGGCCTTCTACCGCATGGACCAGAGCATGGTGACCGACTATCCTCAGGTGGACATCTTCCCCCGCAATGCCGCCTACGAGCCCGACAAATACCCAATGGCAGGCATGACCAGCCACAAGGTAACAGTGGGTGTCTTCGACCTGCAGACCGGTAAGACCATCTACCTTCAGGCGGGTGATCCCACAGACCGTTATTTCACGAACATCGCCTGGAGTCCCGATAGCAAGACCGTCTACATGTTCGAACTGAATCGCGGACAGAACGACTGTCGCCTGGTTGCCTATGATGCAGCATCCGGTGCCAAGACCGCAGAACTGTATCGCGAAACCAGCAACAAATACGTGGAGCCCTTGCATCCCATTCAGTTCCTGCCTTGGGACAATACAAAGTTTATCATGCAGAGTCAGAAGGACGGCTACAACCACCTTTATCTCTTCGACCGCGACGGTAAGGAACTGAAGCAACTCACCAGCGGCTCTTGGGTCGTGATGGAGGTACTGGGCTTCAACAAGAAACAGAAGACCGTCATCATCAAGGCCAACAAAGAACATCCCCTGCATCACCGGCTCTACAGCGTCAGCATGACGGGGAAGATGCAGCAGTTGGAAACGGTGGATGGTGTCCACAACGGTGAATTGTCACCCTCGGGCAATTTCCTCATCGACCGCTACTCCACCCCCACAAGACCCCGTGTCATCGATGTGGTGGATCTCACCAAGAACGCACGCCACACCAACCTCTTAGAGGCCGACGATCCCTGGAGTGGCTACCAGCAGCCCATCTTTGAGTGTGGCAGCATCAAGGCCGCCGATGGCGTCACCGATCTTTATTACCGTATGGTGAAACCCGCCGATTTCAACCCTGGGAAGAAATACCCTACCGTGGTCTATGTCTATGGCGGTCCTCACGCCAATAACGTGCAGGCCTCCTGGCATTGGGCTTCTCGCTCTTGGGAGACCTACATGGCACAAAAGGGCTATATCGTCTTCATCCTCGACAACCGTGGCAGCCAGTATCGCGGACGTGACTTCGAGCAGGCCACCTTCCACCAACTGGGACAGATTGAGATGCAGGATCAGATGAAGGGTGTCGACTATCTGCGCACCCTGCCTTACGTCGACATGAACCGTCTGGGCGTTCACGGCTGGAGTTTCGGCGGCTTTATGACCATCTCGCTGATGACCAACTATCCCGATGTCTTCAAGGTGGGCGTCGCCGGTGGTCCTGTCATAGACTGGAAATGGTATGAGGTGATGTATGGCGAGCGCTATATGGGCACCCCCGAGAACAATCCCGAGGGCTATGCCAAGAGCAGCCTTATCGCCAAAGCGAAGGACCTGAAGGGTAAACTGCAGATCATCACGGGCTACAACGACAATACCGTCGTGCCCCAGCACAGTCTGTCGTTCCTCGATGCCTGTATCAAGGCCGGCACCCAGCCCGACTTCTTCGCCTATCCTGGTGAGGAGCACAACATGCGCGGTCATGCCAGTGTGCATCTGCACGAACGCATCACCCAATATTTCGAAGATTACTTGAAGTAATATCCTCCAAACCACATACAATTGGTCACATGGTCACAGTTGTGACCATGTGACCAATAACAATAGAAAAGAGATTCAATTATTATATAAACACCTAATTATCAATATGTTAATTAGGGTGCTTGTTGATTTTAGAACTTCTGCGGTCACATGGTCACAGGTGTGACCGTGACCGTCTTCGTACTAAGCCTCGGAGAGAGCATACTAAGTCTCGGAGGGGTAAGAACTAATACATACAGGGGAAAGGCTTAGGAAGAAAAGGGGAAGAATGCCGCCTTAACAACCGTGCGCCTATACCCAAACGATCGTTCGCCTTTACGCAAACGATTGTGCGCCTATACCCAAAATGAAACGCACTCTAGGAATATACCTTATTCTTAAGGTATACATGTTAGCCCACTACTCCTCAATCGATCTTTCCGGCCAGGCGCATGCGGACGGCGGCAGGCATTGCGGGAGCGGAGACGCTAGCCGTGTTCACCTGCTGTTGGTCGCCATCGATGTTGAACTGCAGGGAGGCTCTGTCGGAACGCACGTCGATGGTGACGTTGGCACCCATCACAAGGGGCAGGTTCACATCGCCATGACCACCTGGGAAACCACAAAGAACGGGGATGTTGTAATCCTTCAGCATCTCATGGAGCATGGCCTCGACACTCTCGTAAGTAAACTCCTTGCCGCAGTCGGTGAACTCACCGAGGATGATGCCCTTGCAACGGTCGAGCACACCGTTCATCTGGAGAATGCGCATCTGGCGGTCGATATTATGCATCGACTCCTCCACTTCCTCCACGAAAAGAATGAGATCCTTGCCCATCGTGGCATCGGCCCGTGTGCCGAGATTAGGTGCGAAGGTGCAGACGTTGCCGCCTACCAATGTGCCGCTGGCCTTACCCGTGATGTTCTGCTTGTGTGCAGGCACCTCGTAACGAGGCACCTTTCCTAAAAGCAGGTCGCGCATCAGCGTGCTGGTGGCATCGGTGCCCCCCTTGGCCAGAAACGAACTCATGGTACCATGAATGCTCATCACACCGGCGCGTGTCAGCAGGCCGTGCAGTGTGGAGATGTCGCTGAAGCCTACCAACCATTTCGGCGAGGCTTTCAGTTCTGCCAATGTCAACTGGTCGATGAGTTGGATGGTGCCATAGCCGCCACGATTGCAGATGATGGCCTTGACATCGGGATTGTTGAGTGCCCAGCGGATGTCGCTTACACGCTCGGCCACAGTGCCGGCATACTTTCCGTCAGTCACCCTACCCACATTAGGCCCAATGACAGGTTCCAAGCCCCACGAGCGCAACACGTCGGCGGTCTTCTCCACATTCTCCATCGGTGTGAAGTATGAGGGCGAGATCAAGGCCACCTTATCGCCTGCCTTCAGGTAGGCGGGCTTCTCGCAGTTCAGCACAACCGACTTATCATCAGGGGTCACCTCAGGTGTATCATCATCCTTACTGCACGACATCATCATGCTTGCGCCGCAAATAATAAGGAACGCGGCGATTATCCATTGCTTCATTCTATTCATATTTATAGTTTCATTATCTATAGCCGATTATCATTTACCAGTCGTCATCATCCGCACCGGTGATACCGTTCTTGAGGGCCTCTTCCACCTTGTCGATGATGGCATTCGAATAGGCATGTGTCATCACGAGTGCCTTCGAGCATGTGCGTTTCTGGGCATCCTTCTCCACAAAGGGATAGTGCTTGGTAATCTCCCACTGCTCATCGTAGAGTCGGCGGTCGGTATTATCGTTCTTCAGACGCTTGCCATCGCTGTAGATGGTCTGATTCCGCCGGTTCTGATCACCTCTGTCACTACCGATTGCACCAAGCCAACCGCCATCCTCGACTCTCAGGACATCGTAGTTCTGAACGGTATAGGTGACGCGCACCTTACCCTCCTTGATGTCGAGTTTGATGACCGGTGTGATGCTTACCACATAGCGGAAGAGCGTGCCCGTATGGTCGGCAATGGCATCGATGGTCGACGAGACAATGATGCAGCCCGCCTCCTTGTCGTTCAGCGTGATGGCCTGCTTGTCCTTGAAGGTGGCTGTCACCCAATAGTTCAGGGCCACGTAGAGTTGCGACTTCGACTTGCCCGGCGCCTCTATCACCTGCTGATAGGTCAGCGCCTCGTTCTTGTCGAATATCAGCCCCTCAGAGAGGTTCTTGGCAGCATCGAGCCACTTGTCACCATATTTGTTCTTGGCATATTTTTCCAGGTCAGCGGCTTTCATTACCTGCGCCTGAACCCTCATCGTGCCGCAAAAGAGGAAGAGGGCGGAGAGAATCAAGAAGGATTTCTTCATAATCGATCGTTTTTTATATAGTTGCAGTTTTGTTATTTAGTTGCAAAGATACAAATATTTTGTTTACATCCCATCAGCGCAGACGAGTTTTTTAGTCAGATTAACGTATTTTAATAGGGAAGTCGGAAATAAAATTTGGCTTTTTGCTCACTTATTAGTACCTTTGCGGCCGTTATGAAGATATTATTGTTAGGCAGCGGTGGCCGTGAGCACGCCCTCGCGTGGAAGATTGCTCAGAGTGAGAAATGTGAGAAACTCTATATTGCCCCCGGTAATGCCGGTACGGGCAACTGTGGCGAGAATGTTGACATGAAGGCCGACGACTTCGAGGCCATCAAGGCTTTCTGCGTGGAGAAAGGTGTCAACATGGTGGTGGTAGGCCCTGAGGACCCGTTGGTAAAGGGTATCTACGACAACCTGAAGGGCGATGCCCGCACGAAGGATATCCCCGTGATTGGTCCATCGAAGGCTGGTGCCGTACTCGAAGGCTCGAAGGATTTTGCCAAAGGCTTCATGCAGCGTCATAACATCCCCACAGCCCGTTATCAGACGTTCGACGGTGAGCATCTGGAAGAGGGCCTGAAGTTCCTCGAGACCCTCGAAGCCCCCTATGTGCTCAAGGCTGACGGTCTCTGTGCGGGTAAGGGCGTATTGATCCTCCCCACCCTCGAGGAAGCCAAGAAGGAACTCAAGGAGATGCTGGGCGGCATGTTCGGCAACGCCTCTTCACAGGTGGTGATTGAGGAGTTCCTCAGCGGTATCGAGTGTAGCGTCTTCGTCCTGACAGACGGTCAGCACTACAAGATCCTGCCTGAGGCCAAGGACTATAAGCGCATCGGCGAACATGACACGGGTCTGAATACCGGCGGTATGGGTTCTGTCACCCCCGTTCCCTTCGCCACGAAGGAGTGGATGCAGAAGGTGGAAGACCGCATCATCCGACCGACGGTAGAGGGTCTGGCTGCTGAGAACATCGACTATAAAGGCTTTATCTTCTTCGGCCTCATCAACGTGAAGGGTGAGCCGATGGTCATCGAATACAACTGTCGCATGGGCGACCCCGAGACCGAGAGTGTGATGCTCCGTCTGAAGAGTGACATCGTAGACCTCTTTGAGGGTGTGGCAGAGGGCAACCTCGACCAGCGCCCCATCGAGTTCGACCCGCGTGCGGCTGTCTGCGTGATGCTGGTCAGCGGCGGTTATCCTCAGGCGTATAAGAAAGGCTATCCCATCACGGGCATCGACCAGGTAGAGGGTTCCATCGTCTTCCATAGCGGCACAGCCCTGAAAGACGGTGAGGTGGTGACGGCCGGAGGTCGTGTGATTGCCGTGAGCAGTTATGGCCGCGACAAGGCAGAGGCCCTTCAGAAGTCGTTCGAGGAGGCCCAGAAGATCCAGTTCACCGACAAGTATTTCCGACGTGATATCGGAGCAGACCTATAAGCACGGCTTTGAAGTTTAGTCAGATACAGAAGAGAGTGGCGGGGAGCCGTCTCACCCTTCCGGTGACGGCGCTCTACGGACTGGGGCTCTGCCTCATTGGCGGCCTCATCCAGCACCAGTGGTGGATCCAGTTGGCATGTTATGTCCTGGCCACTTATCTGATGATGCTGTTCAACAATTTCAATGCCCTCATCCGTATCTACAGCCGGTCAACGTCATCGGCCTTTGTCATCCTCTCAGGTGTGGCCTGTTTCCTCTTCCCCTCGATAGAGGGCGATCTTGTCACGGTGGGATTCATAGCCAGTCTGCTGACGCTCTTCGCCACTTACCAGAACCGCGAGGCCTCGGGATGGACCTATTACACGTTCCTCATTCTCGGACTGGCCAGTCTGGCTAAGGTTCATCTGCTGGTGCTCATTCCCTTCTTTTGGGTCTTGATGATCTTCCTCAGCAGCCTCAGTCTGCGCACTTTCATCGCTTCCCTGATGGGACTGCTTACCCCCTATTGGTTCTGGATAGCGGTAGTAGTCTGCTCCTCTCAAAGCGACCTCACCCCGTTTACCGACCATTTCCTGCCGTTTACAGAGTTTCCCTTCTTCACTGCCTACGAGAGCATCCCACTCTCCCATTACCTGACCTACGCCTTCCTGGTCATTCTGACCATCACCGGCATGGTGCATTTCCTGAGAACGAGTTACAATGATAAGATCCGGACACGTCAACTCTATTATTGTTTCATGTTCCTCAATGTCATGATCCTGGTATTGCTTCCCCTCTTCCCGCAGCACTATGACCTGCTGTTCCGTCCGGCCATCATCCTGACGAGTCCGCTGATAGGACATTTCATTGCATTGACTAATACCAAGGTCACCAACATCGCCTTTTGCGTCATCCTGATTACCGCTTTGTTGCTGACAGGCTTCAACCTATGGATTTCATCATTCACTTCCTGACCCAGTACGGCTATTGGGGCATGTTCCTGGCAGCCTTCCTGGCTGGCAGTTTCTTCCCGTTCTCCAGCGAGGCGGTGATGATCGGACTAATGGCAACCGGTCTTGACCCGTGGATTCTGATGATCTACGGCACGGCAGGCAACGTGTTGGGCAGTGTGGTCAACTACTGCGTCGGTCGTTTGGGTAAGATGGAATGGATTGAGAAGTACCTCCACGTGAAGAAGAAAGACCTTGACAAGGCGCATCGGTTTATGGCGGGTCGGGGTGCCTGGATGGGCTTCTTTGCGTTCCTGCCTGTATTAGGCAGCGCCATCACCATCGCCTTAGGTCTGATGCGCTCGAACATCATCATCACCTTCATTGCCATCACCTTGGGAAAGATATTTCGTTACATTATCTTAATCTATGGTGCCGGATTATTCATGTAACGTTAATTTATGTAGAGCGGCAATAAATTATCAATTATCATTTTTCAATTTTCAATTTAATTTATTACCTTTGCATCCAAATAAGTTTTAACGTTAAAAAATACATTTTTTAGATGAAACAATTTAGACTGGTGGACAATGTCCTCGGGTGGCTTGCGTTTATGATTGCCGCCTTCGTCTATTGCTCAACCATTGAGCCCACCGCATCATTCTGGGACTGCCCGGAGTTTATCACCACTGGCTATCGCCTTGAAGTCGGTCACCCGCCTGGGGCCCCCTTCTTCATGCTGACGGCCAACCTGTTCTCGCAGTTAACCAGCGATCCCACACAGGTGGCAAAGATGGTCAACACCATGAGTGCCCTCCTTTCGGCCACATGTATCCTGTTCCTCTTCTGGAGTATCACCCACTTGGTACGCCGCTTGCTGGTCGACAAGATAGAGGATATCACCCTGGCGAAGTTGGTGGCTATCGAGGGATCCGGACTCGTAGGCGCACTCATCTATACCTTCAGCGACACCTTCTGGTTCTCTGCTGTCGAGGGTGAGGTTTATGCCTATTCCTCTGCCTTCACGGCCGTGGTATTCTGGCTCATCCTGAAATGGGAGGATCATGCCGACGAGCCTCACAGCGACCGTTGGCTGATACTGATCATGTATATGACAGGACTCTCCATCGGTGTCCACCTGTTGAACCTGCTCTGCCTGCCCGCCATCGGACTGGTGTATTACTACCGCAAGTTCCCCGATGCCAACCTCAAAGGCTCTCTGATAGCCCTGGGCATCTCCGTGGTCATCCTGGCCGCCGTACTCTATGGTGTCGTACCCGGTATCATCACCGTCGGTGGATGGTTTGAGTTGTTCTTCGTCAACACCCTCGGCATGCCTTTCAACACAGGTGAGATTATCTATATCTTCCTGTTGGTGGCCTGCGTCATCTGGGCCGTTTACGAGACCCAGACGCAGAAGCACAGTCTGACCGTGCAGAATATCGCCTTCATGATTGCCGTCGGTATGCTCGGTATTCCTTTCTACGGCTACGGCTGGAGTGCTTTCATCATCGGTGTCATCGTGCTGACAGCCCTCTGGTTCGTGCTGAAACTCACGAAAGACAAACTGCCGCTCATCACGGTCCGTGCCAAGAATACGGCCCTGCTCTGCATGCTCATGCTGATGATCGGCTATTCCACCTATGCCCTCATCGTGATCCGTTCGTCGGCCAATCCCCCGATGGACCAGAACTCACCTGAGGACATCTTCACCCTTGGCGACTACTTAGGACGCGATCAGTACGGACAGCGTCCGCTGTTCTATGGTCAGGCCTATACCTCACAGGTGGCCCTCAAGGTGGAGGGTAACATGTGCAAACCCGTCATGTCGAAAGGTAAGCCCGTCTACCAGCGCAAGGAGAAGGCTTCGGCCGACGAGAAGGACTCTTACTTCGTAGTCCGCACGAAGGATGAATACAAATACGCCCAGAACATGCTCTTCCCACGTATGTACGATGCCGGCCATGCCGCTGCCTACGAGTCGTGGATGGGTGGTGTCAGCGGCTCTGAGGAGCCTTACGACCGCTGTGGCGAACCTATGATGATCAAGGTGCCCAGCCAGTTTGAGAACATCCGTTTCTTCCTTTCCTACCAGTGTAATTTCATGTACTGGCGCTACTTCATGTGGAACTTTGCCGGACGTCAGAACGACATTCAGGGCAATGGTGAACTGGAGCATGGCAACTGGATTACCGGTATCCCCTTCATCGACAATGCCCGCTTAGGCGATCAGAACCTGTTGCCCGACGATCTGAAGGCAAACAAAGGTCATAACGTGTTCTATTGTCTGCCCCTCATCCTCGGTCTGTTAGGACTGTTCTGGCAGGCATGGTACACCCGCAAGCGTAAGGTGATGGTGAAGGGTTCGGAGAAGACCATCGACGACCCCATCGGCATCCGCCAGTTCTGGGTGGTGTTCTTCCTGTTCATCATGACTGGTCTGGCCATTGTCGTCTACCTGAACCAGACACCGATGCAGCCCCGTGAGCGTGACTACGCCTACGCCGGTTCGTTCTATGCCTTCGCCATCTGGTGCGGCATGGGCGTGGCAGCCATCATCGACTGGCTCAACCGCAAACTCAAGAAGGAGAACCTGATTCTGGCAGCCATCGTTGCCGTCGTCGCCTTGGCCGTTCCCATCCAGATGGCCTCACAGACCTGGGATGATCACGACCGCTCCGACCGCTACTGCTGCCGTGACTTCGGCCAGAACTACCTCATGACCCTGCAGGAGAAGGGCAACCCGATTATCTTCACCAATGGTGACAACGATACCTTCCCCCTTTGGTACAACCAGGATACGGAGGGCGTGCGCACCGATGCCCGCGTGTGCAACCTTTCTTATCTGCAGACCGACTGGTATATCGACCAGATGGTGCGTCCGGCCTACGACTCTCCGTCGCTGCCTATCACGTGGAACCGTCTGGAGTACTGCGCCGGTACCAACGAATATGTGCAGGTAGACCCGTCGCTCAAGTCACAGGTGCTCGATCTCTACCGCGACAATCCCGAAGAGGCTAAGAAGCAGTTCGGCGAAGAGCCCTTCGAACTGAAGAACATACTCAATAACTGGGTACGCTCGAAGGTAAAGGACTTCCATGTCATCCCTACCGACACCGTCTATGTCACCATCGACAAGGAGGCGGTTAAGCGCAGTGGCATGATGATGGCCAGCGACTCCATCCCCGATAAGATGGTCATCTCGCTCAAGGGTAAGGGCGCGCTCTACAAGGGCGACCTGATGATGCTCGAACTGATTGCCAACGCCAACTGGGAGCGTCCGATCTACGTGGCCACTACCGTGGGTCAGGAGAACTATATGAACCTCGGTGAGAACTTCGTTCAGGAGGGTCTTGCCAACCGCATCACGCCGTTCCACACCCACGATACAGACAGTCGCGGCAACCTCGTCCCCGTAGCGGGTGTTGCCAATTTCGATACGGAGAAGGTCTACGACAACGTGATGAACAAGTATAAGTACGGCAACGTCAGTCAGAAGGGTATCTACCTCGACGAGACCGTCACCCGCATGTGCTATACCCACCGTCGTCTGCTCGCCTCGCTGGCCATGAGCCTCATCGAAGAAGGTAAGGCCGACAAGGCGAAAGCCGTGCTCGACAAGTGCGAGAAGGAACTGCCGGCCTATAACGTGGCCCACGACTATGCCTGCGGATCGATTGACATCGCCCGCGCCTACAACCTCTTAGGTCAGAAGGACAAGGCCCAGCAGTTGGTTGACCAACTCTGGAAGAAGTCGCAGCAATACCTGCAGTGGTACTGCTCGCTCGACGGCTATCGTTTTGACTGCTCACAGCACGACTGCGTGATCCAGTTCATTGTGATGAACCAACTGCTGGACGTTCAGACCGCCATCGACGAGAAGAAGGGCGAGCAGAAAGGCCAGCAAATGGACGCCATCGTCAGACTCTATCAATCTAAGGGCGGTAAATTCGACTAATCCATGTTTATCGAACAACCCGCCATCTACCTCCGCTGGCTCTATCCAAGAGCCTATTGGAGGATGGACCGTCGCGAGAAGGCCGTCTATCTGACCTTCGACGACGGCCCCATCCCGGAGGCGACCCCCTTTATCCTCGACACCCTGAAGGCATTTGGGGCAAAGGCCACCTTCTTCATGGTGGGCGACAACGTGCGTAAGTATCCTGAACTCTACGACCGTACCGTCAGCGAGGGTCACCAGGTTGGCAACCATACGCACAACCATATCGGCGGACTGCGACATACCATCAAGGAATACAGTTATAATGTGGAGAAGGCCAATGCCTATATCCACAGCCACTACGTACGGCCGCCTCACGGATGGATGCGGTTGAGCCAGTATGCCTGGCTGAGCCGGAAATACAAGATTGTGATGTGGGACCTCGTCACCCGCGACTACTCCAAGTGGTTGACGGCTGAAGATGTGGTGAACAATATCAAGAAGTACACCCGCAACGGTTCCATCATCACCTTCCACGACTCACTTAAGAGCATCGACAAACTCCACACGGCCCTCCCCGAAGCCCTCCAATGGCTCAAGGATCAGGGCTATGCCTTCCGCATCTTCCCTTAAAAGAATTATTCCCTTAACTTACCCAAAAATGAAGAAATTACTAGCAACCTGCTTATTAGCAACCACATTCGTTATGAGTACAAATGCACAGCCCCAACTCCGAGCCGACAATATCGACGAGGTGCTGAAAGCCATGACCCTTGAAGAGAAAGCCCAACTCCTTGTCGGCGGTGCCAACACCTTCTTCGGTGACCAGGCAGCCGTAGGCGGCGAGGCCGACCTCGTGGCTGGTGCCGCTGGCACCTCTCCCGCCATCCCCCGACTGGGCATCCCCGCCACCGTCCTCACCGACGGACCTGCCGGTGTGCGTATCGACCCGAAACGCAAGGGCACTGATAAGACCTATTATGCCACCGCCTTCCCCATCGGTTCCTGTCTTGCCTCTACCTGGAACACAGAACTTGTGGGACTGGTGGGACAGGCTATCGGCAACGAGACCAAGGAATACCGCTGCGACGTCATCCTGGGTCCGGGCATGAACCTCCATCGTAACCCTCTCTGCGGTCGTAACTTCGAGTATTACTCCGAAGACCCTCTGCTCACGGGTAGGATTGCCGCCGCCTATATCAATGGCGTACAGAGCCAAGGTGCAGGTGTCTCCGCCAAGCACTTCGCCGTGAACTCCCAGGAGACCGACCGCACCTCGGTCGACGAGCGTCTCTCGCAGCGTGCCGCCCGTGAGATCTACCTCCGTGGCTTCGAGATTGCCGTCCGCGAGAGTAACCCCTGGACCATCATGGCCTCGTATAACAAGATCAATGGCGAGTTCTCGATGGGCAACCACGACCTGCTCACCAAGATCCTGCGCGACGACTGGGGTTACAAGGGCATCGTCATGACCGACTGGATCGGCATCCGCGAAGGTCTGCCCACCATCCGAGAGGTACAGGCTGGTAACGATCTCATGGAACCTGGTCAGCCCGCACAGACCAATGAGATCATCGAGGGTGTGAAGAGCGGTAAACTCGACATCAAGGATGTTGACCGCAACGTGCGCCGCATGCTCGAATACATCGTCAAAACACCGAGTTTCAAGAAATACCCCGCTTCTAACAATCCTGATTTCAAGGCCCATGCCACCATCACGCGTCAGAGTGCCTGCGAGGGAATTGTCCTTCTGAAAAACAACGGCACCCTGCCTTGGAAGGGAAATATCAAGACCGTCGCTTTGTTCGGCGAGAATTCCTATGACTTCCTCTCCGGCGGTACAGGCTCCGGCTGCGTCCATCCCCCTTATGTGGTCGACATGCTCCAGGGTCTTGAGAATGCCGGTATCAAGTCATCGCCCGTCCTCACCGACATCTACCGCAAGTATATCGAGTTTGCCAAGGTGAAGTTCCAAGCCGAGCGCCATCCCTCGAAGTGGTACCAGCGCGAGATGTTCGGTCAGCAGAAATATCCTGAGATCGGCCTCTCGCCCATCGCCATCAACAACGAGGTGCGCACCGCCGATGCCGCCATCATCACCATCGGTCGTCAGGCTGGTGAGGGTGTCGACCGCGACATCGATACTGAGTTCAACCTCATCCCCGAGGAGCGTGCCCTCATCACCGATGTATGCAATGCCTTCCACCAGGCCGGCAAACCCGTTATCGTCATCATCAACTCCGGCTCCGTCATCGAAACAGCCTCTTGGAGCGGTTATCCTGATGCCATCCTCTGCGCTTGGCAACCGGGCATGGAAGGTGGCAACTCCATCGCCGACCTACTCACAGGTAAGGTGAATCCTTCGGGCAAACTCACCATGACATGGCCCATCGCTGCCACCGATCATGCGTCGACGCGGAATTTCCCGGGTAACATTGATTTCTACACCTTCAAGGAGATGGCTGCCAGCAAGCGTCCCATTTCAGGGCATACCTATACGAACCACGAGGAGGATATCTACGTGGGTTACCGCTATTTCGACACCTTCCAGAAAAATGTGGCCTATCCCTTCGGTTTCGGTCTGAGTTACACCACGTTCAGTTTCTCCAAGCCCGTGGTCAAAGCCAAGGGGAAGGAGGCCGTCGAGGTGAGCATCACCATCCAGAACACGGGTTCCGTGGCTGGAAAGGAGGTGGCACAGGTTTATGTCCAGGCTCCGAAGGGTCGTCTGGAGAAACCCGCTCAGGAGTTGAAAGGCTTCGCCAAGACCCGGAGTCTCCAGCCCGGCGAGCGTCAGACACTCACGATGGTCATCCCCGTGCGCGACCTTGCCTCGTTCGACGAGGCCAACTCACAGTGGCTCACCGAGGCCGGCACCTACACCTTCCGCATCGGTGCCTCCAGCCGCGACATCCAGGCCACGGCCTCACTTAAGTTGAATGAATATACCGAGAAGTGCAGTCAGGCGCTGGCTCCCCAGCAACGGCTGCGACTCCTCAAACAATAATCTAAAAAAAGAAATGAAGCATTTGAAAAACTATCTCTTCGCCTTCGGCTGTCTGGCAGCCGTAGGGCTGATTTCGTGTCTCGGCGACAACGACAGTAACGAAAACAACGGCCTGAGCCGTCAGGAAGTCGGTATGTGTTATACAGCGATGAAAGGCGACTACACCGGTAAACTGTTGTATGAATCCGTGAATCCCAATAATCCCAACGACTATGTCGACACACTCGACATTGCCTGGAGTGTCACCGCCGACACGATGATTGTCATCAACCAGTTCCCTCAGGCCGCATTCCTAGATGAAGTTCAGGACAGCACCCTGAAAGCAGCCCTGGCAGAAGCCACACCGGTTCCGCTGAAGGTCGACTTCGGCTTCTACAAGACGAGTCCCATTGCATTCATCCTTTACCCCCTCACCATTAATTATGACATCGAGATTGAGGGTGTTGCACACAAGGCCTCGCTGGCTTTCTGGTATAACAATTATTCTTTCGGTAGTTTCGACACATCCAATCGCTCCTTCCAGATGCAGATGATCATTGCCGCCCTCTATCTTGACGAGAGCACCAGTCGTAATTACTTGCTCAAATCGGGTACAGGCACAGCATCACTCCCCCTTGTGTTTACCAATGCTAACCTCAGCAAATAGTAAATCCTAAAAACTCACTAGTACTCCCTTGCCTCTGTTCCGCTATAATTGATGCGGAGGGCAAAGGAGCGCTGGAGGGCTTCCTTTACATCAGAGATAATACCCATGGGTGTCTTCTTGTCAGCCTTCAGACTGACAGTGAGGCGCTCGGCATTATCCTCAGAGAGTTTCTTGCGCTCAGCCTCTATCAGACCTGGGAGATGGTCAATATCGGTCAACTGTCCGTTCATCTGGATTTTCCCTTCACCGATATAGACATTGATGACGGCCGTTTTCTGTTGTAACTTCTGCACCTCAGTACCTGCGGGTACCTCATAGCGCACGCGCACATCGTCGTGGCGCATGTGGGTGACAATCATGAAAAAGAACAGCACGGTGAAGATGAGGTCGGGCATCGAGGCCAGGTTCAGACCGGGCATATCGTGCGATGAACGGCGGAAGATAGACTGCATACGTCTCATGACACCCCCCCTTTCTCCTGCGACGGCTTCGACTCACTGATCCGTTGGGGATAATACTGGTTGACCTCATCGCGCTGTTCCTCCACCAGTTCACCATACCCCTTTCCGAAACGTTCCTGAGCATAACGCTCACGCAACTGGGCATAGGCCGCTACAATGGCGTTCTGCATACGGAAATAAGCCTCGTAGGTAGTGGCACGATCAGTACGGATACTGATGACATGGTCGGTGCGGTCGGCAACGACAAACTCCGCAATCCGGTCGCGGAGTTGCTGCGGGGTGATGAGGGTGCCGTCAACAGCCAACTGGTCGTGGGCATCAAGGGTGACCTGCAGCACATGGTCCTTACGCACATCGGTAGGCGGTTGCTGTTCCTGTGGGGGTGGCGGCAACTGACGCAAGAGTCCCTTGTCCGTGTCCATCGACGATGTCACGAGGAAGAAGATCAGCAACATAAACGAGATGTCGGCCGTGGAACTTGTGTTCAGTTCCGGAATCTGCTCAAAACGACGCCTACGAAACATCCGATAATCAGTATGAGGGAAGTGTAGATAAACATGTCGGCAGCCTTCAGCCAGAACGTGTCGGTGAAGAGTTGACCATTCGTTCTGACAGGCTCAGAGGAGCCCAACAGGAAGGTGAGACCGAGACAGAGCAGGAAAGCCACCACGACGACCCACGCCATACGGGTACGGGGCACACCGTTGACCACCTCATCATCCTTCGTGCGCAGACGGACCGTACGGACCATCGACACGACGGTCACGATGACGGCCACCGCAACGGCGATATACATCAGCCAAAGCATGATATCGGCAATGAGGGGTGAGATGAACGGCATAGGCTAACGCTTTTCTTTCCAGGCAGCCATGAGGTCAAGCAGGCGGATAGCCGACTCTTCCATCTGAGCCGTGAGGTGTTCAATCTTCGAGAGAATATAACTGTAGAACAACTGCAGCACCAAAGCCACGATGATACCGAAGATGGTAGTGATAAGAGCCACCTTCATGCCTTGTGCCACGATGGTTGGACTGATGTCGCCACGTGTCTGGATGCTCTCAAAGGCCATGACCATACCGATCACAGTACCGAGGAATCCCAACGAGGGAGCCATCGCGATGAAAAGTTTGATCCATGAACAACCCTTCTCAAGGTTCGCGGCCTGCAGACCACCGAAGTTAGTGACGCTACGCTCAATGGCATCCATCGGCTGGTGGATATGCAACAGAGCGTGGTAGCACACACTGGAAACGGGGCCTCGGGTGCTACGACAAAGTTGCTTGGCACCTTCGAGGTCATCGGCCTTAAGGCGCTCCTCAACATCGTCGATAAGTTTCTTGGACTTGATTTCCGACATCATCAGATAGAGGATGCGCTCAATGCAGAAGGCCAGTCCCAACACCAAGGCCAGGGCTACCAACGACATAAAGCCGACATTTCCATCGATAAACTTGGTTTTCAGTTGCTTATGGAAACCGCCCTCTTCTGTCTCGTCCTCGCCCACGGCAACAGCCAGCGCCTCATCGTCAACCATAGTAGTGACGAGGGAGTCGTTAGCGACGGTATCAGCAAGAACGATGGAGGAAGAATCAGGTTTAGGTGTGTCCTGGGCACCCACAGTCAGCGGCAATGCCAATAACATAAGCAACACGGACAATAGATAAAACCTTCTCATTTTTATTTCGTAAAAGATAACAGGATTCGCCTTATGGCGTTTTGAACCCTGTTCTTTTCCTGCGGAGAGAACAGGATTCGAACCTGCGAACCAGTTTTGCCGGTTACACGCTTTCCAGGCGTGCCTCTTCAACCACTCGAGCACCTCTCCCTGCGTTAAGCGGTTGCAAAATTACCGCTTTTCGACCGAAATACATCAGAATGACGATTATTTTATATTTTTTTAAATACCTCAAGGGCGTTCGCTGTTGTCTGACGGGCCACTTCCTCCTCGCTGACGCCATAGACCTCCGCAAGTTTTCGCAACACTTCGAGCACAAAGGCCGGCTCATTACGCTGCCCGCGATGGGGCACAGGCGCCATATAGGGGGCATCGGTCTCGAGGACAATACGGTCGAGAGGCACCTCAGCCAAGGTGGTAGGCAGATTGGATTTCTTGAAGGTCAACACGCCCCCGATACCGAGTACGAAACGGTCGAACTGAAGTAGTTCACGCGCCTCGATCTCATTTCCCGTAAAACAATGGAACACACCACCCGGCAGATTGTCACGGTAACGTTTGAGGATGGTCACCATCTCATTCTGCGCCTTACGACAATGGATCATCAAAGGCAGACGCATCTCTACCGACCAGCGCACCTGCTCCTCGAAGGCTTCAAGTTGTTCCTGCTCGAACTCACGACTCCAGTAAAAGTCAAGTCCTACCTCGCCAATCGCGATTGTCTCCGCGACCGCAGGAGCAATCGCACTAAGCACCTCACGCCAGTCGGCACGGACTTCCTCTGGATGGAGACCGAGCATGGGATAACAGTAGTCGGGATACTGGCGACAGAGGTCGATGACCGTCTGACACGATTTAAGGTCGATGCCTGGCACTAGCACCTTAATGACACCTGCAGCACGGGCACGCGCCACCACCTCGTCGCGGTCGGCAGCGAACTCCTCACCATCAAGGTGACAATGGGTATCTATGAATTGAAGATCCATCAATTTACTCACGATTGACGGTTCATCATTTGTGCAATATACTGACGGAGAACAGCCTTACGCTCCTCTGCGACATTCACACGGTCGAGGTACAGACAACCCTGTTCAAAGTAGTAGTTGATACGCTCCTCACAAAGTTGACGGATACCAATCTCATTATACAGTTTCGTGACCGCAGCCACCTTCTCCTCACGGTTGAAAGTATTGGCTTCAATCCAACGGGTCAGTTCTGCATGCTGGGCAGCGTTGGCACGGTTCAGGGCATTGATAAGCATATAGGTCTTCTTGTTCGACGTGATGTCGCCACCGATATTCTTGCCAAAGACCTTCGGGTCGCCATAGACATCGAGAAGGTCGTCCTGCAACTGGAAAGCCAGACCGATCTGCTCACCCGTCTTATAGAGGTTTTCCTGATCCTCGGCGGAGGCACCGGCCATGATACCACCCATCTTTAGGGCACAGGCCAGCAGGACACTCGTCTTCAGACGGATCATCTCGATATATTCTGCCTCGGTCACGTCGTCGCGGGTTTCAAACTCCACATCGAACTGCTGTCCCTCGCCAATCTCGAAGGTGGTCAAGATAAAGATATCCATCACATCCTTCAACTTTTCCGCCTCGCACGCCCCTACCCGTTCAAAGGCCTGCAGGAGCATGGTGTCGCCCGAAAGAATGGCCTGGTTGGCATTCCATTTCTTATGGACGGTCTCGTGACCGCGACGCATGTCGGCATGATCCATCAGATCGTCATGGAGCAACGTGAAGTTGTGATAGGTCTCCAGTCCGATGGCCTGCGGCATAATCCGCTCCGGATCCTCACGATAGAGATTATATGCCATCAGCATGAGTACGGGACGGATGCGCTTGCCGCCTAACGAGAGCACATAGCGTATCGGGGCATACAGCGTGTATGGCTGACGGTCGTAGGCGAGGTTCTCCAGGGCCTCGTTCACCTTGTTGAGCAATTCTTCTGAGCGATACATTATGATTTACAATTTGACGATTTACAATTTATTATTCAATTTACAGTTTGAAGACGATGGGGATGCAGACCTGTGTGCGGCAGGGTTTGGCATCCATCACCCCAGCCTTCCACTTCGGCATCATCTTCAGCACCCGCAGCGCCTCACGGTCACAGGAAGGTTCGAGTTTCTTGATCACCTGCAGGTCGCTGATGGTGCCGTCTCTCTCGACGATAAACTGTGCCACCACCTTGCCCTGTATCTTACGCTGTTGGGCGGAAGACGGATAGCGCAGATGTTTGGTGAGCCACTTCATGAACTCAACGGCACCGCCAGGGAACTGAGGCAGATCCTCGACGACACGGAAGTCAACAGGCTCGTCATACATATCGACGGCCTCAGGCAGTTTTTCCTCTTCAGGCTTGGGAGGCTCCTGCATTTCAGTAGGGGTCGGCTCCACTTCCTCGGGTGGAATCTCCACATCCTCCTCCACAGGATTCACCTCTTCCGACTTCACCTCAGGGGGTGTTTCCTCAGTGGGTTTCATCATCGGCACCTCATTCTCATCACGGTGCAACGGCGAGAGTTCGATCTCGGCTTCGAGATCATCCTCCATGTCGAAGAAATGCCAGCCACTGTCGCCGCTGTTCCACTCCAGCGCGACAAGCAAACAGGCCAATACGAAGATCAAGCCCAGCAGGAAATTGGTTGTCCTGTTCATAATAAAACCGTCATTTCTTCCGTTAATATCTAAAACTGCGTGCAAAATTAAGAAAAAAACAGTAACTTTGCACCGAAATTAGGAATATTTAGATGAAAAGAGCCGTTTTTACCATCATTTCAGTGATTAGCGTGCTTCTGGTGGAT
>Ga0265301_10001947_pt1 | contig 25362 bp, 49 predicted proteins | sample AusTroGonzalo_MG_2_FD_193488 | JGI IMG/M metagenome (GOLD analysis project Ga0265301, IMG submission 193488) | Bovine rumen microbial communities from tropical cattle in Woodstock, Queensland, Australia - Gonzalo_04 | ecosystem: Host-associated > Mammals > Digestive system > Stomach > Rumen ... | reverse complement strand
CATGAGAGTATTCAAGATAACATTCGATAGAGATGAAGAAGCTCGTGAAGAAGAGTTCGAAATCCGCGACAACATGGGAAGCTTAGTTGACACAGTTATTGATAGTAATACTGTCTACATTACTGGACCTCAAGCTGCTGCGATTGCCAAGTATTGGTATAAAGGTCGAAACGTCGAAGAGATCGAAATGACTGAATCACAATTCAACAGCATTCTGAATCCGAAAAAGCCGAAGAGGTATGAAGCAAGAGTCGAATTCATCTCGGAAGACGCTGCATACGACGCTATGGATATCTGGAAGAATGTTCAACATCCATCTATTCGTCCTATGAGCGCATTCGATCCATGGACACAGAAGCAATTGGCTATTGCTAGAAGAATGGCTGATGTCGAAGTTGAGAAAGATGGAGAAACTCTAATTATCCACTCATCTAGCAAAGCCAAAGTGATAGAAGCTGTAGCAATCTTCAACGAGGACGAGGATTCTGTCGTCTCTTCGAGTAAGCCTAAGAGAATCTCAGAGTCAGATATGACGATAGAAGATGCACTTTTGATTCTCGAAAGCGAAAATCTCAAAGCAACTAAGAGCCCAGAACAGATTGAAGCCGAGAAGGCAAGGCGCAAAGAGCGCCGCATGGCTCGTCGCCTCAAAGAACGCCGTGAGAATGAAGTGATGAAGTTCAAGTACTCGGTCTGGTCTCCTCTGCGCTACTCTGATGAGCTGTGGAACTATGTCGGAAGATACAAGAGGGAACTCGACACTTGGGCAGTTCAGAACTCTAAGAGAGGTCAGAAGATCAGCATTCGCACCGACTCGGATCACGATGACTACTATGTCGTTAAGTTCTACATCGAAGCGCCGCGAAAGTTCAAAGACTACTTGGAGAATTTCTTCGAATCTAAAAAGACTGATGCTCCGTGGTGGATGGACTACGGCATCTCTGGACTCAGAATGGAGAGGATCTAATGAAACTACCAGAAGCACTCACAATACTCGAAAACTCTAAGATGCGAGCTCTCACTCCTGAGCAGGTCGCTAGGAGACGCTGGCGCTCTAAAGTCCGCAGAGCTCAGAAGAAGACTCCCGAGCTCATGGCTAAGCTCGAAAAGATGTATGATCGAGTTCTAGACTTCGATCTGGATCTCGAAGCTCCCTGGATCAGCCGTGCTCTCGCTAACGAAGACTACAAGTCCGTTCAGGAAGAGAAGGATCGCATCAACAAGCTCTACAAGAAAGAAGTAGCTGAGCCGTTCGACAAGATGGCTGACGAACTCTATCGTGCTATCGACCACGACAAGGAATCTCCTCTCTTTAAGCTTCTCTCGAAGATGTGCAGAAAGCTAGAAGGAATCCAGTTCTTCCACAGCGGAGCTTGCCCAGATACTGATAGGATGAGAGATATTAACTGGGTCTAATTTTTTCATATATTCTATAGTATATGAAGAGAATTTTAGAGTTTCTGACAAAAATCATGGAAGCAGACCCGATAGACGTCGTGGTCTGGTTCTTTATTTGTCTAGGAACTATGGCTATATTCATGATCGGCTTGAAGATGTTCATTGCCGCAATTGGAGGAACGAATGGATAGAGCAAGAGAAGAGTATGAAGTGATGAAGGAACTCTTCATCCGCATGAGCAACGACTACAAGTATGACCTGATCGTCAACGAGAGCAACAAGTCTCTTACGCTGAAGGTCGTAGATAGCGGTCACATTCTGACATTCTCATACATCTTCGGAAATTCTAAGATCTTCGTGGTGGACGAATGGGACGCCATGACGACTTTGAACACGACTAACTTACAGTATCTTCCTACTGACATCACATTCCGTGTATCTAAGTGGAAGAAGATGATCTCGGAAAAATCATGACACTAGATTCTTTTATACTCTGGAAGTTCAAGCGTCTAGAGGGCCGTTTGAAGGGCTTTAGATCTTCCGACATGTATCTGACGAAAATCGATCATGGGCTTGAGCAATACGAACTGTCTTACGACATCAAGACCAACCGGGCTAAAATGACTAACGCTTTCGACGGAAAAGAGATATTCTCGTGCAGCTTCAAAGAACTAGAGAGCTATCTCGATGGACTTGGACTGCTAGTCGAGCGTGACATGAGCGAGCGACATACTAGCTCTGCTGTCCTGATGGACTTCAATTTGTAAACATTTCTTAACAACATTACTTATTTAGAATTTCTCTTCAAATTCTTATATTGTATGTGTAAAATATATGGAGTAACTTATGAAGAGATTTTCTGAATTTCTAAACGAATCTCAGCTTTTAACTGAGATGGCTAGAGTTGGATTTCTAGATGAACTTGAAATTTGTGTCTATACTGATGATCCAGGAAATGTTCCTCATGTGCATATTAGAGATGTAGCTACTAGAGGAAAATTATTTGATGCATGCGTAAAACTGGAGTATCCTGAATACTTCGATCATGGCTGCCATACTGACACTTTAAATTCTAAACAAAAACGAGAATTAGATAAGTTTATGAATTCTGCTCCAGCAAAAGGAGTATTTAAAACGAATTATGAAAAAGCTGTATATATGTGGAACGACAATAACTCTAATAAGGACGTAGAATTTGAATATTATGATGACGGTAGAGTTATAGTTCCGGATTACACTACTCTTCACTGATATAATTAACTAAACAAAAGGACCTACAACTATGTTAAAGAGAACTAGACCAACTTTCATCACGTCCGACACTCATTTCGGACATTCCAACATCATCAAGTACTGCAAGAGACCGTATAAGGTCGAGGGCGGAAACAAGAATCCTGCTAACATTCCAGAAGTGCAGCGCATGAACGAGGATATGCTCCAGCTGTTCGACAAGCTTCCCGAGAACTGCGACATCTGGCACCTGGGCGACTTCTGGTTCCGTGGTGGAAATCCTAGAGACTTCACGGATGACGACACGATCTGCGACATCATTCAGGCAGTCAAGCGAATCCGCAACAAAGGACGCAGAATCTTCCTCGTCCTAGGCAATCACGACCTCGGCCGTCTGAACAACAGGTCTCGCTACGAGTACTACAACGTCATGGCTTTCAACAAGGTCTATGACTCTCCTGTCATTCTTGAAGACAAGTGGATCCTCTCCCACGAGCCCGTATGGATCGAGCCGGGATCACACTTCGTCAATCTCTACGGCCACACTCACGATCTGGTCATTCCGGAAGACTACTTCTGCTTCGATCAGGAGAACTACGCTATGGACGCGCGTGAAGGAATCGTTCCGGAAATGAAGTGGCCGGAAAGAAAAGTAAATTTAGAAAACTATGTCAATGTCTGTCTGGATCACTGGCACGGAATTCCTGAATGGAAAGGAGATACACTCTATGTCGACAAACAACACAAAATCTGGGAGTAGCACAACTGGTATCGGCCTCGTAGGCCTCTGGACCGTGTTGGCTACTGTCTTCCACTTCGCTGGCTTTGGGGCTTTCGCTAAATGGCCAGTCATCGCCTGGCCTTGGCACTGGTCTTGCTTCTGCATCGCAATCTGGTATGCAGCTGTAATCAGTCTCATCATCGCTGTGGTCGCCCTCATCTATATCATCAAGGTGCTTCGCGAGAAAAAGAAGTCCGAAGAGGCTAAGAAGCAGCTTGATGTCGCAAAGCTAGCAGCTATGGGTCGTTTCGATGAAGCCCGTCAATTGGCTAAGACTAATTGGCCGAAGGGCGTTCCCGAAAAGGTCATGAAGCATATCGAAGATCTCGAGGAGAGAAGCAAGAATGAAAGTGACGCTTCCTGATCTGACTACGATCGACTGCACCGTGGATGAGTATGAAGAGCTCATCGCACGTGGCCTTGTCGGAAAGAAGCTCGATGAGCTGAAAGTGGAACTTGAGGGACAGGATGGCGAGAAGATCGTCATTCCGTCAACTCCAAAGAAGCAGCCTTATAATGGCTGGCCTGGATTCGTAGCGCTCTATGGCTGTGAGATTCCAATGTTAGATCCGTCTGATCCGTTCAAAGAGAATCTCAGCTTCCAGTACGATCCGACTAAACTGAACGCTACTGTACTTGACACTAACAATGAACAAAAGGACAAATCCGATGACAAAAACAGAAAACAAGACCGTCAAAATCCTCGCAATTCACACTAAGGGATTGAACATTTTACATAAGCTCGCTTGGTGGAACATCGCAAAGGTGAATCTCAAGGACGTGCAGTACATCGTGACTCACGAAGGAAAGGGCACCGCTACTGCGTTCTTCAAGCTCGATCGCGACAAGAACGGTAACTACAAGACAAACATCTGGAAGGGCGTAACGAGCAAGAATCCGTACACGACAATCGTTCTCCCTGACGGAACAAAGCGCGTGAACTTCGAGCCGTTCGCAACTTACGAAGAGCTCGTAGATGCACCGAAGAATCTCCCGAAGACCAAGCAGGGTCAGGCAAATCCGCTTCAGGTGTTCCAGTTCGATCCGAAGACGAAGGAACTGGTGCTTCCGAAGACCAAGTAATTCCTGTTTCTCCTGATACAGAAAGTTCCCGGGTTTACAAGACTCGGGAATTTTCTTATATTTAATACTGAGGTATAACATGGAAGATGAATTAGGATCTGCATACGAAGAGAAGCCGAAGATCACTTGGAAGGAAGTCTTCCTGAAGCTGATCGAGACGCTGAAGAATCACAAGGGACCCGTACTGACGATCAAGATGCCGTTCTTCGGCTGCATGACTGCTGCCTTCTTGTCTCACTTCGTAGGCAACGGCATAGGCTGGAACATTCTGCACTTTTTCTGCTCGTGGTTCTATGTATCTTACAAGACTATCGAGTACCTAACTACACACTTCAACTAAAAAGGAAACTATGAAAAGATTGGTAGTATATCGTGGCCTCCCTGGCTCTGGCAAGTCCACTTCTGCAAAGAAGCTTCAGGAATCTCTCATACAGCAGGGTGAAACTGTAGCTTATTACGAAGCAGACATGTACTGGATCGGAGAAGATGGACAGTATCACTTTGATCATAAGAGACTCGGTGACGCTCACACTTGGTGCCAGGACAAGGTTCGTGAAGCATTGCGCAACTGCACTACTGTTATCGTAGCTAATACGAATCTCACTAAGTGGGAGATGGACATCTGGAAAGAGATCGCAGACGAGGCGAACGTGAAGATGGAAGTATTCCACATGAAGACTATGTACGGAAACATTCATGGAGTTCCCGAAGAGACACTCGAAAAGATGAAGGCCAAGGAAATCGACTGGCCAGGAGAAATCGTAATTACTGCAATACAAAGGAATAAAAATGCATAAGACTTATGTAAAGCCTACAATGGAAATTATCGACATGGGTAGCAACGAACAGCTCTTGTCTGGATCTGGAGACAATCAATATTGGGTTCCGCCAGAAGAGAAAGAGGGCTGTGATACTCCGTGGTGGTGTCCGTAATACTATGAACTATTTAACTCTTGAAAAGTGCTTAGAATATGCAGATCTCGGATGGCTCGACAAGCACGAGTCTGCTGACGGAAAGCTTGTCGGCTTCAAGTACTCTCGACAGACCGTCTATGACGGTGCTTGGGATGAGATCACTCTCCAGTGCCGTGGTATCGTGTTCGAGAAGTCTACTGGCGACATCATAGCTCATCCGTTCAACAAGTTCTTCAACTATGAAGAGATCTACGACGTGACTACTGATGACGGCTACATGCGTCTCACTAAGCTCGGAGAAACTCTCACGAGACTGAGACACGGCTTTGAGCCGAACATCACGAAGGACTTCCGTGCTATGGACAAGCTTGACGGCTCGCTCGGCATCTTGTTCAACTACGAAGGCAAGTGGATCATCAAGACTGGTGGTTATTTCGACTCGGATCAGGCTAAGTGGGCTCAGAACTGGTTCGACACTAAGATCGACGACGAGCGCAAGGAATTGCACTTGGACAAGAATTGGACTTACTGCTTCGAGATCATCTCAAACGAAGACCAGCACGTATGTCACTACGACTACGAGGGCTTGGTTCTGTTGGGATTCTTTGACGAGAATCACACAGAGGGCGAGATGGCTGACATCGCAGAGCTCGCTTACAAGCTAGATATCCGTTTCTCTGAGATGATCTACTTCGACTCGATGGAGAAGATGATCGAACAGGCTAAGAAGCTCGACGTTGACCACGAGGGCTTCGTTGTGACTTTCTCGTCTGGGTTCAAGATGAAGGTCAAGGGGATCGAATATCTTGAGAAGTTCAAGATGCTCTATTCTATCTCAAAGAAGTCTGTACGTGAACACTTCGACATAGAGCGTTTAGTCCTCGATCCAGAGTATCGGAAGCAGATTCCAGAAGAGCTATGGGAGATTCTCGAATATGCAGACAAGCTAGAGAAAACGTGCGAAGATCTTAAATTCCGAGCAGAGGATGCTAGCTACAAAATCAAGGATCTACTAGGACGTGAACGTTACGAGAAGGCAGTGGAAATCCTTGGCAATAGATACGCTTGCCTGGCAATCAACTCGGCGACTGGAAGGAAGATCAACGAACTCGTCTTCAAGTTCGCAGTAGAAGAGCTCAAATCTCACTCAGAAGATGAATAGATTGTAAAGAATATTTTACTTTACAATTTTCAGAGAAATTCTATATTGTTCATGAAGAGGATAAGAACTATGAAGAGATTTGCTGAATTCCTAAATGAGCAGTTCTTGATCAACGAGATGGCTAGAGTTGGCCAGATAGATGAATTAGAGATTTGCGTTTATAATAGAGAGGCCGGAAATGTGCCTCATATCCATATACGCGATTATGCTACTATGGGAAAAGTTTTCGATTGCTGCGTTAAATTAGAGGCACCTGAATATTTTGATCATGGCTGTCATACTGATACGTTGACGACTAAGCAGAAACATCAATTGAATGACTTTATGAACGCTAAGCCTAGAAATGGTCATTTTGATAATAATTACGAATATGCAGTAACGCTCTGGAATGATAATAACTCTAATCGCGATGTGGAGATTGAACGATACGACGACGGTAGAATCATAGTTCCGGACTACAGCACACTTCATTAAAGTTTTCTATATTCCTAACTGAAAACGAGAGATGGTTACAGCAATCCTTAGATGCATGGTTCGCACAACAAGATTCCATCTCGTCAAACTTAGAACCGAAGGAAGTAACTATATGTCATTCTATTCCGAAATGGAAAAGATCCTCAAGAAGAACAAGACTCTCACCGAGAACGGTGGTGTCGGTTATGAAACCTCGGGCAACGCGCTCTTGGATATGAACTACAAGGTAGCCTCTTACCGCACTGCGGATGAAGGCACTATCTTGGCTGACTTCTTGAAGGCTTTCGCAGAAACCCCTGAACTCGCTGTCAAGTGGATGTTCTACGCAGGTGACGTCCGCGAAGGTCTCGGTGAGCGCCGTCTGTTCAAGATTCTCGTCAAGAACGTGATGCCGAAGTACCAGCACTTGATCAAGTACATTCCCGAGTACTCTCGTTGGGATGTCGTGACCGAGCTGCTCGGCACTTCTGTCGAAGCGGAAGTTGTAGCTCTGATCCGTTCTCAGCTCGATACCGACTTGAAGGCTGCTAAGGCAGGCAAGCCGATCTCTCTGCTCGCTAAGTGGATGCCGTCAGTGAACACTTCCTCTAAGGAAACTGTCGCTAAGGCTAACAAGCTTTGCGCTCTCCTCGGTATGAAGCCCGCTCAGTATCGTAAGACTCTGTCTGGACTCCGCAAGTACTCGAACGTGATCGAAGTCAAGCTCTGTAAGAACGAATGGAGCGACGTGGACTACGAAGCTGTTCCGTCTCAGGCTAACCTGAAGTACAAGGACGCCTTCCTCAAGCACGACGAAGCCCGTCGTCGTGAGTTCCTCGGTAAGCTCACCGCTGGTGAAGCCAAGATCAACGCTTCCGTGTCCTTCCCGCACGAAGTGGTATACAAGTACCGCTCTCATGGAGGCGTGTACAGCTCTACCGTCGATCCGACTCTCGAGGGTATGTGGAAGAACTTGAAGTCCATCGAGATGACCAAGCCGATAATCGTCGTTCGCGACGGCTCTGGCTCTATGGAATGCCCGATCGGCGGATCGAGAGTTCATGCTCTCGACGTCGCAACTGCTCTCGCAATCTATTGCTCTGAGCACGCTGCTCCGGGCTTCGAGAACGAGTTCATCACTTTCGGCAACAAGCCGAAGCTCGTGAAGTTCGGTCCGAACATGACACTTCGCGACAAGATGACCTTGGCTTACAAGGAAGCTGACTGCTCCAACACTGACATCGAGGCCACTATGGATCTCATCCTTAGCACGGCTAAGAGAAGTCATCTGAAGCAGGACCAGATCCCGGATGTGCTGATCATCTCCGACATGGAGTTCGACTCTGCAACTACTTGTTCTTGCTACAGCTGGCAGAGAACTTCCACGAATGATCTGTCGACAGTGTTCGAGTCCATCCGCAGGAAGTACAAGGCTGCAGGCTATGACCTCCCGGGCATGGTATTCTGGAATGTCAACTCCCGCACTAACGCGATTCCTCTTCAGAAGAACAAGTATGGCCTCAAGCTCCTCTCTGGCTTCAGCCAGAACGTGATCAACATGGCGCTCTCTAACAAGCTCGATCCGTTCGATGTCTTGAAGGAAACTCTGCTTTCCAAGCGCTATGAGGTCATCAAGTGAGTAAGAAACGCTACCGCTGCGAAGTCCTCATGGGCGGAGAAGCTGAAGTCTTCAAGCGCTATGGAAAGGACGAAGATACAGTCCGTAGTGAACTTCAGGCATTCCTGAGAGAATTTTACGGGCACATCTTCCAGATCCAGTCCGTCGAGTTGGACAAGACTAAGACAGTAAAAGTATAAAAATCTCCTCATGTTAAGTAGAAGTCCGGGTTTCACAAGAGCACGGACTTTTTTTGTATATTTTGAAAGTATGAAACCGAAAATATATCTCTTCACAGTCCGTTATAAGCTCGTCTGGGATAATGACTGGCAGTTCAAAAATGTAGTGATCGAGAACACTGTCGATTTGAAGAGCGCTATGAACGCGTTGAGAAAGAAGTTTCAAGATGGTGCTAAGATAGTCGTAGACAACGTATATTCTGAGGAAATGATACTATGATCAAGATCAACTCAAAGTTCAAAGACTACTACGACAGCGCAATCGGATCATTTCCTGACTCTGACGTAGTATACAACCGCACACCAGAGATCGAAACCTATAGACTGTCTGAATTTCCTTCTCTCGGAGAAGATTTCGATGGAAACATATACAGCAAAGAGGCTTACATAAAGAACTGCGATCCGAATCACGAGCTAGGGGATCCGAGAATTTCTGACGTATATAGCTTCTGGGTCGGATTAGCTGGAAAGTGGTATTCGTTTACGACTCTATGCGAGAAGATAGGAGCTCTAGTCTGGTCGAGATATGTTAAAGAAGTTCTAGATGATCCGATGAGACACTGGAAGTCTTTGTTCGATCCGTCTTGGACTATATGGACGAAACCGATAGATTTTGACACTGTGAAGAGATACTCATCTTTCGAGATCGACTTCGATCGTCACTGTGGCATCAAGATTCCATCGAAGATTCTCAACAAGGAATTCAAGAATCCCGCAGAGACAGAGTTCTGGAAGGACGAGGCGTTCGATAAGTTCGGTCCAGTGTTCTTAGCGATATTCCCTGTGCATTCTAAGTACAGCAATAAAGAGAATAAAGAGCGCATCTGGATCTTCAAAAATCCATGCCTTAAGACTATCGAGTTCCACAGAGTAATGGATCCATACACAGCTCTATGGAGCATAGACAACTGGATAGACGGTCACGCGAGACCTGATGACGCAGTCGTACCCGTTGGCGACGACATAACGAGAATCAAAGCCTATGGTTTCGACCCGAAGACGTCATTCAGAAAAGGAAAAGAAAAATGATCTACACAAAAGACGAGCACGAATATATCCTGAAGCACGAAACTGGAAAGTACTTCTCTTTTCAGAATGCTATTCCACTCGAACTTGAATATCTCACTGATGATCCAGTCAAAGCAACTAGATTCTCTATTCGTGAACTAGCAGAAAGTGCAATCAAGCGAAACAAGAATATGGATCGAAACACCATGCGTTGGGCATCCGAAAAGATCTTAGCCGATATAATCTCCGATTGTACGGTGAAGGAATTAAAGATACACACGGAATATGATGTAGAAGAATGAGTAAGTTCTTCGAGACAAAAGACTGGGACGTGGACGTAAAGTTCGTGAAGTTCTACATCAAGGGGATTCCGTTGACTGTGAGATTCACTGCGCATCGAAAGATCAACAAGTGGCTGTGGAACTTCTACAAGTCTGACACCCTCTCGTTCCACCACAACTACACAGAGAGTAGAAAGAAGCTTATAAATTCAACGTTCGGAGGAAAAGAGGCTCGCCGACTTCAGATCTTGGTCGACATCGAGATGCTGAAGTTGAAGCTGAAGCACCTCCGATAGAAGGAAGAAAACATGAAGAGAACAATGTCTATCATCTGCATGCTCGCTTTTGCTGCATTTGCGAATGTACAGAGTGAATTCCTGCTTGCGCTGTCTGGTTATGACTGCGAACTCGTCAAGTGGGTTGAGAACGACTACGAGAGCGGAGAGCAGTTCAAGCACTACGCGAAGGTAGCTTGCACAGAGAAGTACCGCCTTCCTCTCAAGATCGCTGGGCTCAAGTTCCTGGACATTTCGAAGAGCTTGGCAGGAAAATACATCTACACTTACGGAGAACATTAAGTTTTCCTATTTACAAAACGGCTTGAAATGCCTATATTGATCATGTAAACTTCAACTAGGAGGACTAAATGGTCGATAACTTCGAAATTATCAAGCCGCTTCTCACGTTCGAGAACGAAGGCGACTGCTACTACCTTCAGCTTCTCCGTCGTCAATCCGACGACCCTATGAAGGATGGAATTCCCGACCCGAGCTATCATGGCAACATGCACAGCCGCACCATCAAGGACTACTTCATCTCTTCTGTGGAGAATCTGGAACAGCGTAGAGGCGACATCATCAAGCTCTGTGAGACTTTCAACGTCAGAGCTTACATCCGTCTCAACAAGCGCAACTACAAGCAGGTCAGTCTTCACATGCTCAAGCACATCGCCGAGCAGGAAATCTCGGGAGAGTCTTTCTCCTCTCCGTTCCATCTGGTAGCATCTGCTGCTGGAATGGCTAACTGCGCTGGAAAGGGCAACAAGACTTGGATTGTCGACTGCGATGCTGAGCACAAGCCACATCTTGACAAGATCGAACAGTTGATCTTCGAATGCGAGCCGTATGCGAGCAGCAGGGAAGTTCTGACACCTCTTCCGAGAATTCCCAGTAAGTCTGGCGTTCATCTGATCCCTCATCCGTTCAACTCCGCTGCATTTGAACGTGCTTGGAATCTGTATGTGATCGAGAAGGACATTCCTGCAGCTCTGCCTCAGTTCGAACGTGAGCCCGAGTACACGCACTTCTCGCTCACTGGTAAGAATCTCAAGAGAGTCGAATGGTTCACTAACTTCCACCACCGCTATGGTGCGATCGTGATGATCGAGAAGAAGGACCAGAACAAGACGATCATTCACATCAAGAATGACACTTACGACTTCGACGACCTGGACTACTTCTGGAAGGCTATGTGCATTGCTAATGGCTACTTACTCGAAAAGCCAGACATCCACAAAGACAACCCTACGATTCTCTACGTGCCGTAAGGAGTGAAAGATGGACAAGCGAAAGCACATCAAGATGAAGTTAGATGAACTGGTCAAGCCGATCGAGAATGTAGACGACGTGCTTGACTTCGCTTTCGAACTTCGTATCTGCTTGAAGGCATGGCTCAAAGAGCACCACACTAGCGATCGCGGTTCGATCAACCGCAAAGATCCAGCGTGGAATCTCGTCAACAACCTTCAAGAGGGTGTCAAGTACGCAATGAACGCTAACACTTCTGACATCTCGCTCAGCTCTATTCTCGCTTTCAACGGAGAGCTGTGCGACTTGATCAAGAAGTACTATGGAGGTGGAAAGTGACATTCCTCGAATATGACGAAATGAATGAACGGTGCGAGATGTACAAGGCCAAGGCTGTCAAAGCCATCATCGACATCAAGTCCCTGAACATCAAAGACCCATATCTCAAGAACTCCTACATGTACCAGTCTAGCAAGGACGAGCTGATTTTCGTGATCGAAGAGGATGGTTTCGAGCATGAAGGTCGTTTGCCGATCTCTATCTTGGAACTCTACCTCGAAGGTAACGAAGAACTAGCTAAGATGAAGTACAAGGCGTCCTAACATTCTTATATTTGGAATGTGAAGATACTTGTTAGATACCCGATAGCCGATGCAGCTATGTATGACCTTCTTCAGAAGTACCCCTTCCTGAAGAAGCGTTTTTCTGATTATAGGGATGATCCGACACTCTGCTTCAATACAGAGAAAGAGGACATCAGGAACAACTGGTGCAAAGAATGGGACGGCACAGGGTGGGAGAAACTCTGGAAAGTCTATTTCATGCCCAAGCTGTTCGAAGCCTACGACTCGTGGGATGAAGAGAAAAAGCAGAACTTCCATATCATGGACGCGAAGAGCAAGTTCGGAACTCTCAGAATCTACACTTCGTTCGCATTGCCTGATGACTTAGAGTGGATCCTAGAATGGATGTCTGCTTTCATCTGTGAGCACTGCGGAAAAGAGTCCATCGATGAGCACGGCCGCCAATACATCTACCAGACTAAGGGCTGGATCGCTAACCTATGCGAAGACTGCTTGAAGTCTCTCAACGAGACGGAAGATTTAGAATCATTGAAGCGCTATGGCGACACTTTCGGCTACAAGCGCTGGATCGGAAACGGCTACTTCATCAAAAAGTACAAGTACAACAAAGATCACACCTGGCTATTGAACTACAGGACAGAATTTGAAAAGGAACAAGAAAATGAGCATTGATAATTACGCAGTAGAACGCCTTGAAGATACGCTTGACGAGATCGAGACTGTAGCAGACAGCATCGAAATTGAACTCGACGATCGAGTACAAGAAGTTACGCTCGGAGATGATCTTAGAGAAATGGTAAGCAAGGCTAGAGGCTATCTTAGAGATATTGAGAATTCCGACGATGACGAAGATATGCTTGAACTTGATCCGTCCGATCTTCCATCCGCAGACATCGCAGACTTCAAGAGTCGTGTTCTTGACGCTATTCCGTCTGGCGCATCGATGAAGTTCCGAATGGACGTCGAAGAGATGCTTGAGAAATTCAAAGGTGTGTACTAATGAAAGAGCTGAGAATTCAAGCTGTCTACAATCATGAGTACGAGAAAGACAGGTTGATCGAAGTGTTGATCCGAGAATTCCCTAATTCAGAAATCTACGTCAACACGGATCTTGTACACGTCCCAGAAGATAAATAATATGTGAGAAGAGATGATGACAACGGATTCTGGTATGACCTGGCAATCGGTGCCATGATATTTGGAATTGTTGTCTGCACGACACTCATCGTCTTGCACAAAGTAAATTTTCTTTAACAGAACTCTAGGGTTTACAACAGCTCCGGAGTTTCTATATTGAACTAAAAGGTGAGGACAACTTAAATGCCGCTTCTAATTGCAGCAACCGTAATAGTATTTTTCATTGTAGTCGCATCTATCTACGCTATCTGGACTGGCTCAAGAATCAAGTATGAACAGGAAGAACATTGCGCAGCAATGAACAATCCCTATCGAATCATTCTCGACGGATACGACAAGTACAGAATCCAGCACTACGAGTTCTACGGAAACGAGCCTACTGGCTGGCAGTGGATGAACACTACCGAAGTCTTCACTGACCCAGATGATGCTAAGCAGAGATACTGCGAGCTCATGGCAGAGTTCCGCTTCAAGTGCGAGAACGAGAAACCGAAGGTTGACCCAAATACCGATTTCTACCTCTACAATAGCCGAATTCACAAGATCCTCGATATGTCTGACACTAACGAGATGACAGACAAGATCCTCAAGAAGCTACGAGAGGAACGTGCTACAGAACTTCCAGTCAATAAGACTAAATCGAAAGCGAAAGAGGAAGTGAAGAAGCAAGTCAGAAGGAGAAAGAAGACCGATGACTGAGAAAGAACTGCAGCTAGCGCTATGGGAATCACGCTCTCTTAGATGCAATGCCGAGTCACAGAAGTTTCATGCTCTAGCTTGTTCTTGCCTAGCTATTGGAGACGTTAGCGCACATAAGAAGCTTATCAAGAAATCTGTTCTGTTCGGCAAAGCCGCAGCTAAGTGTATCGAGAAAGCAGTGCAGTTTGGAATGAAGGAGATGAAATGAAGAAGAGAATCGAGATCGAGTTCGACGGTGCTGACAAAGACTTCTTGACCGAGAAGCAGATTGACGAGCTCAACAAGGTTTTGACACGTGCTATTCATCAAATTCACGAATTCTCTAATCCTAAGAAGGTGACTGTCGATGGAAACGTATTCTGGTTGAGAGGAGGAACTGTCGACACTAACTCAGATAAGAGAGAATATCCAGTTCATCACGAAGATCACATTGTCATGACGACACCATCGAGGATGAGATAATGAGCGATAAAGGAACACTGCTTGCTGCACAATATGCGGGACAGGGCGACAACCTGTTCTACATGAATTCGATCCCAGGGTACTGGGCAGCTATCATCGTTATCGGACTCCTATTGTTAGTAGGACTCGTCGTAATCATTTTAGACTCTATAACTGAAAAAGAACCTGAAACTTGGAAAGAGGTACACTATGACCACAGAGCAATGGGCGAAGAACGAAGTCGCAATCGCGATGGACAAGGAACGCAAGGCAGCTGATAAAGAAGGCGACAAGGCTATCGGCCTCGGCTATGCGGGCGCTTGCTACCAATCTGCGCTTAAGGCATATCACGCAATGTGTGAAGACGGACACTCGGGCATGTCTTGGTCGATCACTGCTAACATTCTAACACGTCTCTTGAGAGAAGCTCCGCTCACTGCTATTGAGGAAGATGAAGACTGCTGGTCCAGCAAGGAATCGCTTACTGGCGAAGACCAGTGTCTCCGCAGATTCTCTCTGTTCCGCAAAAAGATGCCAGATGGAACCTACAAGTATCACGACATCGACCTCGTATGCACTTGCTACGCTGAGAAGGATCACTTCTGCACTTGCACTTCTAAGAAAGGGGATGATATTGCCGAGATGTTCTTCGGACCTCTGATTCAGTTCCCCTACTACCCGTCACCGGACCCCTATCAGGTCCGCATGATCGGGTTCGACAATCTCTTCGACGAACATGGCAACGAGATCTGCTACGTGATCTCTGCTAAGTCTCCGAAGGGCGAGACTAAGACTATATATGACTTCTACGCTTTCACCGCTAAAGGTGCGAAGAAGCTCAAGGCCGCAGATGTCGAACCTAAGCTCTCCGAGAGCGACCAGAAAGATATGGCCGAAAAGCTTGCTTTCTCAAATTCTCGAACATAATCAGAGATTTCTACAACGATAGAACATTTTCTAAATTATCGAATAATAATCAACTCGACGAATATCCAAAAGGAGATAAACTAAATGGAAAAGAAATTCACGTTCGAAAAACTCAAGTTCTGGCAAAAGTGCCTCGTGGTCGGTGCTCTTCCAGCACTTCTACTCGTCATCTGGTTTCTCGCGGAAAACGTGGGTTACAAGAACTCCACGGAAATCGTGATCAAGCAGAGCCCGTTTGGAGATATGAGCTGCGTCGAAGGTCAGGGCTACTACTTCAAGGGTTTCTCTAAGACCTGGACGTTCCTCAAGGCTCGTTCATTCTACTTCAACTCTTCGACTGAGAAGGTAGGAGGCAAGAACTGGGAGGGGGACGATACTGATGAGGACGACATCGAGGTGACTCTGTCTCGTAACTCAAAGGCGTGGATCTCGGGTTACCTCATGTATGAACTCCCGTCTGACTGCTCTGTATTGCTACGACTCCGTGATAAGCATCACACAGACGACGAGATCAAGCACAACCTCGTAAGAAACGCTGTGATGTCTGGTATCGCTAAGACTGCGCCGATGTTCACCGCAGAAGCGGCAAAGGTCACAAACTTGGCAGAATTCCAGGCTCTCGCTTATGACCAGATCACCCAGGGTGAATATCTCACAGAGACTCACACTGAGAAGGAACTCGTATCAGAAGAGGAAAAGGACACATCTGGCAAGGTCATCAAGAAGGCAGAATATGCCGAATATAAGGTCACTAGCCTTAAGCTTGACTCTATGGGCCGTCGTGTCATTATGAACGAGTCTGCTCTGCACGAGTTCGAGATCAAGGTAACACAGTTCCAGATCCGTGGCGTCAAGCTTGACTCTGTCTCTCAGAACCAGCTCGACGTCGTGAAGAGACGTGAGACTCAGCGTGTCGCTAAGATCACCGAAGCTGAGACTGCAAAGCAGGACGCTATCACGAACGAAGCTAACGGTAAGGCGAACGCCGCGAAGGCTAAGTGGGACGCAGAAGCAGAGAAGGCACGCGTCATCGTGAAGATGGAACAGTCAAAGGACTCTGCAATCATCTTGGCTGAACGCGAAGCAGAAGTAGCAAAGCGCAACGCTCTGAAGGCGAAGTATCAGGCTGACTCTACCCGTGAAGCTGGCCGAGCAGAAGCTGAAGCGAACCGTTTGAAGGTTCAGGCAGGTCTTACTCCGCAGGAACGTCTAGCTGCTGAAGTCCAGATGAACAAGGACAAGTGGGACGCTATCTCTCGCATCCAAGTGCCTATCGTACCTGAATACAATATCGAAGGCAGTGGCAAGGGCGTAAGCGGCATAGATGCTCTCGCAGGTGCTAAGGCTTTCGAAGTCATCAACGGAATGAAGACTAAGTGAAGCTTGTCTTCTTAAGTGAGTTTCCAAATACCATCCAAATAACGAAGAGGCAGTCCGAGTGGGCTGTCTCTTTTTTGAGAAAATCATATTTTTTCAGTTTTTCTATTTACAAATTGCTCAAAAATTCCTATAATATATTGTACAACCGTTAAACCTATTTCCTTGAAGGAGAAAGAGCTATGCTGAGATACATAGAAGTGCCTGAAACCGTCGAAACAGAAATCCGCAAGTTCGTGGTCATGAGATCGAACCGCGAAAGTCTTGTCGGCGACGTAAGCACAGCTTATGACGCTCTCGTTGAAAAGATCACGGCTATCGCAGAGGACAAGGCTTATGCAAAGTGGCTCGACGAAGATATTCCTGGAGCTATCAATCCAATAACTCTCAGGGCTATGTCCGTTCATCTTGCACAAGATACTATCGAAGTATATGCTAACAGGATCGAAAACGAGGCAGCGAGAAAGCTGCTCCGGGCTATCTTCTATACTGAAGAACTTGAAGCCGAAGAGGAAGTCAACGCCGAAGATGAAAACTAATGAACTACACTACCAAGAAAGACGCTCGCGCTAAAGAGGGCGACACTATCATGATCGACGGCTTCGCTGCTGATCTCGATGGAACTATTCCAGAATCTGAAAAACGTCTAATCGGAAAGTCCGGCGTCGTAACTTATGTCGGAGACATGGGAGACCTTCACGGCACTTGGGGCGGACTTGGAATTCTGCCAAACGACCAGTACCATGTCATCGAGGAGGCATAGAATGAAGTGCTCAATCTGTCAACAGCCGTTTAGCGTCCCAGGGACCTGTATAACGTTCTCAAACTGTTTGGACAAGTATCTCAACAGGAAGTTCTCAAACGTCTGCTATAAGTGCGCTTATGCGCTTCTAGAGAAGACCCTAGAACTTGACCCTATGAACAAAAGACTCAATGAACCTACAACCTACGACGATGTCGTGAAGAGGGAAGGATAATGGAAAAGTATGACGTGATTCCTGATCCGGAGGATGAACCGGATCGTGGCAACTTTCCTAAGATTGGAAACAGTGGCTACCGATTCAACCTGTGGTACAAGTTCCCCAAGTTAGTCGAAAAGAAGAAGTCTGAGGACGGCTGCTATCACAAGATCGACAACTATTGTGGAGGGCACAATTTCGAATCTGACGATCTCATCGACTACATGAGAGAATCTCTGTCTGGGATCAAGCTCATCGAGCTCTTTGACCGAAACGACGACTTCTGGTCAGGAGACATGAACGACCGAGTCCGGTACTCGTACCGCATCTCTGCGTTCATTCCTGAACGTGAATGTGGAATTGACTCCATCTACACTCAAGAGGGTATGAAGTCTTTCGACGAGATCGACTACCAGAAGTCCGGTGAATGGATCGCTAAGATGCTCGAAAAGCTTGGTGCAGAGCTTGACATCGAGAAGTGCATCGAACTGATCAAGCGACAGATGAATGAGGCTAAGGCTTTGATCGACTCGAACAATGAGCTGTTCGAGATCTTCGACGAAGCTAACGAAAAGCTCAGAAAATCTATAAATAGTGACAAACCGAAAGAGGAATAACTATGATAATTAAGTGCAAAGACGGAGATCTTCAGATCCCAGAAATGCTTCTAGAGTTCAACCCTACGTCAAGGCGTCTATGTAACGATCCTACCTTCATAGAGGCATCAAAATCGTACAGCATGACTGACGTATTCAACAAACTCAACAATCCCGACTGGGAATAACTCATAGATGAACGATATCAGCTTTAAAGACACTTCTTACGAACACGGAATTCTTCACGCAATCGAAGAGACTAACTTTCCGCTAACATATTCTCTAGTTAGGCGAAACAACTACAAAGACACTGATCGAGTACGTGCTATGTACAGATACGGAAGATCTGAACCTTCTGCTGTAGCGATCTACAGAGAGAAGTATGACGATGAGTCCGCAATCACGAGACGTCGCATTCTGACGTTCGAGGTCTCTCTTCCTGAACATGGAAGAGGTTTCGGTCACAAGTTGATCGAAAACCTCAAATGGGACTGTGAAGAGATAAAGCTCGGACCTGGACTGGATTCTAAGTACTTCTACGTCAAAGAGGGATTCGAAGAGTCTAGCGACAGTGAACTCTGCTGGAGACGAAGAATTTACTAGATTTTTAAGAAAGGAATCAAGTCATGAAGAGAATCTTAACTCTATTGGCAGCTGCACTCGTTCTGACTTCCTGTGTTCTATGCGGACAGGATCACGAGCACAAGTACAGCAAAAAGCGCAGGTCTGTTGATCCTTATTGGCCAGTGAAGGTCTGCTCACTGGGAGATCAGACTGGCGAAAGCTGTGTTTCGTACAAAGCAAAGAAGATCATTATGGAACACAGTTTCTTCAAGTTCTACGACATGGATGGCGAATTGCTACAGTACAACAACGCTGGCTGGTCCATCGTAATCTCTCCGAAAGTTAAATAACAGATAACGATATGGAGACTAGATGACTGACAATGAGAAAGAGTTCACGTTCTGGATCATACGCATGAGTCGAATCGTCTATGACTCGAACGATCCTAACAAGAATGAGTACGAGAAGACTCAGTACTACGAGAAACCTACGCTAGTCGATACTCCAGAGCGTGCTAAGCACTTCAGGACTCTGAAGAACGCGGAGAAGACCGCAGCAGCTTACAGGAGCATAGGGTACAAGACTGGAATTCTAGAATACAGAGCACAACTTCAAAACGGAGAAATCTAAATGTATGGAAAGCCGTTAGCCTACGTCGTTAAAGTGGGCGAGATAAGAGAAATCCCAGACGCAGACCGCATCGAGCTAGCATCTGTCATGGACTACACTGTCGTCGTGAAGAAGAACGAGTTCAAGGAAGGAGACCTCGGTGTCTATGTCGAAGTCGACTCTGTCCTTCCTGACGGACTAGCCCAAAATGCTGACCTACGAGACAAGCTAGTCAAGCTGACTCAGCGCGACGGCGAGTACGAGAACTGGTCCGAAGACCAGATTCAAGCTGCAGTCGCAGAGATCATGAAGCTCCACAAGTTCCCGTACTTCGAGTTCCTTCGCGGCAAGAAGTTCAAGATCAAGTCCATGAAGCTGAGCAAGTTCGGCGTCGTCTCTCAGGGCATTCTGTTCCGTCCCGTCGACTTGAAGCTCACAGACGTGAAGGTCGGACAAGATCTGACACAGCGCTTCGAGATCACTGAGATCGTTCAGGACGAGGAGGAAGCTGGTCTCGCTGCTCAGTACGAGAAAGACGGCTGGCTCACCAAGAAGCTCATGCGCTTCAAGTGGTTCCGCGACTGGCGCAAGCGCAAGAAACAACCCGAGACATGGGATCCGACTCATCCTGGCAAGTCCGACGAAGAGAACGTCCAGAAGATTTACACCAAGATGTACGAGAAGTACAAGGACAAGGTCTGGGTCGCAACTGAGAAGCTCGAAGGCCAGAACATCACCATCTTCAGCGAGATGGAAGACAAGGTCTCTTGGCTGTTCTTCAAGAAGCGTGTCAAGCACGTTGGCGTCTGCTCTCGTACTCGTGAACTGAAGCCGAACGGCACTGGCAAGAATTTCTGGGACACTGTCAAGCGTCTTGGCTACGACAAGATTATCGAACAGATCCCGGGCGAATGGTTCTGCCGTGGCGAACACGTCGGTCCTGGCATCCAGAAGAACATCTACCAGCTTCCGAGAACGGAAATCTACTTCTTCGATTTCTACCGCAAAGCGTACTACATCGACACGACCTGCGGAAAGAAGCTGAAGTCTCGCTGGGTGAAGCTCAACTATGAAGAGTCTAAGGAATTCGCTGCTAAGTGGAATCTTCCGATGGTTCCGCTGCTCGACGACAACTACCGTCTTCCCGAGAGCACCGTGAACGACAAAGGCGTCAAGGTATCTGGTGCAGACATCATGCTCCAGCAGTCCGACAAGAACACCTGCTTCGGTCGCAATCTCAAGCACAAGCGTGAAGGCTTCGTTCTCCGTCTCAAGGACGACTACAACGTATCCTTCAAAGTCAAGAACCCCAACTACTCTATCTAAAGGAAACTCAAAATGTTCTCAGAACAAGCACTAACTAAAGAAAATATCCTCGCCTTCTTGAAAGAAAAGGGACTCTACGATGAATGCGGCGAATGGTGCCAGCCTCGCTACGTGAAGCAGGAACAAGACAAGATCGAAAAGAAGAGAAATCAGCCACTCGTTAAACGAACTTTCCGTTGGGAAGGGCACTACACTCGCTGCTGTTATGAGTTAAGCGGTGAAAGGTTCGATGACACAATGGAATGGGGATACTTCGTCACTAACGAAGATCTGCTCCCGTTCCGCTTCAAGGATCCAGCTCGTAATGACTACAAGCCCGATCCGAAGATGAACGTCAAGCTCAAGGACTGCGCTAACTTCGATCTTCTCTTCAAGAAGCTGAACGACTTCGTTGACGGTGACCTTGACGAAGACGTGGACCGCTGCTACGACTTCGACAAGTTCGGCTTCGAGAATCCTCCGACAGGAGATATGCTGAGAGAATGGCTCGGCAACCTCGAGATCAGTGAGGAAACTGCAAACGATCCAGACAACAAAGAATGGCTCGAATGTTTCGAAGGCCACGGATTCTAAGGAGGACAACTATGGGATTTTTCACAGAACTCTTCAAGTCTAAGGCTAGAAAAGAAGCTGATGCTCTCAGAGAGCAATGGCACACTACTCTCAACACTGCGTGTCAGCAGCTCGTAAGCTCAAAGTACGATTACGGTCAGTTCACTAAGATTGTCGATCTGCTTAAGGGTAGAGATGTCCGTAACTGGCTTCCGAGACTCCAGATCCTGGTCGACGGCAAGCTCTCTGACGGATCTCCCATCCTCAGCAAGTTCTTCCTTCTTCCAGTAGCCGAGTCGACAGTCAAGTGCCGTATCGCTGTTCACGACAGCTCAATCCTTGACTATATCAAGGGAAACGGCTTCGGGATCGTGAGACTCGGTGGACCGAACATCTACGAGAAGGACGTCGCTCTACAAGCTTCTAAGGGTCTCTTCCTGATGGAATTCTGCGACCACTGGGACATGGGCAATATCGTAGAGAAGTGCAATAAGTACTATGATGCTCTTTTGAAGGTCAAAGACAGAATAACTTCTCGTGAAGTGATCTGCGTTCCAAAGTATACGAAGATCGAATGGAACGGTGAAAGCTTCTTCTTCGAAACTGAAGTCACTCCATCACGAGTAGACGAGATCATCGCTTCTCTTCCTTCTGACTGCAAGTATCTCCGAGAATATCGTGAGTACTTGATAAACGAGCTCGCAGCGGATTCAATCTCCTTTAACTCTGTCGGCGCAAGAAAGGTGAATACGATCGCTTACAATCAGCCACTCGTGTACTGCTGGATCTACTCTGAGTTCGAAAAGCGTCATCTGAACGAACTAAACCATCAGGCAAGGAACAATGAGTTCGAGTCTGTAATCAACGAGATCAAGGACGCTGCACAAAAGAAGATCGAAACGGAGATCTGATGGCTAAGAGAAAGAAACGAAAAGAGAGACCTCTTCCGCCAGGAACAGTTCTGTCATGGAGTGAAGTCTGGACGATGCTCGAGATGCAGAAGATGAACCCTGACGGTCCAATGCTCATCAAGCTTCCGAAGCCGTTGACTTTCGGTCAATATCCCGATGGAAGTCCGAGGATGGCGACTCACGTCGGGTTCGCAATCGATGACTTCGATCATCTGAAGACTGATCTCTTCGCTATCACAGAAGACGGAATCCTAGACTTGGACATCACGAACTTCGATCATCCGAGAAAAGAGATTCCGAACTAAACGTAATTAAATGTTTACAAATCTGGGAGATTTAGATTTCTCCCAGATTTTCTTATTTTATACGAACCAACTTAAACTGAAAAGGACTATAACTATGTCAATATTTGATAATTTCCGCAAAATCAGCGGAGCTGAAATCTATCGTGAATGCTGCGAGATAATCAAGCAGTATCATCTGTACTACCAGGTCGAAGCTGTCGTCCCTACAGAAAATCCTGAAGAACAGGCTAAGCGCCACAAGATGAAGCGCAAGAGCTTCTACATGTCTGGGTTCATAAACAAAGACTGGTTCATCCAGTTCAAGTACTGGCCCATCGATGGAAAGTTCCTGCCTTACCTCACTCGTGTCTGCAAGGTCTCCAATATCTTGATTACAGAAGAGGGCATCAAGTGCAATCCTGACAAACTAGCCTGCTTCGCATACAACCGAGACTACTGTCTCGCAGAATGGAAGGAGGCTAAGAAGGAGCTCATCAAGGCTCTCGAATATGCTCTCGACACTGGCAACCGTGTTCAGGAACACTGGGGCGACTGGCTCGCTGGCGAGGAAGACAAATCTCTCGTTCACTACGAACAGGAGAAGAAGCCATTGAAGCTGAACATCAAGAAGGGACCTAAAGCTCCGAGAGGAAATGCTAATGCGTAATCCCGACCGACTCTACAAGTTCTACTCTGAACTTCAACAGATCCAGGCGACATACTGTCCTGATCTCACCTTCGAGAAATTCATCCTTGAATTTTTGAAGCAGTACAAGAGAGACCCGTTCTTCCCTGAAGAGGATGAATTTCTCAAAGCTGTCGAAAAGTGGGCTACGAAACGCACACAGCCTGAATGGGACGGAAATGTCAACTTCACTTCCGATACCTATGACAAGTTCCGTGATCTTCACAAGGACTACTTCTCAGATTGGCGATTCGGTCAGCTGCTAGTCAACTTCCTTGGCTCATTTCCGGATTCAGACTTCCTCGGAGACGAGAAGCTAGTCAAGTATCTTGAACAGTTCGCGCATGGCGAACGCCCGCACGACTAATGAGAAATTCTAAGGAGAAAAGATGAAATTCTTTGACGCATTGATCGAATTTTTCACTTACAGCGAGAAAGAGAACGAACGCCGTTGGCAGGAGTTCCTGAAGCTCGCTGAGTATTTGACTGATAATCTTCCGCTTCCAGTTCGTCAGAAGCTCGGCAACAAGAAGCTCCATCCGTCTACAGATTCCAACGTCGGCATCTTCGACTTCACCATGACAGACATTATCTGGTGGAAAGAGAAGAAGAGCGCTACGAACTTCATCGTGAAGGACGACAAGCAGTTCAAGAAGGAAGTAAAGCTCGCTCTTCTTGAAATCATGGATCAGTACGCTGCTACTATGGGCGAGAAGCTCGCTAAACAGGCAAAAACGATCCTGAAGAAACTCGAAACGGAGGGTGAGGATGCAGCCTAAGCGTTTATTGGTCATTACAGGCGTGCAGAACGACTTTTTCCACCTTCCCTTTGGGAATACCCAGATGTCGCCAGTTCTCCCTAAAATCGCCGATTATGTGCAAAATTGGGATGGTGACATAATTGTCGTAAAAGAGACACGCCTAACAGAAGAGCAGATAAAAGACGGTCTAGCATGTGTTCCTGGCGTCGTTCCTTGGAATCAGATGAGAGAGCACATCTACACTGGATATGCAGAACACTGCATCAAGTGGACAGATGGCTGGGAGATCGTTCCTGAGCTGCTTACAGAGCTCCAGAAGAAGAACGAGAAGAGATGCAAATTCAGAACGGTAGAAGCTTATGGTCAGACATGGCACGACTGGGCTAACAATATCATGACCTACTCGGACATCGTGATCGCTGGAACTAAGATCGAAGAGCAGATCATATCGACCGTCTACGCTATTCGTGCTATCCGTCCAGAAGTGCCCATCAAGGTTCCCATCGCTCTGTGCGCTGGCGACCATGAAACGACCGTCAGAGAGACCTGTCACGTAATCGACACGCAAGTCGCACTAACTTGGAGTCTGCCGTGAAGCAATACTACCGAATCGAAACTCCTCTAGAGTATGCTGGAAAGGACTTCTTCAGGAGATCTCCAGCGTTCGCTTGGGTTCTTCTCGTAGCTATCGTATCCTTCGGGTACTCTCTCCCTGGAGTCATCATGGGATTCGCTCCAGCTCTCCTTGGATCAGTGCTGATAGGAAACGCTGTTCTGATGCTGTTCTTCTACGGACTCGGCGCATGCGACCTGAAAGCTGATACTGACGAGCTGACAGATAGAGGATGGTTCTTCATCGAAGCATCTCAGTGGATGAGTGGCGCGTACATTATGAAGATCGCAGTCTACATCCTTCTCTACCTTCTCTATGCACTATTTCTGGGCATCGCAAATTTAGCTATATTGCTATTGTACTGGCCGAGAGGTGAGAAATGATGATTAAAGGATTCACAAAGCATGTCGATGAGACGGAACTGAGACTGAAAGCCGAACGTGATCAGCTCAAAGAGCAGCTTCAGGCGAAGCAGAACGAGCTCGATGAGTACAGAAACAGTCAGGGCAACAACCGCAAGGAAGCTGCCCTGAAGCAGTACAAGGGCAAGATCATTCGTGTCAAGCAGTACTGGCGTGGACTGTCGCCGTTGAACAAGCAGGAGCTGATCTACCGCTACTACTTCCTGTACGTGACTGGCGTC
>Ga0265301_10001943_pt1 | contig 25371 bp, 19 predicted proteins | sample AusTroGonzalo_MG_2_FD_193488 | JGI IMG/M metagenome (GOLD analysis project Ga0265301, IMG submission 193488) | Bovine rumen microbial communities from tropical cattle in Woodstock, Queensland, Australia - Gonzalo_04 | ecosystem: Host-associated > Mammals > Digestive system > Stomach > Rumen ... | reverse complement strand
AATAAAAAATATAAAGATATTCAACATGAAAAGATATTAAGGACTCTTGCTGAACTTACAGAAGAAGAGATTCTTCAACTTATAAGAATCAATTCACCTAAAGAAGCATTTGATTTTTCTAAGGATTTAGGGAATAAAACTAGCAAAGCTTTTTATGAAGAATATATGATGACATTGGATCAAAAAGGGCTTATCAGTATTGCCATGAAGTATAGCGGTTCAAAACTCCCATTAGACAAAAACGGAGACGATATAACAATTACAGATTATGGATGTGTCGTGCTTGATGCAATTTATGATGAAGATTTTTTCTTCTCACCCAAATGAGAGGATGGGTTAAACTGCACACCCGGCAGGGTATGTTGATTAAAACAAAGTACGAAGATAAAAAACCCCAGCAAAAGGCATACCCGTCGATATTACGGACTGCCGGTATAAGCATGTCCCCTACACCCAAAAGAAACGAGTGTAGGGGACTTTTGCTTGTCGGCAGGATCGTACCTAATCGAGCGGGTGTGTCTTTTTGCTGGGATTATTTCTTTATATGTCCGTTTAAGTACTGGACAAGCTGCCGGGGGGTGTGGAGGTTGAATACATCCTCGAAGGAGATTCCGGTCAAATTACACTCCGCTACAGTCTCGGCCACCGCAATCGAGTCGGCGCCCAGCTGCACAAAGTCATCATCCATGCCGTAGGGCTCTATACCCAGGGCTTTGCCGAAACCACGGCACAATGCCTTTTCCAGTGCAGTAGTTGGGGCGGCGTAGGGTGCCCGATACTGGGCCAGGTCCGGCTCCGGCAGGGCATGGAAATCCAGTTTGCCGCTGGCAGCCAGCGGTACAGAATCCAGGTGTACAAAGAAAGTCGGGATCATATATTCAGGCAGCTTGGTCTCAAGTTCCTGCCGGAGCTGGTTGGCATCGAAGCCGGCCGCACCGGTATAGTAGGCACAGATAAAGGTGGTGTGTTCTTTCTCGAATCCTTTTACGGCACACCATGCCGAGTTATCTGTCTGCTTGAGCACTGCCAGGATTTCGGCCGGCTCCACCCGGTTCCCGTTTATCTTTATCATAAAGTCCATGCGTCCCAGGTGCATGATATTGCCGTCAGGCAGCTCTTTTCCCAGGTCCCCGGTATGGAAAAGCCCATCTTTGAACTTCTCTCTGTTCATTTCGGGCAGGTTTATATAACCCAAAGCGCAGGGGTTCTTTATGCAGATTTCACCCTCTTCTCCTTTATTCACTTGCTTGCCGTCATCATCCAGAATATAGAACATATCAGGCAATGTAGGCAGGCCGATAGGGGAAGCCCCTTTTCTTCCGTCGATAGGGAATATGGTCAGAAGGTGTCCCATCTCGCCCATGGTGAAAAGGTTGTAGATCGGGATAGGCAGAGCATCCACATCAGTAGCGACCTCCCCTCCGATATATATCTGCTTGAGGTATGTGTTGACCTTTCTATATGCCTTGAGCAGGGAAGGTGTCATGAAGATACCTTCTATCTTGTTTTCTTCCAGATAGTTGTACAGAAGATGAGGTGTCTTGATAGTATTGTAGTCCAGCACAAACAGGGTGCCCCCATAGTATGGGATTATGGTTGAGATGGTGAAGGCCACAAAATTCAGCGGGAATATGATGCCGAAGTTAGGCCCGTGGGAAAGGAGATATTCACCTTTATAATTGAAAGCCTCCAGATTCCGTTCCAGCAGGCTCCTGGCATGCAGCGCCCCTTTCGGTTTTCCTGTGGTACCGGATGTATAGATGGCACAAAGCGGGTCATCAGGCTTTCCTTCTGCCCATCTGTCAAGGCTTTCCTGGCGGGTGATCTCACCCCAGTTCTGCTGGTTTATGACCAGCTTGCAGCTGCAGTCCTTCTCTATGAACTCGGCTCTTGCAGCAGGTGCGCTGGCTTCCAGAACCACAAAAGCAGCTCCAGCCCTTATTATTCCCAGGGCAGCCACATATACCATGCCTCCTCTGGGCAGGTTTATAAATACAAAATCTCCCCGTCCGATACCCTTGGAGCACAGATATGCATATACCTGACCTGTAAGCCTGTCCACATCGGCAAAAGTGAGGCGGTTTCCCAGCTGATCCACAATGCATAATTTATCGGGGTTTGTTAAAAACTGTCTTGCAATCTGCTGGCAATATGGGATCATTCTGCACACTCCTTTTTCTTTACTATATCAAATTTATACCCTATATGAAATAGGGAAAAATACCATATAAAAAATTTATGAACATCATTTATTTTAGGGAGAAGAATTTAACAAAATGCAACTGCCGAGTATTGTCTAAACTAATTTGTAATAGTATAATTTTTATTAACATAAAAATGGTCAAAGGGGAGCGTTATGGCTATTAGACAATTTAAAAAGGTAATGTCTGCCAACAGAGGCGAGATTGCCATCAGAACTTTCAGAGCCTGTGGCGAGCTTGGACTTAAGACAGTTGCCATCTATTCAAACGAGGACCGGCTGTCTCTTTACAGAACAAAAGCAGACGAATCCTACCTTGTAGGAAAAGGAAAAAGCCCGATTGATGCTTATCTGGGAATTGATGAGATCATTGAGCTTGCACTTAAGAAGAATGTAGATGCTATCCATCCTGGTTACGGATTCCTTTCAGAGAACCCGGAATTCTCCCAGAGATGCGAAGAGGCAGGAATTGTATTTATCGGACCTACCGCAGAGCAGCAGAGGACCCTTGGAGATAAGATTGCAGCAAGAACAGCAGCTATCAAGGCCGGTGTTCCGGTTGTACCAGGAACAGACTTCCCTATCGAAAAGACCGAGGATGCCCTTAAGTTTGCCAAAGGCTGCGGATATCCAATCATCGTAAAGGCAGCTGCCGGCGGTGGTGGACGTGGTATGAGAGTTGCCAACAACCAGCAGGAGCTGATTGAAGGTATTGCAGCAGCAAAGAGCGAGGCTCAGGCTGCTTTCGGCGACGGCACCGTATTCCTTGAGAAATATCTTGAGAGGCCGAAGCACATCGAGATCCAGATCATGGGCGATAACTATGGAAACATCGTCCACTTCTTCGAGCGTGACTGCTCCATCCAGAGAAGACACCAGAAGGTTATCGAGTTTGCTCCCTCCCTGGCTATCTCCGACGAGCTTCGGGACAAGCTGTGCAAGAACGCTATCAAGATTGCAAGCCAGGTTAAGTACCGCAACGCAGGTACAGTTGAGTTCCTGGTAGATAAGAACGAGAACTTCTATTTCATCGAGATGAACCCACGGCTCCAGGTTGAGCATACAGTTACAGAGCTCATCACAGGCTGGGACCTGGTACGGACTCAGATTCTGGTTGCCGAGGGCTATGCCCTGACAGATCCAGAGGTCGGCCTGTTCAGCCAGGACTGCGTTACAAAGCGCGGTTACGCTATCCAGTGCCGTGTCACCACAGAGGATCCGGAGAACAACTTCGCTCCAGATATGGGAACTATCAAGTCCTATAAGTCTCCTGCCGGATATGGTGTCAGACTGGATGCCGGAAACGTATTCACAGGTGCAAAGATCACCGGAGAATACGACTCTCTGCTGGTTAAGGTCTCAACTCATGCCCTTACCTTCAAGAACGCTGCTACAGTAATGAAGAGAGCTTTGGGCGAGTTCAAGATCAGAGGCGTAAAGACCAACATCCCATTCCTTGAGAATGTGGTTTCCAACGATATCTTCCTGGAAGGAAAGTGCGATACTTCCTTTATCCAGGATCATCCGGAGCTTAAGATTGTCAAGAAATACCGGGACAGAGCTACCCGTCTTATGAACTTCTTGGCAACCACTATTGTAAACGGAAACGAGATTGTTAAGACTCCACGGAAGGCAACTGAATTCAGAGAACCTCCGATTCCTGAGCTCAACAAGATCAATCCTCCGCAGAGCGGAACCAAGCAGCTTCTGGACGAGATGGGCCCAGAGAAGTTTGCAAAGTGGATCTTAGACCAGAAGAAGCTCCTTATCACCGATACAACCATGAGAGATGCACACCAGTCTCTGCTGGCAACACGGTTCAGAACCTATGACCTTACACGGATTGCAGATGCAACTGCATATCTGGCACCAAACCTCTTCTCTATGGAGATGTGGGGCGGAGCTACCTTCGACGTTGCCCTCCGGTTCCTTAAGGAATGTCCATGGGCACGGCTTGAGAAGCTTAGAGCAGCAGTTCCGAATATCCTGTTCCAGATGCTCCTCAGATCCTCCAATGCAGTAGGATACACAAACTATCCAGACAACGTTATCTACAAATTTGTAGAAGAGTCTGCAAAGGGTGGAATCGACCTGTTCAGGGTGTTCGACTGTCTGAACAACACAAAGGGACTTGCTGTTCCTGTAGATGCAGTTCTTAAGACTGGAAAGCTGTGTGAGGCAGCAATGTGCTACACCGGCGATATCGACGATCCAAAGCGGGACAAATATGGCCTCAAGTACTATGTAGGAATTGCAAAAGAGCTTGAGAAGATGGGAACCCATATCCTGGGTATCAAGGATATGGCTGGTCTTATCAAACCTTATGCCGCCACAAAACTTATCAAGACTCTTAAGGAAGAGATCGGTATTCCGGTTCATCTGCATACACACGACACATCTGGAAACGGAGTTGCAACACTGCTCCGCGCAGCAGATGCAGGCGTAGATATTGTTGATACAGCAATCTCCGCAGTTTCCGGCGTAACAGCACAGCCAAGCCTCAATGCAGTTGTTGCTGCCCTTGCAGGACAGGAAAGAGATACCGGAATCGATATCAACGGACTCAACCCACTGGCTAACTACTGGGAAGTTGTCCGCACCTACTACTCCGGATTCGAGAGCGACCTTAAGACAGGTACTGCCGAAGTTTACTACAACGAGATTCCTGGCGGTCAGTACTCCAACTTCAAACCGCAGGTTGCAGGTCTTGGCCTGATTGACAAGTGGGAAGAGTGCAAGAAGATGTACCACGATGTAAACGATCTGTTCGGAGATGTAATCAAGGTTACACCATCCTCCAAGATTGTTGCGGATATGGCAATGTTCCTGGTTCAGAACAACCTGACCACAAAGGATGTAATTGCAAAGGCAGACGAGCTTACATTCCCACAGTCTGTAATCGACTTCATGAAGGGAATGGTAGGTCAGCCATACATGGGCTTCCCGAAGGATGTCCAGAAGGCAATACTGAAGGGCGAGGAGCCAATCGACTGCCGCCCGGGCGAACTCCTTGAGCCTATCGATCTGGATGCGACAAAGAAGACAGTTGAAGATGCTATCGAGCGTGAGATTGACGATCAGCAGCTTATGTCCTATGTAATGTATCCACATGTATTCATGGATTACATCAAGCACAGGAAGAACTGCTTCGATGTTTCCCTGCTTCCTACACCTGTATTCCTGTATGGTCTTGAGCCAGGTCAGGAAATCACAGTATGCCTGGATGAAGGAAAGACACTTATCATCAAGCTGATCTCTGTGGGCAGCCTCCGCTCCGATGGAACAAGAACTGTATACTTCGAGCTCAACGGACTCCAGCGGACTGTATCTGTACGGGATAACGCAGCACAGACCACAGTCAAGGAAAGAGTCAAGGCTGATAAGTTCAACAAGCATCAGATCGGTGCTCCAATGCCAGGCAAGATCTTCAAGATTATTGCCAAGCCAGGCGAAGATGTTAAGGCTGGCGATGTAGTGATCGTAACCGAGGCTATGAAGATGGAGACCAACATCAAGGCTCCTATCGACGGCAAGGTTAAAGAAATATTCTTCGAGGTTGGAGAGGCTATCGAGAAAGACGACCTGCTGGCTGTTCTCGAGTGACAGTTCACTCAACGTAACAAAAAAGGCGGTGCTTTACAGCATCGCCTTTTTTTGTTTTTTTATCGATATATCAGAATCTGTAGCTGAAGTGGAGGGCAAACTCGAAGTCGTTGATTGTATCTCCAGATACGTTGCAGAAGTTGTCAATGTTGACATAGTACATATCACCGCCTACGCTGAAATGCTTGCTCAGGACCTTGTCGGCATGGAGACCGCAGACCAGTTCCCGCTCCACAGTTCCCGTAGGAGTGGTCTTTTTGTCTGTATGGTAAGAAGTGATTTCCGACAGGGAAGTGTTCTTCTCCCCCAGATATTTCAAGGTTATATCTGCCTTCAGTGTCAGGTCAGATGGAATGCGGTATTCACCGGCCAGATAGCCTATTACTGCGTCAGGACCGTAGCGGTAACCGGAAGCCTTATCAATATAAAGGTAGCTGTCGCTTAAGTAGGACCAGTAACGCCGCCGCACAGTAAAACGGGTCAACGGATGCCATCTGTTATACAAATACGGGTCGGTGTATGCCCCTTCCAGGGTCAGCTTTACAAAGGCATCGCCTACAGGGAACAAGTATCTGGCACCAGCCATGTATCCCAGGGCTGTAGGGCGGGCAGAATCCTTGTTCTCTATGGCAAGCTTCATCTCGTCCATAGCGACCTGTGCATAGAGGTCGAATCCCCGGAATATAGCATAATCTGCCTCCAGGGAGAAGATTACGTTGCTGTATTCCGGAGCGAATACGCTGTGGAAAACAGATACAGGGTTCATATTGCCGAACTCAGGATATTTGTTTCCGAATATGATAGCCTCTGTGGCAGCCATGGTGAATTTGTCGGTAAGGCGGGCTTCAAGCCTGTGGGCAAATAAAGCCTTGTACCGTTCCCGGAAGTTCTCGTAGTTTCCTTGGACAAGTCCATCGCCTATTTTGTCAAAATCTTTCTCCTCCGGGGTCAGGTAGGATTCAAGTCCTGCATATACTGTGGTGAACTTAAGTACTTTCCAGTAGGTGGTGAACTTCAAGAAGTTATACCAGTCGGCCCAGTCGGAAAGCACCATGTTTCCAGTCTCTCCATTTCCCCAGTTAAGCTTGTCCCGGCCCAGTTGCACGTTCCAGTTGTGGCCTCCCACAGACATGAATGCCCGGTATGGGATACTTGGATCGATATACTGTATATTCTCAGGAACATTGGAGTAGTCGTAATCGCTGTCGTAAAGGACATCATGAGCCTCTCGTATAGAAAGGTCTACATCAATGTACATATGGTCCCAAAGCCAGAACTCGAAGGGAATGTCAAAAAGGGGCAGCCGCTCCTCATAGCCATGGGCCCATTCCTTGCGGTCGTCGTTGGTCTTGAAGAAACCCTCAAGGTTGACTGTGCCGCTTATGGATACAAAAGCTTTCTCCTCTTTGCCGAAAAGCAGTTTCTTTGAAAGCTTTTTCTGTATGTTCTCGTAGGCCAGCTTTGCAGGGCCGGTAAGCTTTTCGGGCTGAATCTTCTTTAGGATATGATCTATCTCATCCTCGCTCCATGGGCGGGCATAGGAAGGGGGTGCAAAGCCGTTCATCATATAGAGGGCGTCGATATCCTGGTAGATCTCGTGTCCAGAGCTATGATCCGCTGCCTGTTGTTAGTCTCTGCACTGCAGGGAAGAATGCAGAGCGCTAATAATATCAGTAGGCTTGCCATTTTGCGCCAAGCGCCAGGATTCCTCTCCATTTGTCTTCTCCTTTTATGCTGTCCTTGTTCATGGTGTAATCGATTGTCAATGAACCGAAGAATTTTATGCCGTAATATGGGATTCTGTATTCCCCATGCAATGTCCAGTCCAGGTTCCGCTCTTTCACAATACCGCTTATACCGTGGTCCATGAAATTGTAGTTGCCGTCCCAGTCTTTGTATGCACCGCCTATATCCCAGCCTATTCCATCATCATGGGCATGGGTGTTGATATTGCCATAGCCGTGTTCGATGAACCAGAAGGAAAGGCCGTAGGCCAGATTCGGTGTCTGATTATAGGTCACATCCACATAAGCCATCTGTGAGTTAGGTGGCAGGAAATAGCCGAGGTTTGAACCATAGTGGGCATAGCTGTTCCGTTTATCATGAGAGAAAAGTTTGTGGGTATACATCCAGTGGGAAAGGTAGATGTATTCCATTGTCAGGTCAAACTTAGGCAGCACATCATATATTTTATATCCTATGATTGTTGCACCGATGTTATGGTAATAGTTTATATTTGCAGCCTCGTCAAAGTCCCAGTCGTCCAGGAAGAGAGAGAGGTAAAGCTTGAGCTGCCAGAACCGGAAGGTAAAGTCCATGCCTCCGAACTTATTGTCCTTGTCTCCGTCTGCAACTTCGCTGATGTAATAGAGGGAGAATGGATTTATATATGAAAGGGCAAAGCGTGTGGAATAGACTACAGCCTCGTAGATCGAGAACTTGAACCACTTCCAGGGCTGATACTCAAACCGGTGGGCCGAAATCAGCTTGTCCTGGTCCTCGGTGGCACCCCATGCCTCATTATCCCGCAGCAATCCTGTCATCCAGCTGTAGTACATCTTTTTCCCGATAGGAATGTCGTAGAATATATAATCATAGGGCTTGGATGTTTTTGAAAGAGAGAGTGATGCCAGTTCGCCCGGTCCCCAGCTGAGAGAGTTCCGTCCTACCGAGATATGGGCAGGTCCTGCAGTGATAGAGACTTGGCTCACCTGATCCATCCTTATTGAGAATTCGGTATCTCCCGGCTCGTGGATGGCATCGTGGTTGAATCCCTTGTGGCCTGTGGTCAGGTTGTATGTGTACATGTTGAAGTCTGGGTAATGAGGATAATTATACTGTCTGCAGGGGAAGTCCTCCCATGTGTCCAGAACGCCGTAGATATCAGACCGGAGACCCAGGAATACATTTTCGCCAAGATAGAGATCCAACATGAACTCGCTTCCCAGATTGGCGGAGGTGTCCTTGAATTTGGCCATGTTTGTGTTGACTCCGATATGGGGTGCCAGGTTGGCATCGGCCCCGAACTTTCCAGCCTGATGATGGAAAAGGTTGAACTTGTCCCCTCCAAGCCGTTTCATGTAGTGCTCCAGCTCCTGGACCTCCCTGTCGGTGAACTTCTCGGGATGTTCCATATAAAGAGCTCTGACCTCTTTAAGATATTCCATGGCACGCTTTTCGGTATAAGGCTTCACATCCGGGATATAATAAATCCAGCCCTTGGAGTAGCATTTGTCCAGGAAGGTGTAGATAGGGTCGTCATAAGTCAGGTTCTTGATGGTCTGTGCTCCCAGTGGCAGCACAACCAGAACAGCCAGCAGGACGAAAAGCAGCTTTCTCATAAAACTCCTCTGATTTTATCCATGGCAGATTTAACTGCCTGGTCCATATTATAATATTTATACTCTGCAAGGCGTCCTGTAAAGATGAAGCGTCCTGTTTTCTCAAGAGCTTTCACCTCTTCCATGTATTCCGCCCGTTTCTCCATGTTCTCTTTAGTCATGACCACATAGTAAGGATGACCTTTCTGCTTCGGATATTCCATGCAGATCACAGTCTTGTCCGATTTTTCGCCGGTCATATGCTTGAATTCAGTTATTCTGGTGAAATCGTAGTCGTTTGGGTAGTTGACCACAGGAGCCTCCTGGTAGAACTCCTTGTCTATAGTCTTGAACTGGATATCCAGAGAACGGTACTCCAGATTGCCATACTTGTATTCAAAGAACTGGTCCAGAGCGCCGGTATATACTGTGATTCCAGTTTCTGCATCAAACAGGGAAGCCAGATTGTCCTTGAGCTGGAAGTAGTCGCAGCCTGTCATAAGTGTGATATCGGGGTGATCCAGCATCTTCTCTGCCATCTTGGTGTAGCCGCCGGTGGGAATGCCCTGATACTTGTCTGAGAAATAGCGGTTGTCCCGGTTTGAGCGTACAGGAATCCTGGCTGCCACATCTGCAGAAAGCTCCTTTGGGTCCCGTCCCCACTGCTTTATAGTGTAGTTCTTGAAGAAAAGCTCATAGAGCCGCTCGCCTACCTGGCACACCACTGCATCTTGGAAGTTCTCGGATGGCACCTTGAATTCGGAGTTCTTGACCTCGTTTTTAAGGAAGTCCTGCACCTCCTGAGTTGAGATATTTTCGCCGAACACAGCATTCAATGTATCCCTATTGATTGGGAAAGGTACAGTCATGCCATGAACATAGCTGAGCACCCGGTGCTGGAACATCCTGAAATCGGTGAACCGGGAAAGGAAGTCCCACACCTCTTTGTATATTGTGTGGAAAATATGGGGCCCATGGGTATGGACTGTGATTCCTGCCTCCGAAAGGTAGTCATGACAGTTTCCTGCGATGCTCCGGCCTTTCTCGATAACCAGTACTTTCTTACCTGCCTCTGCCAGAAGCCGTGCTGCGGTACAGCCTGAAAGACCTGCACCAATCACCAGACAATCATATTTCATCATATCCTCCTATGCTGAGAATGGAAGGGATGGTCCGTATGCTCTTGAGAGCTTTCTTAAGATCCTCCTTCCGGTCAATTTCTATTGTGACAAAACCTTCTATCCTGTCAGGTCCAGTCTCCTGGATCTGGCCATCTATAATATGAGCATGGTACTTCTTTATAGCATTCACCACCTCTGCGAACAAGTCCTGGGTAGGGTGTGCTGAAAGCTTATACCGCTTCACATATTTGGACGATACAGTGGCCCATTCCACCTTCACCATCCGTAAATTTATCTCTTTTATATTCTTTAGGTTGGGGCAGTCCTTCCTGTGTACAATAATGCCCCGGCCCACAGAAACATAGCCCACGATGTCGTCCCCCACTGCCGGATTGCAGCACCGGGCCATGGTTATCATCATGTTCTTCTCGCCCCCCACCTTCAGGGTAACCCGGTCCTTGTCTATGACTTCCCGGACCATATTCTTTATGTCATCCGGCAGTGTGACAACAGGAAGCTTTTTCTGCGGGCCGGGTCCCGGGGCCGGGTCCGCATGGTCCACAACTATTACGTTTCTGCCGATATGGAGATGGTTGTTTTTGTTCAGCCACGCCCTTATACGGGACCGGGCCCGGGCTGTCTTGACTTCCCGCAGCCAATGCAGATGGGGATGGGCGCTGGCATTTGTTATTATCTCCACTACCTGGGAATTATGAAGCTCTTTGTCCAGAGGAATGATGACCCCGTCTGCCTTGGCTGCCATACAATGGTTGCCGACCTCAGAATGGATATGGTATGCAAAATCCAGGGCTGTGGAGCCGGTGGGCAGCTCTATCACCTCTCCCGCCGGGGTGAAGACAAAGATGATGTCCCTGAGGATATCCTCTTTAAGTTCGTCCAGGAACCTGGAGTTGTCCACATTGAAGCGGTTCCAGTTCTTGAGCCTGTTGATAAGGGCTATCTCCCTCGGCTTGAAGTTGCCTGCCACCTTTCCCGACTTGTAGAGCCAGTGGGCGGCGATACCGTATTCTGCCGCAATGTGCATGGCGTAGGTGCGGATCTGTATCTCCACAATGCGCCCTTCCTCTGCGTGAACTGCAGTATGAAGGCTCTGGTAGCCGTTGGGCTTTGGCACAGAGATGTAGTCCTTAAGCCGGTTCTCTATAGGCTTCCACATACCGTGGATTACGCTGAGCATGGCATAGCATTCATTGACGCTCCTGCAGTAGACCCTGATGCCGAAAATGTCGAAAAGACCGCTGGGTTCCACATCATATTTGAGCATTTTTTTGTAGATTGAGTAGATATGCTTTGCCCTTGCCTCGGTCTTGATCTCGATTCCCTCTTTCTGGGCCGCCTCCTTTATAAGTTCCTGCTGCCGTTCCAGGTAACGGGTCACCTTGGATTTGCGGTAGACCACATAATGCTTTATCTTCTCGTAGATATCGGGCTTGAGATACTTTAGGGAAAGGTCTTCCAGCTCTCCTCTGATCTCCGATATTCCCAGCTGTGCCGCGATTGGGGCATAGATGTTCAAAGTCTCCTGGGCCATGAGGATCTGTTTCTCGGGCTTGAGATACCTGAGGGTGCGCATATTGTGGAGCCGGTCTGCAAGCTTGATGAAGATGACCCTGATATCGTTGGCCATTGCAATGATGATCTTCCGGATAGTCTCCACTGTCTGTATGGATTTTGTCTGAGCTTTGATGATGTCTATCTTGGTGACACCGTCCACCAGTGTGGCCACAACCGGGCCGAACTGCTGGGAGATGAACTCCAGGGTGATCTCGGTGTCCTCCACAGTGTCGTGGAGCAAGGCAGCGATGATGGTCTCGCAGTCCAGGTTCAGGTCTATAAGGATGGATGCCACCTGGATGGGGTGGATAAAGTAAGGCTCGCCGCTGGCCCTTTTCTGGTCTGCATGCCAGATCTTGCCGAAGCCTGCTGCCCGCATTATCCGCTCGATGTCGGCCTCGCAGTAGTTACCATTCAGGAGTTTGGTCTTGAGAATGTCCAGATCTTTATCAATCCTTGCCACTGTAGCATCCCGCTATTACCCGGTCCCTCCCGGCCAGGTCTTTTCTGATTATTATATCATTATATTTATATTTTTCAAATTCTATTTTTATAGCATCCATCTGGGTCGGGTCTGCCTCAAAGAGGAGCCGGCCGCCGGGCAGCAGGCATCTGGCTGCATCGGCGATTATGCGGCGTATGAAGTCGAGGCCATCCTCGCCTCCATCAAGGGCCAGCACTGGCTCGGGCCAATTGTCACCTTTCATTCTGGAGGTCTCGGAGCGGGTCAGATAGGGCGGGTTTGATACTATTACGTCGAACTTTCCCGGGACAGAATTTAAAAGGTCACTTTTATAGGTCACAATCTGACCCGATAAAATTGCCTCCGCATTGTGGCGGAATACTGCCAGTGCATCCTCCGAGATGTCAGAGGCCTCCACCCGGGCCTCGGGTATAGTGTGCTTTATGGCAATGGCGATGCAGCCCGAGCCGGTGCACAGATCCAGCACCCGGCTCCCCGGCCTGATAAAGCCAAGGGCAGTCTCCACTAAAATCTCGGTGTCGGCCCGGGGCACCAGGACCCGGTTATCCACATAGAAGTCCAGGGTATAGAACTCCTGGTGCCTGGTTATGTATGCCACCGGGGAGCCGGCTGTCCTCTCCGACACCCCCCGCAGGTAGGTTTCGTAGGCATTCTGGGGCAGCGGGTCGGAGAGGCTGGCCAGCAGCTTGGCCCGGGTGGAGCCCAGAACCGAGGCAAGTATTACACATGCGTCTAAGTAGGGGGTCTCCGGCCACCGGATTGCTATCTTTTCTGTTCCTTCTGCGATTGCCTGCCGTATTGTCATGGGCTTTTTACAGGGCGCTTTCCTTGAGGAGCTGCTCCCGGAACTCAATCTTCAGGGCATCCAGAAGCTCGTCCAGCTCGCCGTTTATGATCAGATCCAGTTTGTAGAGTGTAAGGTTGATCCGGTGGTCGGTGAGCCGGTTCTGGGGGAAGTTATAGGTCCGTATCCGCTCGCTCCGGTCGCCGGAGCCCACCTGGCTCTTCCGTGCCTCGGACCTCTCCTTCTGCTTCTTGGCCTCTTCCATCTCATAGAGCCGGGACCGGAGGACACGCAGGGCCTTTGCCCTGTTCTTTATCTGGGATTTCTCATCCTGACATATTACTACCAGACCGGTTGGAATATGGGTCATCCGCACTGCGGAATCGGTGGTGTTTACACACTGTCCTCCCGGTCCCGAAGAGCGGTACACATCTATCTTCAAATCTTCTGGATTTATCTGTATATCAGTCTCCTCGGCCTCGGGCAGTACTGCCACAGTGACAGCCGATGTATGGATACGGCCGCCCGACTCGGTCTCAGGTATACGCTGCACCCGGTGGACGCCGCTTTCAAACTTCATATTCTCGTAGACATTCTTGCCGGTGACAGAGAAGACAATCTCCTTAAAGCCGCCCAGACCGCTTTCGTGGGAGGACATGATCTCTATCTTCCACTTCTTGAGCTCGGCATACTTGGAGTACATGCGGAAAAGGTCTGCTGCGAAGAGGGCAGCCTCGTCACCGCCGGTGCCTGCCCTTATCTCCATGATTATGTTCTTAAGGTCCAGAGGATCCTTTGGAATAAGCAGTGTACGGAGCTCCTTGATCTGGTTCTCCTTCTGCTCCTCCAGCTCCTTGATTTCCTCTTTGGCCATCTCCTTGAGCTCAGGGTCGCTCTCGCTTCCAGCCATCTCCTTGGCCTCTTCCAGCTGAGAAACTGTCTTCTTGTAAAGGTTGTAGCTGTCCACAATCTCTTTGGTGGAGGCATGTTCCTTCATCAGCTCGCTGTACTTTTTCATGTCCTGCATCACTGTGCTGTCGGAAAGCTGGGCCTCAAGTTCTTTGAACCGTTTCTCTATGCTGTCAAGTTTGTCAAACATATAATAATATTATCAATAAATATAGCTTCTTGCAATATTGCCCCTCTATTGGTATCTTTAAAGTATGGAAACATCGGAAAAACTTAAGAAAAGTGCAGAAATTGCAGTAAAGGATATACTCAAGGCAAAGAAAGGGGAAAAGGCTCTCATCATCACCAATCCGGAGCCGGATGTGATGGGCATCTCCCAGGCTCTCTACAACGCCTTGGCCGCTGCCGGGGCAATCCCTGTGATTGTGGTTCAGCCTGTGAAGACCCAGTTCGATTACTCCGAACCAGCCGTGGTGGCCGCCATCAAGACAGAGCCGGAGATCATCCTTTCCATAAGCAAGAACAAGCTGGGGAAGGACAAGGAGGCTATGGAGCACCCATATATCCTGGATGGCAAGGAGGTGAACAGCACCTACCACTACCTGATGGAGACTAAAAAGAGCCGCTCCTTCTGGTCACCCAGCATCACTGAAGATATGTTCATCCGCACCGTTCCTATCGACTATGCAGAGCTCAAGGCCAACTGCCAGCGCCTTAAAGGCTATATGGACAAGGCGGTGCGGATGCAGATCACAGCCCCCGGCGGCACCGACTTGAGTGTGGGGCTGGCTGGGCGCAGCACTTTCCAGGATGACGGTGATTTCTCTGCACCCGGTGCCGGTGGTAACGTGCCTGCCGGCGAAGTGTTCATCTCTCCCCAGCTGGGGACTTCCCAGGGTACCATTGTGTTCGACGGCAGCATCTCGGTTAAGTCCGGGGATATAGTGATAAATCATCCAATAAAGGCTACAGTGGAGAATGGGTTTGTAACTTCCCTCAACACTGCAGAATCGGAAGAGGCTTGCATCCTGTCGGAGACTATAGAGGAAGGGGCCAAAGCACCAAACCCGGAATATGCAAAAAATGCCCGGAACTTAGGAGAAATCGGCATAGGCCTGAATCCGGCGGCCCAGATAACCGGCAACATGCTGGAGGATGAGAAAGCCTTCCACACCTGCCACATAGCTATCGGTCACAACTACGACGAGGATGCTCCTGCCATCATCCATCTGGACGGGCTTGTGAGAAATCCTACCATAGAGCTGTTCTTCGAGGATGGAAGCTCTAAAGTGATTCTGAGAAAAGGTATTCTGGAAGCCTGATTATTTCTTGACCCGCACCTTGAGCACCTGCCGGTCAGATGCCTCTTCTATGGTGAATGTGTATTTGCCAAGTGTCACTTTTTCGCCTGCAACAGGGATACGGGCCATCTTCTTTGTAATAAGTCCACCGATAGTTTTGAGCCTGTCATCCCATGGCAGAGTGATTCCCAGGGTGTCGGTGACAGATGTTATGGGTGCCTCGCCGTAAATCACATATTCCCTGTCGGAGATCTTCTCTATCCGTTCGGTCTCAGAGAAGGTGGCATTATCAATATCACCCAGGACGCTGCTCACAATATCATCCAGAGTGACAATCCCGGCAAGTCCGCCATACTCATCAAGCACCACTGCAAAATGGACGTTCTCCTTCTTCATCTGCCGGAACACATCACTTATCTTCCTTCCCTCCTGGATAAACAGAGGCCTCTCCTTTATCTCCCTGACCTTCCGGTCCAGATGTCCCTTGCGGATTTCGTTGACAATAGTTGTAGATCTGACAAAGCCGGTGATATTCTCTTTGTTTTCAAAGTAGATCGGATAGCGGGAGAATTCGTGCTTGTCCACCTCGGAAATGACATCCTGCATCGATGCGCTCTGGTCTATGCTGATTACATCGGTACGGTGGGTCATTATGTTTTTGATGGTGGTATGTCCCATGTTGAATACACCCCGGGTCATGCGGCGCTCATAGTCCTTCACAAGTCCCTGGTTTGCAGCTGTGCTTATGATGCTGTAGATCATCTCGGTGGAAATCTGCTCTTTCTTTTTATTCCCTACCAGGCGTGTGATGAAGGAGCTGCACGCATTTATAATGATGATGACAGGATACAGGATTACGGAAAGAACCTTGAAGACAGGAGCGATGAACAGAGAGATAGGCTCGTTCCAGACAATTGCGATATTCTTAGGGGTAACCTCACCGAATATCAGCACCAAGAGTGTGAGGGCACCGGTCACATATCCCAGGAAATTGTTTCCCCAGATCTTTATGGTAAAGCTGGTGACAAAGGCAGAGAGTCCGATGTTGACCAGGTTGTTGCAGATAAGGACTGTAGCGATGAAGATGCTGGATTTGTCGTAAAGATCCTTGAGTATTTTTCCCCTCTTTCCCTTAGTTTCGGCCATGGATTCCACCTGATAGGAGGAGAGGGATGTGAAGGCTGTCTCGCTGCCGGAGAAAAATGCGGAAAGAATGAGTAAAACAATGATTATAAAAACATCTATCATGTTGAAAATAATTTATCAGAGATATAAACTGTATGCAAGGAGAAAACAATGACAGAGAAGAAAGTTCCTTTCACAACAGAACAGATCAAGGCAATCATCAAGAAGTATCCAACCCCGTTCCATATCTACGACGAGAAGGCTATCCGGGAGAATGCCCGCCGTTTCTACAAAGCTTTTTCATGGGTGCCGGGAGGCTTCAAGGATTACTTTGCTGTAAAGGCGCTGCCTAACCCATACATCATGAAAATTCTGAAGGAAGAGGGACTTGGGGCTGACTGCTCTTCTCTGCCGGAGCTTATCCTTTCCGAGAAAGTGGGCCTCAAGGGAGAGGACATCATGTTCACATCCAACGATACCCCTGCCGCTGAATATAAGAAAGCATACGAGCTGGGGGCTGTCATCAACCTGGACGATATCTCCCATATCCCGTTCCTGGAGAAAAGCGCTGGAATTCCTGAGCTTATCTGCTTCCGGTATAATCCGGGCCCGCTTAAGGAAGGAAACGCTATCATAGGAAAGCCGGAAGAGGCAAAATATGGCCTGACACGGCAGCAGCTTTTCGACGGCTACCGCATTATGAAAGAGAAGGGAGCAAAGCGGTTCGGACTCCACACAATGGTGGCTTCCAACGAGCTCAATCCCGATTACTTTGTGGAGACTGCAAAGCTCCTCTTCGACCTGGTGGTGGAGATTTCCAAAGAGGTGGGCATCACCTTCGAATTTGTGAACCTGGGCGGCGGAATCGGTATTCCGTACAAGCTGGATCAGACTGCAGTGGATCTGGAGTATGTGGGAGAGAAGATTCATCAGGCATATAAGGATACTATCGAGAAGGCTGGACTGCCGCCACTTAAGGTGGTGATGGAATGCGGCCGCATGATCACAGGCCCTTACGGCTATCTGGTGACAACTGCTATTCATACAAAGGATACCTACAAGCACTACATCGGGCTTGATGCCTGTATGGCCAACCTGATGAGGCCGGCGCTGTATGGGGCATACCATCATATCACCGACATGGATAATATGAATGGCGAACGGTCGTTCACCTATGATGTGACCGGCTCACTGTGCGAGAACAACGACAAGTTCGCCATAGACCGGAAGCTGCCGGAGATCAAGGTGGGGGATATCATTGTTATCCATGACAGCGGAGCCCACGGCTATGCAATGGGGTTCAACTACAACGGCAAGCTCCGGTCTGCCGAGCTGCTTCTGAAGCCGGACGGCAGTGTGGAGCAGATCCGCCGGGCCGAGACTGTGGATGATTACTTTGCAACCCTGGATTTCAGCAAGCTGTGATTTTTGCACATTGTTGTTGACAAGATGTGCAAAATTTGCATATTATCTAATTGGTGATATGCAAAAATGAATTTAAAAGAAGAAAGAACTCATAAAGAGCTGACCCAGAAACAAGCAGCAGAACTGCTTGGGGTATCATTGCGTTCTTATGTCTCATACGAGAATAATCCTGCCCTGGAAGACACTCTGAAGTATAAGTATTTTGTACATGAGCTGGCCAGGTATAATGTGATTGACGAGACCCATGGCATCCTCAGCCAGAAGCAGATAATAGAAGCTTGCGAAAAAGTTTTCAAGGATTATGATATCAATTACTGCTATCTTTTCGGTTCATATGCGAAGAGGACAGCTAGAGAGACAAGTGATGTAGATCTTCTTATCTCAACAAAGACCAAAGGAATCAAGTTTTTCGAGATGGCCGAACGGCTAAGAGAAGCCTTACAGAAAAAGGTTGACTTGCTGGATACCCGGCAGCTGCTTAACAACCCATCTTTACTTGATGAAGTTCTGAAGTACGGAATAAGAATTTATGGATAACCTACTGGAACTGCTTGAAATGATGAGAGATTAATCTCTTTTTACATATAGTTCTATGCTTTTTCTGGATGTGCTGTTCTGCGTTTTGTCGTCAACAACAGTATAGAGAAACAATGCATCATCTGGAATTGTAACGCGGACTGCATCGAGTGTCTTGTTTAATTCTTCTGCTGATAAATCTGGGCCAGCAGTGATTACAAGAAGCACTTTTTTAACCCGGTTAAAAAGCTCTGCTGGTGGCAGTTCGTCACATGACCCTGTCCATGCCGGGGCTTGATTCTCTTCAACTACCAGTTTGACATCGGCTTCATCTAGCATGCCAAAGTCTTTTCTGTTTTCCATAAAAAACCTCCGTTATGTTTTTGACTATAACGGAGGCGATCTATCAAAGCATGATAGAGGAAAACCCTTTAAGCGAAAATAGTTCTAATATCTTTAATTAATTTATCAATAATTTTTTTGTTATTAGAGATAGCTTTTAGAATATTTTTATCAATGTGTTCGTTATCTACATCTGGCATTTTTATATTTTTATCCAACATATTTTTACCTAATGGAAAATAATACCAGCCATCATTAAAAAACATGGGCCTTTCCTTTGGATTTTTGTTTCTGTCCCCAAGGTCTATGTTTTTACAACTTTCTGCTATGCATAATGAAAAGAATTTTTTGTCTTCTTTATAGTCTGGAGTAAACCCAATAAAATAATCAGCTTTTGGTTTTTTTGTACTGAAATAATAGCCAATTCCCCATTGATCATTTTGAAGGTCAGAAATATTTTCAATGTTTTTATTATTCTCCAAGAGTTCTTTAATATTTTCTAATGAAGTATTTATTTTTTTGTCCAAGGGAAATTGGTTGCTTTTTTCAGTAATTTCAACAAAAGAATCTATTAGCTTGTCAAGTTTTATTTCTTTTAGTTTTTTTGTAATATTCCTTATTTTTTCCCAATATATTTTGATTGCATTTTCGGGGATATTTTTGTCGTGAATATATTTTTCTGGAATAATATAAATAAGCGGAATATTATATTTTTCTGAAGTTTTTTTATATGTGCCTTCTTTTTTTGAATTTGATTGAGAAGGTTGTAGTGTTTCGCCAGCACTAGCTTTTATTTCAATCATCATTTTAGGTTTGTGAACCCCAGGGACACGAGCAATAATATCTATTTCTGTTCCTTTCATTTCTGAATAGAGGAGAGGACTGTGGGAAGAATCATAAAATCTAATTGTATCGTCAATGCTTCTTCCGATTTTATTACCAAAGTATTTAAGCATATCTATGCGAAATTGAGAATTATTGGAATTGAGTGCGGCTACTAAAATACTTGTAATGCTGTTAGAATTTGTTTTTGACATTGTTGAACTCCTTGTCTTTTCATCATTTTACCACACATCAAACCCAATTGCGAGTGTGCTGAAATGCAAAAGGCAGCCCTAGCGGTATCCCTGGCCCGTAGGGAGCAGGACCACCGAGCAGGGGTGTTTTATTGCCTGGGCTAGTTATTGCACTTGCCCGGGGTATCATATTTTTGTATATTTTTAATATAGGAGCAAAAACATGGCTACACATCAGTTTCAGACAGAAGTGTCACAGCTTCTTCATTTAATTATTCATTCCCTGTATTCAAACAAGGAGATCTTCCTGAGGGAGCTTATCTCCAACGCATCCGATGCGCTGGACAAGCTTAAGTATCTTTCCCTCACCGATGACAAGTATAAAAACCTGGACCAGGAATTCCGCATCGATGTTAAGTTTGATGAGGATGCCCATACACTGACCATTGCCGACACAGGTATCGGTATGAATAACAAGGATCTGGCCCAGAACCTGGGAACAATCGCAAAATCTGGTACAAAGAGCTTCCTGGCCGGCCTTTCTGGCGATGCCAAGAAGGATTCAAACCTTATCGGCCAGTTCGGTGTAGGTTTCTATTCGGCTTTCATGGTTGCAGACAAAATCGAGGTGCTCTCTAAAAAACCGGGAGAACAGAAGGCTTGGCTCTGGGCCAGCGACGGCAAGGGGGAGTTCGATATCTCCGAAGCAAAGAAAGAGAAATACGGAACAGAAGTAAAACTTTACTTGAACGATGAAGGTAAGGAATATGCCAGCCGCTGGCAGATTGAGCTTCTTATCAAGAAGTATTCCGACCACATCTCATTCCCTATCTACCTTGAGTATGATTCCATCAAATTCGAGGGTGAGGGTGACAACCGGAAAGAAGTGAAGGAACATAAGATTGACAAGATCAACTCCGGCTCCGCCCTTTGGAAACGGCCTAAGTCAGAACTTACAGACAAGGATTACAACGAGTTCTACAAGACTATCTCACATGATACAGAGGATCCTCTCTACTACATCCATACAAAGGCAGAGGGAACTCTGGAGTATACCACACTGTTCTACATCCCGCAGCATGCCCCATTCGATATGCTCCATGCCGACTATAAGCCGGGCGTGAAGCTTTATGTTTCCCGTGTGTTCATCACAGATGATGACAAGGAGCTGATGCCAGATTACCTCCGGTTCCTCCGGGGTATCATCGATTCCGAGGACCTGCCTCTCAATGTGAGCCGTGAGATTCTGCAGCAGAACAAGATTATGTCTTCTATCAGAAGTGCATCTGTCAAGAAGGTGCTTTCCGAGCTGAAGGCGCTGTCCGAGAGCAACAAGGAGAAGTACACCCAGTTCATCGAGCAGTATAACAAGCTGCTTAAGGAAGGACTCTATTCCGACTGGGCAAACCGGGAGACACTGACCGACCTTATCAGGTTCAAGTCCACCGCTGTTGAGGGCTACACCAGCTTCAAAGAATATACCGAACGGATGAAGCCGGACCAGAAGGCTATCTACTTCATCACCGGCGGCAAGGAATCTGCTCTCAAGAGTTCACCTCTGATCGAGGCATACAAAGCAAAGGGCTTTGAAGTCCTGATTATGGACGACAACATCGATGAAATCGTAATTCCTAGCCTGGGTAAATACAAGGACTTTGAGCTTAAGTCTGTGAACCGCAAGGGTGCCGCAGATGAGCTTAAGGATAAGGAAGATGAGAAGAAAGCCGAGGAAATCAAGCCGCTTCTTGAGAAAATCAAAGAGGTGCTTGGCGACAAGGTTAAGAGCGTAATTGCTTCAAGCCGCTTAAGCGATTCTCCTTCCTGTATCGTAGCTGATGAGAACGATCCCACCATGCAGATGCAGGCTCTTCTTAAGTCCATCGGCCAGGGAGATACCGAGTATGCACCGGTGCTGGAGATCAACCCGAAGCACCCGATTGTACAGAAGCTGGCTTCTATCGATGATAAAGAAGTGATTGAGGATATCAGCTTTGTCCTTCTGGAGCAGGCACGGCTTGCTGAGGGTGCACCTTTGGCAGACACCGCAGGATTTATCAAACGGCTTAACAGGCTGACTGAGAAAGCCCTGTAATTATAGCGGAATCAATAGCTGAAACCGGCCCCCGCCGATGTGCGGATGAGGCCGGTTTTTACATTATAGGCACAGAAAATATCCACAGCAGGGAATGCGATTTTCTTTAAATAGAATTTGAATCCGGCTACCGGACCATGTCCCCAGATCTCATCGGAAAGGAGAGTGTCGGCCCATATCACCTGATACTGGGCATATAGCGACGGTACTCCAAGCTTGGTCTGGGCTATACCCCACTCCAGACCGGCTCCGGCGCCAGCCATGGTAGAGGCACGGCAGGCGTTGTTTAAAATGCACACCTGGGCTGCATTCTGGTTTGGTGCAAACACTACCGGCACATCTGGGGAGTGGTATACGCCTGCCTGGGCAATGAGCCGGAGCCGCTGCACCAGGTGCTGCTCCCAGCCAGCCTTTGCCGCAAGGGTGCAGTAGTTGTTGTGCCACTGGGAAAAATTATAGGTGGCACTGGTGGTGAGGTATGTGGTGTTAAGGAAGGTGCCATCCCAGCTGGCGGTGCTGGCTGTGAGGCTGGCGGTCAGCGGTATAACCAGCTCCGAGGCCGGCCTGCTGTCCTCCACGTCGCAGAGGTTCACACCGGAGCTGACCGAGCCTTTGAGCCAGGGGGCAAGCCTCTTGTTGATGCCGGCAGATGCCCCGAACACCTGGTTGTCGTAAGTCAGAAGCAGATCCCCGTCGTCTTCCCTTACCCGGGTTTTGGACTTGCCCCCGTTGACCGACACGTTCCAGCCGAAAGGAGCATGTTCTTTCTGGGTATGGCTGTAGCCTGCCAGCACCCGCCAGCCAGTGGAGGTAATAAAGCCACCTGCCGCAGCCTGGTCCATTATGCCGAAGGCATTGTTGTCCAGCACCACCAGGCCACCGCCCCAGCTGTCAGAGGAAAGGTATGCAAAAGGAATAGGCAGCAGGGAGAACTTCTCCTCCACTGTTATCTGCAGGGTGGAACCCGACACTGTGGCATCAGCAAGGCTGAACAGCTGGGTTTTCTCCAGCGCCTCCTCCAGCTTCTTCTTATCAAAAGCAGAGGAGTCCATACCCTTAAACTTTTCAAGCTTTTCTAAAAGTACTTCCGGCTTTGTCCGTCTGAGTCCCTGGATCTGTATATCAGTTATGGTTTCTCCCAAGACAGGAAATGATAGGAGCAGGAGAAAAATTGCTGTAAATAGCCTGTGTTTCAGCTTTTCCAATGCCATACTGTTTTTCCTATACTCCCTGGGAAAGGTGAAGCCTTGTTAAAGTCGGGGTTCCACTCGTCGGTCACCTCTTCCTCCTGTATAAAACCATCCTCAATACCCAGCTCATCCAGGTAGGAGTAGACCATATCCATCTCGGCCTTGTCCAAAGTCCGCTCCGGGAATCCCTCCCCCTCGGCAGCCTTGGGTGAATACTGGAACATGACAGAAATCAGAGCTTTCCCCTTAAGATTTTCGTTGAACCATTTCAAAAACCGCTCTGTCATCTCTACATAACCTGGGATAACCAGGTGCCGCACTATGGTTCCGCTTATAATCTTTCCATCCTTAAACACAATTTTCTTGGAATCGGCCATTTTCTCCACCGCCGCCTTGGCTGCCTCGGGATAATGTATAGCATTGAAGAAGGTGGCTGCAAAGGTATGGTTAAGTGTTTTTATATCTGGCAAATAGACATCAATGAAGGAGTTGAGCACATCAACAGCCTCTGAACTCTCAAAACCGGAAGAGTTCCACAGAACAGGAATATCAAGTCCCTTAGTCTTTGCCAGAGCAATTCCTTGGGCGATAGAGGGGATGAACATGGTTCCTGTGACCAGGTTGATGTTCTCGGCCCCAGCCTCTTGCAGCTTAAGACAGATATCTGCAAACTCTTCTATAGAAACCTCTCTTCCAAGGCCTCCCCGGCTTATCTGGTGGTTCTGGCAGAATCTGCACTGCAGTGTGCAGCCAGTGAAAAATATGGTGCCGCTTCCCCCTTTTCCTGTGATAGGGGGCTCCTCTCCATGGTGCAGTGTGGCGCAGGCTATCCGCATGGCGCTGGATTCTTTACAGAAGCCTAACTGGCCAGCAGTCCGGTCAACACCACAGGCCCGGGGACAAAGTGTGCAGCATTTATAATCCATATTTTTATTGTAATTGACAAAAAAGAAAAGTCAATGTAGTTTAAAAAAACCTATGCCGGTGTGGCGAAATTGGTAGACGCAGCAGACTCAAAATCTGCCGGTAGCAATACTGTATCGGTTCGAGTCCGATCACCGGTAATTCCCTTACATCGAGAAACCTTCTCCAAGATATGTCTTCCGGGCCAGCTCATTTGCCAGAATTTCATCCCGGCTTCCTGCAACCATTATCTGTCCATGGCTGATTATATAGGCCCGGTCGGTTATCTCAAGAGTATCCCGCACGTTGTGGTCGGTTATGAGTACACCAATATTCTTGGAGGCAAAGCTTTTGATTATTCCCTTTATTTCTGCTACAGCAATTGGGTCGATGCCGGAGAAAGGCTCGTCCAGAAGCAGGAACTTAGGCTTCATGGAAAGGGCCCGGGCAATCTCGGTTCTTCGCCGCTCGCCACCGGAAAGGGTGAATGCCTTTTGCTTGCGGATATGCCCAATGCCGAACTCCTCGATAAGGTTTTCCAGAAGTTCTTTTTTCTCCTTCCGCTTAAGGTCGCTGCGGGTCTCGATTATGGCGGCGATATTCTCCTCTACAGTGAGCTTACGGAATATGGAAGCCTCCTGCGGAAGGTAGGAGATACCCATCTTTGCCCGCTTATACATAGGGAACTTAGAGATCTCTTTGTCCCCCAGCATGATCTTGCCATCGGTGGGCTTTATGAAGCCGGCTATCATATAGAAAGCAGTGGTCTTTCCCGCTCCGTTCTGGCCTAGGAAGCCCACAATCTCCCCTTTGCTCATGGAGAAATCGATGCCTGCCACCGCTGTCTTGCGGCCAAACATCTTCTTAAGTCCATATACTGCCAGCTTCTCTTCCTTAGGAACTTCTTGCTGCTTATCGCTCATTCTTTCTTTTCCTCTTCCGGCTGCTCTTCCTCACCGGTCTCGCCATCGCCCTCAGCAGGCTCTTCTTCCTTGTCTTCCTTCTCGGAGAATATGGAGCCGGTGACCTTTCCTTCCAGGGTTATCTCATCCTTGTCCAGGTCCACTATGATGCGCAGGGCCCGATATTCATCGTTCTTCCAGAAGACCACAGGCATGCCCGACAGTTCAAGGATATCATCATTGCGGTTATAGCGGGCAAACTCGCTGCGGCACACCATATCTTCCTTAAGGATCCGCACGCCGATCTGGATAAGGCAGGTCTCGTCGTTGCCCATGTATTCCAGGAAGTTGCCTTTGACAATGACCTTGTTCTTGATATCCTCCATGACAGCAGCTCCCTCAACCCTGATTATGTCATCCTTGCGGTTGAAGAAAAGCTTCTCTGACTTAAGGGAGATTCCTTTCTCGTTATCTATGACCTCCACAGTGCCTGTGCACTCGGCGAAATCGTTGTCGCTGCCGTAAATCTCTATGTTATCGGCCTTGATCTTGGTGGAATCGGA
>Ga0265301_10001939_pt1 | contig 25425 bp, 21 predicted proteins | sample AusTroGonzalo_MG_2_FD_193488 | JGI IMG/M metagenome (GOLD analysis project Ga0265301, IMG submission 193488) | Bovine rumen microbial communities from tropical cattle in Woodstock, Queensland, Australia - Gonzalo_04 | ecosystem: Host-associated > Mammals > Digestive system > Stomach > Rumen ... | reverse complement strand
TACGACCGGTCACGCGGACAGCGCGTGCGATTAGCCGATACAATAAATGTTGCGATTCAAGAATACACACCGAGAAGAGGCCAGGGATATAAAAAAGAAATAGCCAGAACTATAAGTCCTATGCATGACAAATGGTTTAGCAAGAATATTCTAAGGTCAAATTATGAAAATTGGCAACCATTTTTGAAAGTTGTAACTGAGGCGATGGGCCTGGAATATGTGCGATATGATAAGAATCAGCTCTAATTATGTGCATTAGCCTTTTCAATTGTACTCTTTAATTGTAAATTGTTGAGGCTATTGTTTGAATAAGAGCTTGTTACGCACATACTCTTAATTGTATTGTTTCTTTCATGCGTTAAATAGCCGAAAGCCTTTATTGGGGCTTTCGTGCTTTTGCCGTACCTTCGCGCCAACTAATTCGAGGCGCATAGGTCAGTGCCGATTATTAGGAGCGGTTATAAAGTAGGCTGTTTTTAGACCTGAACAGCCGAGACCACAAACCCCTATCAAACAAAAAAAGACTATGATAGGAACTGCACACGGCCGAACGGCCACATTTACGCTCACAGATTCCCAAATGGGCAATATCTTGACGCTCTTTTCGCCGCTCATTGACTCTTTCATCGAGCGCGTAGCCCAGCGCGTCAAGCAGCTAACAGACGAAGCGAAACCCCGCTACTATTCACGAAAGGAAGCGGCCGACCTGTTGCGCGTCTCTATGCCTACTTTGCACGCGATGATCAATGCGGGCGCACTCACACCGAAACGAGTAGGTAGGCACGTCCTGTTTGATGCGCAGACCATTGACGAAGGAATCCGCAACGGTAGCTTAACAAAGTTCAAATGGTCAAAGAAGGGAGGGTTTGATCATGGATGAGGCTATAAACCCGCAGACGATATGCGAAGCGATGGAGGCACAGAGGCCAGACTTTGACCAACAGGGAAAAGTGTGGCTTGAAAAGTGGCGACTTGACCCTACCATCGAAGACCAACCCATTGAGTTTTGTTTTGAGCATTGCGGAATCCCATTCATGCCAAAGGGCGACATTCAGGGCATTAAGGCCGCGCAGAAAAGCGGAAAGACATTCCTGTTAACCTTGCTTATGGCAGCAGCACGAAAAGGCGAATACATGGGCGTTAAATGCCGTTTGTCAAACCCGCGCATTGCCTATATTGACACTGAGCAACACCCGCGTAACACGCGTTTGGTATATCGAAGAGTGTGCTTCATATCTGGCGTGAATGGCCGAGAACGTCACAATGAGATTGAGTTCTTTCATATGAGGGGAGCCGAGCCTGAGACGATTCAACAGGCCATTGAGAAGATAGCGCGTCAGTACACGCCGGACATTATCTGTATAGACGGCTTAGTGGACTGCGTGACTGATAGTAACGACATGAAGGAGTCAAAGGCTTTTCTGGCTAACGTCTCGCGCGTAGCGATGGAAAGAAACTGCGCCATCATTGGCGTGCTACACCTTAACCACAGCGGCGAGAATCGGATGAGGGGACATTTGGGCACAATCTTAGCCGAGAAAGCGAGTGACGTGCTTTCTTGTGTCAAGAATAAACAGAGTGGGACAGCGGTCTTTGAGGTTGAACAAACCGAGAACCGAAACGACCAAGATATTTCAAAGTTCGCGTTTGCCATAGAGGTACGACAGGACACAGACGGGCAAATGTTAGCCGTTCCCGTTCCCAGCTATATGAGCGCGAATGAGCGAATATCCCTTGACGAGCTGTTTGCATGGGCATTGGCTGACAGACCGCTTAGACGCGCCGACCTCAAAGACAAACTCACGTCCGAAGACTGCCCGCAAAGGTGTGGTAGGACAGCAGCCTATCAGAAAATCAATGAGGCACAGGCAGCGGGAATCATTCGTGAAGATCCCGTGACGTACAAACTGCGATATATCGGACTTAACAGCGTACCAAATGAGAATGATATGCCCTTCTAACTCGTCCGAGCGTCCGAGCGGACACCCACACCCGCGCGATGATATAATTGTCCGGCCGTCCGCGTGTCCGTATATATTTATATATATACGGCTACACACACGGACGTACGGACATATATACATTATATGCCGCGCCGGACAAACGATGTTAAACAATAAAACGAAACAAAAATGACAAATAGTGACTTTTTCATTAAGGCGACTCTCGCCTTAGCGTGCAAAGCTTTCGATTCTTACCCAGAATACGGAACAGGGCACGAACCTTTCAGAGCGTTTAAAAATGATGATGAGAGGGATTCTTTCGACCCATACGATGAGGCTAACCCTTCAAAACAAATAGCCTGGACGCGCCGCGTAGTTTGGGCGGCTGAGGACTTAGCCAAATTCATAGGACGTAATTACAAAATCTTTGATCCTGAGTTTTCGCTATCATGACACGAACAGAGTTTTTTCACATGGCAGCTATTTCGATAGCTTGCGAGGCTTTCAAATCCTATCCCGACTACGGGACAGAGGATGAAATTGATGAGGGATTAAAGGAAAGATTCGTCATTGACGCGAAAGACCCGATAGACAGCGATTTCTATTCAAATAGGAATATGTGGACGTATAGGGTAGCCCATGCAGCTGAGGACTTAGCCATATACATAGACAAGTATTGGCAGACATTTGACCCAGAGTGACACAGTGATGAGGCTACCCCACGCCAGCGCACGCCACAGCCTCAACACGTCACGTCTAACAGTCTTTTCGCGTTATGGCGGATGATTGCCCACAGCACGGAAAATCGCCCGCCAGACGCGAAAAGTTACGCGCGCGTTCCTCTATTATTGACGCGAGCGCGCAAAAGAAAAAGAAGCAAAAAGAAAAGGTTACGCCCCTTTCAGGGGCTACACGCAATGACGGCGCACAGGTGACGGGCTTCGCCCGCCTGAGTGCTGAGAAGACAGCCGCGCGAGTGTCTGGAGGCTACCCCTGAGCATAAACTCCCGTCCCCCTCTTTTTTATTTGCAAGTGCCATTTTTCCCAAATCCACTATCTCCACCTTGCGTTAACACACAACTTTTCAGGGGGGCTGTTTTTCCCCCATCGCACCATATACAGACTTTTTGCAAAATATCCCCGCCAAGGCTGATAAACGCATATTAAAGCCCTTAAAAAGTAGGGAAAGAGGCAAAAGCGTGATTTCTACTGCGAGAGCCAACCCTTCCACGGGAACATGAATGCCCGCCAAATGCTGAAAAGCCCCGCTTTTATGGCCATTTGTGCGAAATCGGGATTTTTCCGCGAGGTATTTCTTCTTATCATGTTAGCCTCAGCACCGAGCGTTAAGTCATGACCGCACAATAAATGAGCGCGTAAACCTGTAAGCCCTCTTTGCCCGTCATGTAGGAACTAATTGAAAGACCTACAATGAACACCGAGAGCCACCATGATTACAAGTTAGTCGCCACCAAGGTACGCACAGCCGACCGCGAGAAGCTTAAAGCCATCGCCCAGGGCTTTGGCCTGACATTTTATGAGCTGGTGCAATCTCTCGCGCTTGCGCTGGTGAGGTACTTCGACAAAGATAGCCTCATCACCCACGAACATAGGGTCATGCTTAACACCTTTGGCGATCTCTTTATGTCCATGGCCGACACCTTCAACCCGCTTTCATTGCCGGGACTGCAAAAGCGAGAAATCGAAAAGGCCATTGTTTTTGTCACCGCCAGGCGAAGCAACCGCGCGCAAGTCATGGCCATTGGTAAGGACGGGAAAGGTAATCTAACAGAGTCCTACAATATAGACCAAATGCTCGAAAGCTATCTCAAAGCAACAGACCCAGAGCTTTTGAAGGTGCTGACAGCCGAGAAGGGCATAAGAGGCGACTTTAGTCTATCTCACACGCTGCATGATTTGGTGCTGAGTCGCGCCGCGAAGCCCGCCGACAGGATGGAAACCGAAATAAAAGAGATGTTTGATGATGTGAGAATCCCCACGGGCGAAGAGATCAACCGAGACGTATTCTATAAGCAGAAATACAACAAAGGCGACTACACCGCCATCACACCGCGCTCAAAGTACACACGTGCCGACTTTTGAGGCGATGAGGCTACCCCGCGCCAGCGAAAGCCACAGCCTCAACCATTACTTTACCCATTTCTATAAAGCAACAAATAAGGAATAGGGTACATAGAAATATATTACTATGTACCTTATTCCCATAGCATTTGTTCGGATCCCAACGGGATCATTTCAAATTGATAATTTGTTGATATTTTGAATTTTACCTTTAAATTGTGGGTAAACAAAAAATCACCTAAATGTAATTTGGTGCGATTTGTGCGGTTTGATGCGGATTTTTTAACGAAACTTTGGGAAACTTTGGGAAACTTTAGTGCAATTAAGTATAATTTACGGCAATTTACGACAATTTATAGCAAGTCTACTGCATTGCCAATGAAAGCCTCAGCCTCAACACATCACTGCAGACAGCCTTAGAACACAAATTTTCGCTCATTATAGCAATTGACTCAAAAGAAATGTGTATCTTTGCACCGCCTCTCGTAATGATAGGCAGTATTAAATCACACTTGACCGCTCTTTTTCGTGACGAAAGTGAGCGGTCTTCCTTTAGCCGCTCATACAATGCTCATACAAATTCTTACTTTCTGGCAAAAGAAAAGCCCTAACTGATTGAGAATCAATTAGGGCTTGTGGTGTCACCAGGAATCGAACCGGGGACACAAGGATTTTCAGTCCTTTGCTCTACCAACTGAGCTATGACACCAACTTTGCCGTTCCTATGTGCCTCTGAAGACGGGCTTTCGGTTTTGCGGGTGCAAAGGTAGATGTTTTTGGTGATTCCCGCAAGATTTTGGGCAAAAATCTTTACTCATCGTATGAAAAAACGCATAAAAAGTTCTGCGAATCCAGAAAATGTTGTACCTTTGCAGCCGCAAACGACATGAAATGGCTGTTTGCTTTCGGAAAGTAGCGCAGTTGGTAGCGCACTACGTTCGGGACGTAGGGGTCGGGCGTTCGAGTCGCCTCTTTCCGACCTTCTCACTAGACCTACTCCTCGGGAGTAGGTCTAGTGTTTTTCTTACGATAGACATAGAGGCAGAGGCCAACGGCAGTCCCAAGGCAGACACCAACGCTGTTGGCGGCGAGGTCCAGCCACTCACCAGAGCGATATGTGGTGGCGTAGGCCTGTAGCAGCTCCATGAGGCCACTCATGACGATGGGGGCGATGAAAGCGTAGAGGAGAAGATGCTGACCATTGATACATCTGTTGCGGCGCAGGTACTCAACCCAGATGATAATGGTGAAGGTTCCGTACATGGCCATGTGTGTCCATTTATCGGCAAAGGGCACGTCCTTAGCGATTTCAACGCTACCGATGGGCAGCAGTGAGAGGGCCATAATAAGGGCCGCTGTGAGGAGGCTGAAGGGATAATGCCGGATACAATCAAGAAGCATCAATAGCATTTATTTGGATTTTTGTGACAAAAGTACAGCTTTTCTTTGTATTTTTGCCGCCGATATGGAAAAAAGAGCAACTTTCGGTAGTAAAATGGGCATTATCCTGGCCGCCGCAGGCTCTGCGGTGGGCCTTGGTAATATCTGGCGTTTCCCCACAGAGGTGGGCGAGAACGGTGGCGCCGCTTTCATCATCATCTATATCCTGTGCGTGGTGCTGCTGGGCCTGCCCCTGATGACGGCAGAGTTCATCGTGGGCCGCAAGACGCACATGAACCCTGTCGACGCCTATCGTTCGCTGGCACCAGGCACGGGATGGGTGATACAGGGTATCCTCGGCATCTTTGTGGCGTGGATCATCCTGAGTTACTACAGTGTTGTAGCGGGTTGGACGCTGCAGTATCTGCTGTCTGCGGTGGCGGGGCAGGTGACGACAATGTCGGATACGGCAACCTTCTTCACGCAGTTTACGCAGAATGCATGGATGCCCCTGGTGATGATGGTGGCGGTGCTGCTGATGTCGCATTGGGTAATTATGCACGGCGTGCAGGGCGGAATCGAACGTTACTCGAAGATGATGATGCCGCTGCTGTTGCTGATTATCGCGGTGTTGGTGGGAGGCTCTTTTGCCATGCCGGGTTCGGACGAGGCGTTTCGGTTTTTGATGAAGCCTGATTTCTCGAAGATCAACGGCGACGTGCTTTTGAGCGCGATGGGACAGGCTTTCTTCTCGCTGAGCGTGGGAATGGGTGCCCTGCTGACTTATGGCAGCTATTTCACGGATGACGCCAAACTGATGAAGACGGCGCGCAAAGTAGTGATGATCGACACGCTCGTGGCCATCATGGGCGGTTTCATCATCTTCCCCGCCGTGTTCTCGGTGCAGACGGTGGCGCCTGATGCCGGCCCCGGGCTGGTGTTCATCACGTTGCCCTCGGTGTTCCAGATGGCTTTCGCGAATGTGCCTGAGGTGGGCTGGGTGTTTGCCGTGATGTTCTATCTGCTGTTGCTGTTGGCAGCGCTGACGAGCATGATGAGTCTGCATGAACCTGTCACGGCGTTCCTGATGGAGCGCACGGGGCTGTCGCGCCCCAAGGCCACGACGGTTGTGACGGTTTCCTGCATCGCGCTGGGCTCGCTGTGTTCTCTAGGCTTCGGGCCGCTGGCGGATATGCGCTTCCTGTTCGGAATGACCTTCTTCGACTTCTTTGATTTCATCTCGGCAAAGATTATCATGCCGATAGGCGGCATCCTCCTGAGCATCTTCGTGGGATGGTATCTGCCGAAGGACGTGGTCAAAAACGAACTCACAAACAACCAGACGTTGCACTTCCCGCACTGGATGTTCGTGAGCTTCTTGTTCTTACTTCGTTGGGTTGCCCCACTAGCCATCACGGCCATCTTTATCGATGAGCTTTTGTTCTGAGCGACCCTGAGGGCGCTCAGAACAAAAGCCTGATATTATTTCACTAAGATCTTCTTGCCGTTGACGATATTTACGCCCTTCTGCAGTCTGCTCATGCGTTGACCGCCGAGGTTGTATATGCTCTCCTCGCTCACGGGAGAGGGGTTGGGGGTGAGGCCCTCAATGCCATCCGTGAAGTTCTCTCCAAAGAGCACACGGATATTCTCCTTCATCTCGGCTAGGAAGATGTTGATATTGCAGTAGAGTTTTCCTCGGGCAATTTTACCGGACATGGAGAGTGGAATATCACCGAAGTATGGTCCTAACCATAACTCGTTTGCATCATCACCGTCCTTGATTTGTACAGTCTGATCCGTCTCGAAGAGATAGTAGTCTTTGCCTGTCACCTCTACTGGAGCAATATCCGTAACCTCAATATCACCTATGGGCATGGCACCGTCTTCGGTGGTCAGGTAGAAGTTTTTGATAGTGAACGCCACTGTCTCGTCTTCATTGATAATCATATGGACCTGTGCCTCCTCGGGCTGACTGCTCTCACCGTTGACTGTAACGGTGAGCATATCCGTATAGATGCGGTCTTGCAGGATGGGGTCAACGACAGGGTCTCCGCCACCGCCCTGAATAGGTGGCCAGTTGGCATCGGTACCGAAATCAACATGAATGATACCTACGCCCGCCATATTGATGTCAATGGTGCAATAGAGTTTTTCAGTGCCTGCCTTACCTGCCAGCGTGATGGGAATCTCGCCGAGCATGGGTCCCATCCACATGCTGACATCGGGATCGTCGCCTTCCTCAATAGTTACATTCGTGGTTTTTCTGAAGGTAGCATAGGGAACACCATCCTTGATGGTATAAGGCACGCCCTTGACATTGATGGTGCCAACAGGCATTTGAGTATCTCCTTCCATCAGTCCAAAGTTCCTCAGCATCAGATCCAGGGTGTTATTACTGTCGTGGTAGGTGACAGTAATGGTGGTCTGCTGCGGTGCCGTCTTGTTTCCATTAAGGGTGACAATGAGATCGTCGGTATACGATATGGTGCCCGTGAGTTTGATGCGTTCGGGGGGATCATCATTATTTCCTTTTTTTTCGATAAGTGATTTCCCGAAGAGGACATTGACCATCTGACCCATGCGGTCTTGCAGATCAATATTGATTTGTACGTGCAGCGAATCGGGCACATCGCGACCGGTAAGCTCGCATCCATCTATGTCAAGAGGAACCTCACCCAATGCTGGACCTAACCATTGTGGGCTGATGAGTTCATCGCCAGCCAGGATGGAGGTAGTACAAGTCTTCTGAAAACTGCCGTCACTATCCAGCATGATGTCATTCACCACGATGGTGCCGATGTACATGGGAGAGCTGGCGTTGCCCATCTTGAAATCTTTCAGGACAAGAGATGTGGTGCCTGTGTTCCATTCTTGTAATGTGATGGTAGCACTTTGCAACTCACCGCTTATATCATTGACCGTAACCTGAATCTGATCGGTATACGAACGCTCGCTCACCACTTTCACCTGCGAGAGGAATTCAATAATGTAAGTGTGGATGTTGGAGTTGTTCGTGTCGTAATCAGCACCTTTGACGGTAATGGTGAGGATGCGCAGGTTGGCATCGTAGCGTTTCTCGATGATAGCGGCTTCATCGCGCGGCGTGAGTTGCAGCTGGGCATCGTCATAGTCATCATCAATAACAGCCTTACTATCCTCGTCGAAAGTAACGGCAGCGCCCTTGTAGGTGGCCCCTGTGAGCTCAGAGTAGAACGGGAACTGAACGGTGTAAGCGTGGTAGTTGCCCTCATTCTCATCGATGTTTCCACCCTTGATGATGATGGTGAGAATGCGTGTCGTTGTGTCGTAATTCTTTTCGATGGTGGCAGAGCGGCCGTTAGTGATTACCTCCAACAGACTGGCATCATAATCCACATCCATGACAGCGTGGTTGTTCTCGTCAAAGACGATATCCTGGCCTTTGTAGGTAGCCGATGTCAGATCGGAATAGAACAGGAACTGGATGCTGTCAGCTTCAAGTACATTGCCTTCCTTGATACTACGTGTCCAATAGTCACCACTGGTGAGGATGATATTCATCTTCTCGGGCAGTGCTTCTTCCTGACCACTAACGTAATCGAGGGGGATGGTGATTGTTTCCCAATTTCCATCCTTGGTATTCTCGAAGGTATAGTCGCAGGAGGCGATGAGTTGGCCGTCACCACCTGTGACTTCAGTATGGCCCATCACAGCACGATCTACATCTTCAAATTCCGTGCTGGGGTCGTTATAAGATCCAATCTTGCTTTTGAAGGTACCCTTCCATAGATAAGCAATCACATGGGCGTTCTCGGTTGTATTGCTGCGCTTGAACTGGCCGCGGATGGCATCCGGGCGCTTCGTGTAAGCCATTCCACCATAGACACCAGCATCGGAGTTGAGGAAGTTTCCGCCACCGCTCCAAGCCCAAATGTTGCCATAAGTGACATAGCCGGGGAACGTGATTTTATTACTCCAATAAGAGGCGGATTTGTTCGTCAGCTTCACGGCTGTAGTCTTGTCATTGATGCCGGAAGTCTTTTCTACCATGATTTCCTTGACGACAGAGGTGGATACTAATTTAATACCGAGGTTGAGGCTACTGCCGTTCCAGCCTTCGGGTTCGATGCCCGGGCGTTGGCGTTCACCGCCACCGCTGCCGGTCTGATGAGTGGCACCACACTCGCTCTTCCATGCCTCGAAGTCGCCGTAAGGCACTAGACTCCCATAGTTGTCTGCAAGCGCGGGCTGCGGCTCAGGCTGTGGTTCTTCATTCTCCTTACCCGTAAATACTATGGTGTAGGTATGCTGGTTGCTAGGGTTTGTGGCGATGTCATCACCCTTGATGCTGACAGTAAGCGTCTTGCTGCTTTCTGTGTAGTATGTGTTGATGGTGGCACCTTGTCCATTGCTCTTCAGTTGGAGCAATTCTGCATCATAAGTTCCATCAATGGTGATCGTATTGCCTGTGATGTCAACATTCTTACCGTTGAAGGTGATGCTCTGCAGTTCGCTATAGTACAGGAATTCCACATCGTCCACTAACATATAGTCGTTGGCATTACCTTGACCCGGTGTGCCACTTGTCGTCAGGGTAACGAGAGCATAGGCCGGGCGGGTTCCGTCGGTGACATCATAAACAAAAGGTATGATCACCTCCTGCCAGCTATCGCTACTGGCAATACTGGAGGTATTGGCCTTGGCGATGCGGGTGGCCGTAATCGTATTGCCAGCCGGATCTTGGAAATAACCGGTCGTGTGGAGGTTACAGCTGGCTCCTGCAGGGTAGGCACAAGATGCCTTCACCCAAACACGCATGGCATCGGGCAGACCTGTGAACTTCTGGTGGAAGTTGGCATCATCCTCGTTGGTGTAGTTGTAATTGCCGTTGGCGTCTGTAGCATTGGTGCTGCCCATGTTGATGCAACCGGTGGTGAGGTTGCCTTGGGCCACTACGCCGAAGACGGAGCGAGCATAGATGCGGGCACTCACGCTGCCAGTATGAGCATCATCGCTTTTTTGCACTTGCTGTGCAGCTGCAAATCCCTTCATAGAGCCTGTGCCAGACATGAAAGAGTTCCAATGGCTAGGCTCAATCGAAGTCGTCCCTTCGTTGTCCCATTCTTCAAAACCGGGATTCTGAATCTGTCGCTGAGCCATTGCAGTCAGCATACACGTGCTGATGCAGAGAAGAGTAAAAATACGTTTCATTATATTTCTTGTATATGATTGACTATTTATTAGAATCGATAGCCCACACCAAACTTGGCATAGATGGGGTACATCTTGAAGGGTATGGTCTCAAAGCTGCTGGGGAAGATACTGCTGAGGCTCCAGTCCAGACCGCCGAACACATTGATATGCTGGGCGGCTTTCCACTCGAAGAGGAATTCCAGGCCCCAGTAGAAATGCTTCATATCGCTAGAGAAATCGTAGCTGGCGGGATTCTTGCTTGTAATCTCAATCTTCGGTCCTGTGGGGTCTCCCTCACGCAGATAGCCGATGCCTTCATCATTATCATAGACCTCGCCATCGAATGTTCCTTTTCCCACAAAGGTGAAGAAAGGTCCTACACTGGCGTTCCAACGCGGGGAGATACGTAGGGTAGCCATAACGGGAAGTGTGACACCCACCATTTTGGTATTTGTGACATCCGTACCCGTAAAGTAACCGCTCATGGTGCTGTTGCCCTGAGTGATGGACATTTTGTAGTTCTTCACGTTGGCACTCGTGTGGAAGCCCTCGAAGAAGATGTGGGCTCCGAACTGGATGCCGAAGCGCTTGCCGAACATATGGTAGTAATCGGCACCAACAGTAACACCGCCCAAAGGCTTGAATTCATTGATACTACGTATCTCTTTGGGAAGAGGAATGGGTGAGGTTCCGCCAATGACATAGCCGCCACGGATAATCCAGCCGCTGTTATGGATGTCTTTGGAAGACCATTTCTCCCATTTGTCCTCACTCTCGTTGGTAACCGTCTGCGACTGAGCTATGCTGGCGGTCAATAGCAGCACGCTGTATATGATAGTTTTCAGTTTCATAATCAATACTCACATTCAAGTTTCACATTGTCAATCCACAGCGTGCTGCCAGGGGCACCGATAAACTCAGCACCACGAACGCTGGAGGAGAAAACGATGGCTGTGTTGTATAAGTAGTTTTCTACATCAGAACGTTCTATCGTGACATTGTAAGCAATGGGAAGGTCAAAGTGTACCCATTGAGAACCTGTGATGTCGATATCACTCTGCTTAATACGGCCAATGCCAACAATCGCCGGGCTTGACAAGACATTGGAGCCGTCAAGCTGGATGGAGTTGCCTTGTTCATCGGTGTTGTGATAGACGACACAATAGAAGTCGGGGAAATCCTGTTCTCCAGAGAGTACATTACCCTTCTTATCTTGCATTATTTCACCGGGAATAAACTTATAATAACCCGTCATACGCAAAGGCTTGTGTGCGTAAGGAAGACCCATGCGGGTGGCAGCAAGGGTTTCTGTCATTGCTTTTTTGGTATCGAAACTACCAGAGAACAAATTACCTGCAGCTATGCGCATATTAACCATAGCACCCAAACTACCTGTGTCGCGAGTAGTGAGCTTAATGCAATGTTTACCGCCAAGGCCCGTATTTAGTTCTGGAGTGGTGGGATATTCCATCGGTTGAGCTTTTAAGCCTGTCAGGCGATAGCCTGCATTACCTGTGGCCCACCAGTCGATACCATATTCTGTCCAAGTATAATATGGATACTGGTCACCTGGTTTCACCGTGGTCAAACTGAAGTTGTTGTCGAAATTAAATTCTGGATCGGCAGGCATCTCTCTTTTGGGTACCACAGCAATAGTATAGTCACGGTGATAATGCCCATCCTCTGAGCGTACCCGGAATTTCACGGATGTGGAGTTGGAGAAGTCTGTCAGGTCTCCGTTCACAAAGGAGACCTCATGGCCATTGTTGTCTATGCGGAAGACCTTGGCACCTGCTGTCGTAACCAGATACACAGGGACCGTAGTAACGACAGACTCCTCATCAGAGCGAGTAGAGAAAGTAATGTTGGTTTGGGTAGAAGATACTGTAACCAACGTGTCATAGGGGTGATAGAAGACCGCTCTTACGCGTTCAGCATCCCCGACATGAATCCACGCTTGCTCAATGTCACATTCTGCGTTAGCCGGTTCATCGCCGATGCATGAGAAGAGGGTCATGCAGGCCATGGAGAAGAGAACGCAGGATAGAAGTTCTTGTTTCATCGCGAAATGATCTATTTTTAATAATTGTTGAAACTCGTTTTACAAAAAGCGCTGCAAAGGTACACATACGCGCGTACATTAATATAACGTTTCGGTAATGTGTGCCCTCGTGTACCGAAAATATAAAAAGAAGCGGGCGCAGCTCAAGAGCCAGCGTCCGCTTCCATATATTCGATGGAATGGGATGTTTTGCGCGAAATAGTTTATTTCATCAGCACTTTCTTATTGCCGACGATGTAGATACCACCCTTTGCCGGCTTTTGGACGCGACGACCTGCCAGATCATAGATGACCTCATTGTCTTTCGCTCCAGGAATCGAATGAATACCATCATAAAGGCGGAACTGGATGGAGTAAAGATGTTCGTTCGCGACATTCATCCTGTAGTCGTCACCGCGCACCGTGATGAACAGCTCGGCGGTCTCCTCATCGTAGTTCGTCTCGATGGAAGCTCCACGCCCATTGGCGATGAGGTTCAGCATCTCAACATCGTAGTACTCATCAACGGCGGCCTTGCCGTCCTCGTTGAAAAGGACTATCTCATCACCAAATGTAGCCTTCTCTAGTTCGGAGTTATAAACGAAGGTGAGATCGTCCACAAGCATCCAGTCGTTCTTGTCGCTGCTGCCCGCCGTACCGCTCGTCGTGATGGTGATGAGGGCATAATCCGGGCGAAGGTCACCGGTTTCTTCGTAATATTCCATTGGAATGCTAAGCTCTGTCCACTCCGTTGCGGCGATGTCCGATTTGGCGGCCGTAGCCACCACTGTGGCTGTAATCTCGTTGGCTTCGGGGCTCTGATAATAGCCTTCGGTATGCAGGATACAGCTAACTGAAGCGCCGTATTTGCAAGAGGTCTTCACCCACACGCGCAGGGAATCGGGCATGCCTGCGAAGCGCTGGTTGAACTGGTCATCATCAGTTTTAGTATAGTTATAGTTGCCGCTGGCGTCGGTAGCACTCATAGAAGCTGCATTGATGCAGCCTGTCGTGAGGTTACCCTGTGCAACAGCTATGAAAAGATTACGGGCGGTAAGCTTTGCGCTGTATTTTCCTTCACTATCAGGACGTGCTTCATCAGACAGGTCCACTTGCTTACCTTTGACTATGCCCGCGAAGCCGCCTGAGGCGTGCATGAAGGAGTTCCAGTGGGAGGGCTCAATATTATCGTTGTCCTTGTCATCCCATAGCTCGAAGTCGCTATTCTGTACCTGATAAAAGTTTTTAACCCGAATCTGGCAGGTTGCTGTGGCTGAGAGACCGTGCTCATTTTCCTCCAAGGTGGCTGTGACAAGGGCAACACCATCGTTCTGCGTGGTGTATTCGCCTGTCGTGGCGTTGATACTGAGGACATCTTCATTATCACTGCTCCAGGTAATCTCTCCTTCGTGACTTTGCTCGCTGATTGCAATGAAACCAGTCTCACCAGGCAGAAGCAATAAGGCGGCACTCTCGAAAACGAGATTGCCAGCCGGTTTGTCTATGGTGTACGTTGCCGAGACAATGGGGCTGGTTTGTTTTCCTTCGACCGCAGCGATGGCCTTAATGGTCGCGCTTTTGCGCTCCAAAAGAATGCTGTCAGTATAGACTGTGCTTTCTGTAGTGGGGTCACTGCCATCAATGGTATAGTAGATTGTGGCACCTTCCTCGGCTTCAATGCCAACTTTCAGCGTGGGCCAGAAAACTGTCTGGTTGTTAGTGCTGCCAAATGTAGGTTTCTGAGCAACAGGTAGTGCGAACGTCACGGTGATGATGTTCTCCGTATTTGCATCCTTGTTACCTGTGACAATTGCTGTCGCAGTGAGGCCGTCCTCACTGGGCGTCAGCGCCACGTTGCTACTTTCGGTGGACCAGTTTGCTTCCATTCCCTCCTCGGGCTGTGCCCAGAAGTAGAAGGTTTTGGTGGGAGCAGAAGAGTCATTGACTTTTTCCGGTTCCAAGGTAACACTCTCTTGGAACTCGGGCGTGACATCTTGTGTCTCGCTGGCATATACCGTTCCTGCGCCGGAAGCGGTAATGGTCGTTTTGAAATAGTAGTCGCTTTTGTTATTAGCCATAGCAGAGCAGATGCTCAGCACCATGGAGACGACCAAAAGAAGTACTTTCTGTTTCATAAGCGAAATATATTTTGGTTAAACGTTGCTAATGGAATGTCTGTATTTGTATGCTTTGAAGAGACAACGGACATTGAACATCAATGCCAGCAGGTATTGTTCTATGAGGAAGTGGTCACCGATGACAAACATTGCCACCATGAAGGCCGTCAGCCATAGGGCATAATATATATATAGGTTCGCGCGCATGCGAGCAGATAGCGGACGCCATAAATCATACAACCATATCACCAGCGGCAGCGGATTGTAGATAAGATAGTTCCAGTTCCATCCACTTGTGGTAGGTAGGGTGGAGAGGATGCTGATGAGGAGCATGCCCAGCACAATGACTTGATAGAGTATGAATAAGGAGACGTCCAGGAAACGTCCCAGTGCACGCACAGGTGCTACAGAGCAGCATACATCTAACAGGCTGATGAGCAGCACCAGCCCGAGTGCCAATAGGAACCATACATAAACGGGCGGCGCTGTGTTCGGTGCAAAATGCCGAGAAGGAGGGTAAATGACAGGTACCTCGTCTCGCAGGATAGGGCGGCAGGTGCCATCGAGGCCTTTGATGACAGCATCGGAGAGGAGTGTAGGAATGATGTGTGGAATCAGTGTCTTCTCGGCGTCTGTCAACTGACGGTCGGTGCCGTCGGTCGAGAAAAGCAGTGAGGTAAGGTGTACCCAGCTGTTGGCCGGCAGCGTTTGGTTACCAATGAGGAAAATCGTGTTACCATATTGCTTGACAGCTTCGCCATAAACCAAGTCACCGTCCAGATTAAGCGTTAGGTAGTGCAGGATCTCCTGTGAGCAACCATGATGAAAATAGTCGTGGTAGGGCGACACACCCTGCGCACTCGTGTTGTCTAAGAACTTCCATAGACGTTTCGCTTCTCCCTGATTCAGGTTCAGCATATACTCCGTTACCGTGCGCCCTTCGTGGTCATAAGACTGCAGATACTCTGCCGTGGGTACCGCCACCAGTCGGTTCGGGTAGTGTCCCGTACAGATGTCCAGAAACCCTTCATAGTCGCCGCTCTCCATGGAGAAGCAGTAGTCCAACGCTGCTGCAGGATATTGAAGGCGCAGGAATGCATGGCCGAAGGAACTCTGCACTTGCTGATGCGTGGGTTCGGCAATCATCAGGCTAGTCTTCACCTCCTGCCCCATCGCAGAAAGCGCCAATAAAAGCCACAACAACAAGATATAGTATTTGTGTTTTCCCATAAAGCGGTGCAAAAGTACATCTTCTGAATGAGAAGAACAGACAAAAAAGGTAGAAAAAATGTCTTTAACCGAAAATGACTGAGCAAAATCAAGTGTCATCTATGAAATTCTTTGTACTTTTGTCCCGGATTTTACCAAACAACAAAACAAGAAACGCATATGAAACAATTTCTGAAGTATGTATTTGCCACGGTGGTAGGCGTTGGCCTATGGACGTTGTTGGCTTTTATCGTGATGTGTGTCTCTTTCATTGGTATGGCGGCCAGTGAGGGGCAGACAACCAGTGTCCGTAAGGGCTCGGTGTTACGCATTAACCTGACTGGATCCCTCGAGGAACGCGCCGATGAAGAGAATCCGCTGGCGATATTCATGGGCGAGGATTATGAGACGCTCGGTCTCGACCAACTCCTTGCGGCTGTTTCCGAGGCGGCCACCAATGATAAGGTGGCGGGTATTTACATGGAGGTAGGCTCGGGCTTTGCTGGTGCTACACCTGCCATGTTACAGGAACTCCGGCAAGCGCTCCTTCAATACAAGGAGAGCGGCAAGTGGATTTTTGCCTATGGTGATATCTATTCCGAGCAGGCCTATTATCTAGCATCTGTCGCTGACAAGGTGGTCGTGAACCCTAAAGGCATTGTCGATTGGCACGGCCTGGCCACGGTGCCGATGTTCCTCACTGATCTCATGCAGAAGATGGGCGTGAAGATGCAAGTTTTCAAGGTAGGAACTTTCAAGAGTGCCGTGGAACCTTTCATCAATACCGAGATGAGCGAGGCTAATCGCGAGCAAGTAAACAGCTATCTCACCAGTATCTGGAACCAGATGACTGCCGAGGTGGGTGCTAGCCGCCACCTGACGGCTGAACAGCTGAACGCTTTGGCAGACACGCTTACTGCCATGCAGCCCACGGAGTACCTGTTAGAATGCGGGCTCGTGGATACGTTGGCCTATATTGACGGTTTTAAGGAGATGTTACGCGCGAAGCTGGAGCTCCGTGATAAGCTACCCATCCGCTTCGTGTCACCTGCTGACTTGGTTGCGGCAGCCGACAAGAAGGACGAGAGCGGTCGTATAGCCGTCTATTATGCCTATGGCGATATTGTGGATCGTGCACCCACGACCCCCTTCGCCAGTAATCTGGCAACCATACAAACGATGCCTACCATCCGCGAGCTACAGAAGCTGCGTAAGGATGAGGATGTCAAGGCGGTGGTAATCCGCGTGAACTCGGGCGGCGGCAGCGCTTTTGCCAGCGAACAGATCTGGCATGAGGTGCAGCTGCTGAAGGCCGAGAAACCCGTAGTCATCTCCATGGGAGGCATGGCTGCCAGCGGTGGCTATTACATCAGTTGTGGTGCCAGCAAGATCCTGGCCGAGCCCTCAACATTAACCGGTTCCATCGGCATTTTCGGAATGATTCCTGATGCCACGGAGCTGCTAACACAGAAGCTGGGACTGCACTTCGACGTGGTGAAGACCAATAAGCACGCTGACTTCGGTGCTCCGACGGTCTACGGTATGTTGGGACGCCCCTTCACAGGCGAGGAAACTACACTGATGCAAGCCGAGATTGAACGTGGTTACGACCTCTTCATCAGCCGCGTGGCCGAAGGACGTGGCATTTCCAAGGATAGCGTGGATGCCATTGGGCAAGGTCGTGTGTGGACAGGCGAGCAGGCTTTGGAGCGTGGACTTGTTGATCAACTGGGAAATCTGGACGATGCAATTACCGAAGCAGCGAAGTTGGCGGATTTGGAGCGTTATTCCGTGGATACCTACCCTGCACCTATCAACTTCATTGAACAGCTTATGAATCAAAGCAAGGAAAGCTATTTCGACGAGCACATGAAGGCTACGCTTGGCGAGTTGTACCCCATGCTGGGCACCATGCAGCTCATGATGCAGCCGCGTCGCATCGACCAGTGCATCTACACGCGCGTTCCGTTTGAACTAAAGGTGTGGTAAATATTTCCTTTAAGCAGGAGAATGCACGAAACTGCGTATGGATTCTTCAAAAAGACCTTGCTCCCCACGGAGGAAACTCACCTCAATGGGCAGCACATAGATATGTCTGCGAACAATGGGCGATAGGTTCTGAACCAGACGCAGCCGTGCGGCATCTTTTTCTGTAGTTACAATGAGGCGTTTGCTGCCCTGCATGGCGGTGAACGCCTCTTCAATATGCTGGAGGTCGTTACTTGAAAATTCGTGGTGGTCGGCAAACGACAAGGGCGTAATATGACGAGTAATACGTTTCAGGTCTATAATCATCTGCTGAGGCAGGGCAATGCCCGTGAGCAGTAGCACGTGGGTGTCTGCTGTCAGCTCCTCTGTCTGTCCAGGTGTTTTTTCGAAGAGACGGTATAGTTTGCCGTAGAGGAAGGTGGAAAAGAATAGCTGTTGATAGGGCTTCAATGCCAACGATTCCCGCACAACACGGTAGTCCATCGGTTTCAGATCTTTGGGGCATTTGGTGACGATAACGATGTCTGCGCGCTCCTTGGCGATAACCGGTTCACGCAGACGTCCAGCAGGAAGCATCTCATCATCGGTGATGAGGCGATGATAATCCGTGAGCAGGATATTCAGTCCCGCTTTCACATAACGGTGCTGGAAGGCATCATCAAGCAAAATGACCTCAACATTACGAGTGGCCTCATCTCTAAGGAGGCGTCGGATACCGTGGCGGCGGTCTGCATCTACAGCCACGATAGCATCGGGGAATTTCTGCTTAATTTGCCAAGGCTCGTCGCCAATCTCGTGCATCGAAGAATGCATCGTGGCCAGCTGGAAGCCGCGGCTCTTGCGTTTGTACCCTCGGCTGAGCACCGCCACGCGATGTTGGGGCATCAGCAAGCGCAACAGCATCTCGGTGTGAGGAGTCTTGCCGGTGCCCCCAACGGTGAGATTGCCAACGCAGATGACAGGGCGATCAAAGGACGTCTCTTTCAGAATGCCAACATTAAAGCAGGCATTCCGAAGACGTACGCTCAACTCATAGAGCCACGCAGCAGGCTTCAGCCAGTGATTGATATGTATCAGATCGCCTTCCATCCTTGTGCCTTCAGTTCCATTTCTACGCCATCGCGACAGACGAGCTGCAAGCCTAACTCAGGTTTCGTAATATGTCCGATAACTTTGACACCGGGAATGGCGGCCACGCGGTCATGATCCGTCAACGGAACTGTAAAAAGCAGCTCATAATCCTCACCACCGTTCAGCGCACAAGTCGTGACATTCATATTCAGTTCCTCAGCCATCACCGCAGTTTGGTAATCCAAGGGAAGCCGTTCTTCATAGATGCGGCAACCTACGTGGCTTTGCGTGCAAATATGGTATAACTCGCTGCTGAGGCCGTCGCTGATATCCATCATGGCTGTCGGACGAATACCCTCCTTAGACAGTGCCTCGATGATATCTTTGCGTGCCTCAGGTTTCAGTTGACGCTCAAGAAGATATTCTTTCCCTGCGAAATCTGGTTGGAATTCATCGGGAGCTTCCGCTCCCTTGGAATTATTTTTAATTTTTAATTTTTCGTTTTTCATTTGGCTATTGAAAATAGCCTTCTCCCTCTCCAACAGCTGCAGTCCCATGTATGCCGCACCCAAGTCGCCACTGACACAGATGAGGTCTGTATCTTTAGCACCGTCGCGATACACAATATCCTCGGGGCGTGCATCGCCGATACAGGTGATACTGATAGCCAAACCTGTGAGCGATGCCGAGGTGTCGCCGCCTACGATGTCACAGCCATGAGCCTCGCAGGCCAAACGCAGACCTTCGTAAAACGCATCCACGTCTTCGACAGTAAAGCGCTTCGACAACGCGATGGAAACAGTCATCTGGCGGGGGCGCCCGTTCATGGCATAGATATCCGAAAAGTTCACCATCGCGCTCTTATAGCCCAGGTGCTTCAGCGGCATATACTGAAGGTCGAAATGCACACCCTCCATCAACAAATCCGTAGTCACTAACACCTGACGCCCCGCCTCAAAATCCAGCACGGCACAGTCATCACCCACGCCCCGTTTCGTCTCAGTGTTCTTGAGTTCTATATGTTCTGTGAGGTGGCGGATCAGACCGAACTCACCTATTTCTGCGATTTCCATGATTCCGTCGGATGGTCTGTATTGAATGCCTCGTTCTTGCTGTGTTCCAACTTTTCGGAACGCACAATCATCTCGCGCATTATCTCGGTCATGATGGGTTGCGCCTTATCTGCAGCCTCCTGCACCTCCTCATGAGATACCTCCACAGGATTGTCGAAGCCACCCAGATCCGTGACCACACTAATGCCGAAGGTACGGATTCCGCAGTGGTGAGCCACGATGACCTCAGGTACGGTACTCATGCCCACCGTATCACCGCCAAGGATACGATACATTCTGTATTCAGCCGGTGTCTCGAAGGTGGGTCCCTGAACGCCCACATAAACACCGTACTGCAGGCGGATCTTCTTCTCCCGTGCAATCTGACTAGCTAATTTGATAAGCGACGGGTCATAGGTCTCATGCATATCCGGAAAGCGGGGACCCGTGGGGAAGTTCTTGCCGCGCAGCGGATGCTCCGGAAAGAAATTGATATGGTCTGTGATGACCATCAGATCGCCGATTTTGAAGCCAGGGTTCATGCCACCGGCAGCATTGCTCACGAAAAGGGTCTTGATGCCCAACTCATACATCACACGCACAGGGAACGTAACCTCTTTCATAGAGTAGCCTTCATAGTAGTGAAAGCGCCCCTTCATGGCGATGATGTCAACGCCACCAAGCTTGCCAAAGATAAATTTACCACTGTGGCCTTCCACCGTAGATATTGGGAAGTTAGGGATATCTTGGTAGTCGATGGCCTGTGTCACTTGTATCTCCTCTGCCAGTCGGCCAAGACCTGTGCCAAGAATGATGGCAGTAGTGGGATGGGTCTTCATCTTGTCCTTCAGCCAAGATGCTGTTTCTTGAATCTTCTCGTACATACCTGTCAAAAGATTTTATGTGATAAGTCCTTTTCGTCGGCAAAGATAACAATAAAAACTACAACAATCATGTTTTGAGCCCCGAAATTTGCCTATTTTCTTAAAACATTTTATCTTTGCGCGCAAATTCACGGTTCTTAATGACCATTTCCACCATGTTTTCACTTCCTTTACATACAATTTTGCTCGCCTCCGCAGTCGCTCATCTCATGATTGCTGCCGTGATGGCACTTTTTGCACGTCACAGGGTACAGTATTTGTCTATTACCGTTGTGATGGGACTATTTGGATTCGCATTTATGGTGATGCTCGGTTACGCCCAAGAGATAGAGGCCACCACACCCATGATCCTCGCACCGGGACTGCTATTAGGCCTCACCGCAGCCGTTTTTCTACAATCCATCTATCCCCTGAGCATACCTATGCCCGCATATCTTCAGTGGAAGCGAATGCTTGTGTATGCAGCCCCCGCCATTGGCGCCATCCTAATATATGGCGGGATGCTCCTGCTAGGACAGCACCCGGTACAAATCCATAATTGGCACGAGATACCCTCATTCCTCCTGACGAGCGACATCCTACTCCGCTTCATTGTGCTGGCTTTGAGCTTTTATTATCTGTTTAATATGTTCCGCCTGCCACGCACACTGCTGCAGCACCCCGACATACCCCGCTATCTGGTGGCATACACCTTCGGACTATGCCTCAGTTCCTGCATCTTCGTATGGCTAACGCTGGACTACAGCCTTTGGCTCCTCATCGTATGGCTCGTCATCCTCACACTGCAGAACCTCTATATGTGCTTTCGCACCCTCGAAACCCTCGCATTATCCTTACCGAAACCAGAGATGCGAGCTGTGGAGGCAGAGCCCTCCACCGACGGCGCAGAAGAAGGTCGCGAGGAAGACTTCAACGAAGCCAATCGACTCCGCTTCGAACGCGTTGAATATTGGATGCAGCACCACCACGATGAATGGAAGGACTACACCTTCGGCCGCGACCAGCTATGTGCTGCCGTGGGCCTGAACCGCCACCTTCTATTGCAGTCCGTCCGCAGCCAAGGCTATTACAATATCCACGAATATATCAATACCTACCGCATCGCAGAACTCCAGCGTATGATAGCACGCGGGGAGGTCCGCACTTTGGGTGCCTGTCAAGATGCTGGTTTCGGCACCATCAAGACCGCACGCAGCAGCTTCGAGAAAGTCACCGGCACCTCCCTTGATGAATACTTAGCGAAATACAAGTAGCTATTATCCACACACCTTAATATCAATATGGTATTTTGATTTAACTGTCATTTTTTATGGATGAAAGGTGATTCATTCATCAAAAGATGCTGTTGAGTAGGTTGAGTTTTCCTTCATCTACAAGTTTGATAATAAGTTCGCCGAAGAGGGTGTTCTGCCAGGCGAACCATTTACGGGTGAAGCGGGTGGGATCGTCCTTGTGGAAGCTTTCGTGCATGAAGCCGGTGCCGGCATCGGTGCGCATGAGCATCTCGATACATGCCTTGATCTCGGCATCGTCGGTGCTGGTGAAGGCACGCATCATGATGGACATGGGCCACGGCATGTCGTAGCCGATGTGGGGGCCACCGATGCCTTCGCCTGCGCGCCCACGGAAGAAATAAGGATTGTCCTCGCTCCACACGAAGCGGCGGGTGTTCTGATAGATGGGGTCGCTGACGGGGACATCGCCGAGATAGGCCATGGCGAGCAGGGAGGGGACGTTGGCATCATCCATCAGGAGCTGGTTGCCGAAGCCATCGACCTCATAGGCGTAGATGGGCCCGTACTTGGGATGCATATTGACTGCATATTTATTCAGTGCTTGTTGCACCTCCTCCGCCAGCGCCTGACATTGCGCGGCCAGGTCGTCGCGCCGGTTGACCTGCGTGAGGATCTCGGCGGCGTGGCGCAGCTGCGTCACGGCCATGAAGTTCGATGGCACGAGGAAGAGCAGCGTGGTGGCATCGTCGCTGGGGCGGAAGGCTGATGCGATAAGACCCACGGGCTTCACGGGAGCGCCGATTCCATCGATGATCATCGTGTCGGAGGCGCGCTCGGTGAGCCGCTGGAAGGTGTAGCTGCCGTGGCCGTCCTTGCGCTGCTGGTCGCGGAAGGTGGCGAGGATGTGCTGGATGGCCTGCAACCACGACGCGCCGAAGATGGAGTCGTCGCCCGTCACGCGCCAGTATTCATAGGCCAGACGAATGACGTAGCACAGCGAGTCGATTTCCCATTTGCGCTCGTGCAGCTCCGGCTTCATGGCGGTGAGGTCCTTCTGCCATTCGCCGTCGGGGTTGGGGGCGTAGTTGAAGGCGTTGGCAAAGGGGTCGATATTGATGCAGCGGAACTGTCGCAGTACGACGCCGGCGAGCATCCGCTGGAGGTGTTTGTCCTGAGGGGCCAGCCTGACGTAGGGGAAGACCTGTGCGCCCGAATCGCGAAGCCACATGGCATGAATATCGCCGGTATATACGAAGGTGTCGGGGAGGCCCTGCGCGTCGGACTCCGTATAGTGCACGGTGGTGTCGATGGTGTTGGGGAAGCAGTTGACGAACATCCATGCCAAGCGCAGGTTGGTGAGTTGGCGGACAATCTCCTGGATCTTCTTCTCGACGGCCTCCGAGCGGAAGAGGCGGTCGGCCTCAGCAGGACGGTTGTTGACGCGCAGCACATCGGCCTTCACCGTGGGTATCTCCGGGGCGAGGACAGTCCGTGCAGGCAACGGCGCAGCGGCGCCTGCGAGACAAAAGAGGAGCAGCAGTTTCTTCATGACGAGGGGTATTAAGAGCGGTTTTTGTTTCGTTTGTCGGCACAAAAGTAAGCTTCTGCGCCCACATACGCAAATAAAAATGCGTGTTTTCACGAAAAATGTTGTATTATTGCATGATATATGAAATAATATGCATACCTTTGCAGCCAAATTTTGAAAAAAGACATGAGACAAGACAAGCATACACGATTAGAGGTCATCAAGATGATCATCTCCAGCCAGGAGCTGAGCACACAGGATGAGCTCCTTCGTGAGCTGGAGAAAGCCGGGTTCCCCTCTACGCAGGCTACGCTGTCGCGCGACCTGCACCAGCTCCATATCGGCAAGGGGCACAACGAGCGGGGCAACTACATCTATATGCTGCCCAACCAGCAGCGCTACCAGCGCGTGAGCGACACGCACATGACGGTGCAGCAGATCAACCGCCTGGGGGCGCTGTCGGTGCAGTTCAGCGGTAACCTGGCCGTGCTGCACACGCCTCCCGGCCATGCAAACCACGTGGCCTACGACATCGACCACGCCGAGCTGTCCCACATCCTGGGCACGATAGCGGGCGATGACACGGTGCTGGTCATCCTCGACGAGAAAGCCGACCGCCAGGAGGTGCTGAACCAACTCAGTCTGGTATAAAGATTAGGAACATTACACACCATCAGATAATGGAAGAATTGATCAAACCGGAATCCATTCAAGTGCTCGTGGCTGACGAATCCCATGAGAGATACGTCGATACCATCCTCAAGACCATCGAGGAGGCTGCCAAGGTGCGCGGCACCGGCATTGCCAAGCGCACACACGAGTACGTTGCCAACAAGATGTTCGAGGCCAAGGCCGTCATCGCCTTAGCCCAGATGCCCGATGGAACGGAGCGTTTCGCAGGCTTCAGCTATATCGAGACCTGGGGCAACAAGCAGTATGTCACCACCTCGGGCCTCATCGTACATCCCGACTTCCGCGGCCTGGGCATCGCGAAGAAGATCAAGGACCTGACGTTCTCGCTGGCGCGCACGCGATGGCCGCACGCCAAGATCTTCTCGCTCACCAGCGGCAAGGCCGTTATGAAGATGAACACGCAACTGGGCTACCTGCCTGTGACCTTCGACGACCTCACGGACGACGAGGCGTTCTGGAAGGGCTGCGAGGGCTGCGTGAACGTGGGCGTCCTGCGCGAGCGCAACCGCAAGTTCTGCATCTGCACCGCCATGCTCTTCGACCCCGAGGAGCACCTCCCTGCCAAAATCCCGCAGGAGGTGATTGACCGCATCCACCGCCTCGACGGCATCCCCGTGAGCAGCCAAGAGCTGCGCGATTAAACCCAATAGGCCCCATAAGGCCCATTAGCCCTATAAGCCCCATTAGTCCCATCAAAACAATCACAATATGAGCAAGAAGAAAGTAGTGGTCGCCTTTTCGGGCGGCTTGGACACGAGCTACACGGTGATGTATCTCGCCAAGGAATTAGGATATGAAGTACATGCTGCGTGCGCCAACACAGGCGGTTTCAGTGCCGAACAGCTGAAGACCAACGAAGAAAACGCTTACAAGCTGGGCGCAACGAAGTATGTCACGCTTGACGTGACACACGAGTACTACGAGAAGTCACTAAAGTACATGATTTTCGGTAATGTACTGCGTAACAATTGCTACCCCATCAGCGTGTCCAGCGAGCGCATCTTCCAGGCCATCGCCATCGCTCGC
>Ga0265301_10001938_pt1 | contig 25425 bp, 20 predicted proteins | sample AusTroGonzalo_MG_2_FD_193488 | JGI IMG/M metagenome (GOLD analysis project Ga0265301, IMG submission 193488) | Bovine rumen microbial communities from tropical cattle in Woodstock, Queensland, Australia - Gonzalo_04 | ecosystem: Host-associated > Mammals > Digestive system > Stomach > Rumen ... | reverse complement strand
TGGCAACCTGGTCGTAGGGGATGTAGTCTGCGAGACCCTTCATGTTCTGGACATGCGTGATCGCAGCGGTAAGAGTGGTTTTGCCGTGGTCGACGTGACCGATGGTACCGACGTTGACGTGCGGTTTCGTTCTTGCAAACGTTTCCTTTGCCATTTCCTGATCTCCTTGGAGTTTTTCGGCGGTTGCGCCGAATGTTCAGTTTTAGTTTATGTGTTGAAGTAAAGGTTTAAGCTGTATCATCCGGGGGAAAGTGGAGCCTACGCCCGGAATCGAACCGGGGACCTCATCCTTACCAAGGATGCGCTCTACCAGCTGAGCTACGTAGGCAACACATCATCACGTTCAAAAATGAAGCGGACGCCTTGTTTTTGAAGCGTAATGAAAAGATAATATATCATGGATTCCGGGAAATGCAAGCCTCTTTCGGCTTTTTTTTCGGTTTTTTTCCGATTTTTCCCGGAATCTGCCGGACGTTTGCCGGCAATCCCATGACCGGTCCAGGACCGAACGCCGCGATAATCAGGGCGGCGCAAGTTCAAGGGCTCACGTTTGTCCGGGACATGTTTCAGGTTTTCCGGGGAGAATACCGGCGGAAAAGTCTCCGGCGGAAGCTCCAGGCAAACGTGAAGCCTTGAAAAAAATCCCGGGCCCTGCTGGAGAGCCCGGGAAAAAAGTACAGAATCGAATTCAGATCGAATTACTTTTTGTACTTGATCGCCGTGCCGGAGAGCGTGACGGTGACGGTGTTGATACCGCAGATGCAGTTCATCTTGTAGTCGACGCGGACGTCGGTGATGTCATTGGCATCGGTGCCCTTGAGAGCATCCTTCTTGAGGGTCTCGAAGGAGACATCGCCCATGTTGACAGCGCCGAAGAAGCTGGTGAAGGTGCCTTCAGCGGAGACGCCGGACTTCACGATGGTGTAGTCGGCTTCGTTGACATCGCCGACCAGGGCGTTGGCGGAGATGTTGGAGAAGAGGTTCATGCCGAGCATTGCGGGAGCGGGCATGCCGTTGTTGGTGGCGACGCCAGCGCAGCTGGTGACGATGGCGGCGGCGACGATGGCGCCGGCAGCAAGGATCATTTTCTTCATTTGAGAAATGCCTTTCTTGAATTAAGTTTAGGTAGTTGTCTACTCAGGCCCGAGTGGTCCAAGTTTTGTCTATGTGTTTAATATAATGCGTGTTTCCAAAGTTGTCAAACACATTTTTCAAAAAAAACTGATCGAAAAACGGAAAAATCATTCAATTCCTGACGTATTGAACTCAAAACGAACTTGCTAAAGCACCTGGGACACGGAGACAACGGGAAAAAAGCCCCCATTTCCCTGCATCCGATCAGCCTGCGAGATCCGGTCGCAAAAGCCTCGATAATCCCAAAACAAGCAGCAGAAACACCCTCCGGCATAGAGTCCACTTTTCATCATTTCAGCCGTTCCGCCTTGACTTTTCGCCCGCGGGGACCTATATTATCCCGCAGGCATGTCGGCGAACCCCTTTCCCGTCCGCCGCCCAACAACAGCAAGGAACAATACAGTTCATGGATTCCCCCGAGGCCCAAATCATTGAAAGTTATCTGATGGAGCGCGCACGCATGTTTTCGCGCAATCCCGCGCATGCGGCCTCGCGGGCGTTTTACGAGCTCTGGGAAAAACTCTGCTGCCCTCAGCCGTTCCCCGTCGCGAAAAGCACCCTGGTCCTGAACGGGACGCTCCTCAGGTTTCCACGGCACCGCGGCACCGACGCCGAAGGGGTCTACTGCTGGGATGAAACGGAGGAATGCCCGAGGCTGCGCGTGAGGACTGCGGAATGGGAGAAAAGTTTCCTGATCCGCCTCAAACACGACGGGACGGCATTGTGGGAGGAACAGGAAACGGTGCTGCTCACGAACGACGGGGCTGCGGAGCTGATCGACGCGATGCGCGAGATCGCCCGGATGATGCAGGAAGACGGGAAAGCCGCGCCCGACTCCAAGCTCAAGCTGAAAGAGCTTCACGAATACGCCGACCGCCTCGCGGAGTATTTCCCCGAAAGCGCAGTGAAAGCCATCAAGTCGCTCGGCGCCCAGCAGGTGCACGAGCTCATCCAGAGCGCGCTCGCCGACCTGGCGGGCGACGAGCTGGGCGACCAGCTGGTCCTGCCGCTCGACGGGACCTATGCGCGCGAGGTCGACGGCGGGGAAGCCTGCCTGAAAAATTGCCGTGACGTCATCGGGTCCGAGACAGTGTGGCGCGTGAAACAGCGCCTGGAACTCATCGAACGCTCCGCGCGGCTCCAAGCCGAACTCGAACGCGATTTTTCCCTGAGCCTGGCGGACGCCGAACTGCTCCGGACCGCCGACCATGAGTTCGTCATCGGGCTCCAGCCGCATTCCGACGCCCCGGTCCGGCAGGACGACGTGCTGTCCGTAAGTTCGGACGACGGCGAGCGTGTCGGGTACCTGCACGTGGACCTGGCGGACGGCGACCTGATCGTGGGACGTCTCAGAACGGACCGCAGACTCGATTTCGAGCAGGAAAAAGCCCGGATGAACGCACGGATGCCGAAAAGCCCGCTGGAACAATATGCGAACAGCATCCGCGAGCTCAAGCTCGAGCTCGAAAACGGCACACGCGATTCGTTCGGGGCGGCAGGATGCCTGCTCGGCGTCACATCCGTTCCTTTCTCGGCGCCGCCATGCCCTCCCCCGATTCCCGACAGCCATCTGAACGCGCCCCAGCGCGCGGCGCTGGAGGCGGCATGCTCCGGCGCGAACAAGGTCGTACTGATCCAGGGGCCGCCCGGCACTGGCAAGACGTACCTGCTGGAGCAGATCGTGAGGCGCATGCAGCGGCAGGGGCTGCGCATCCTCGTAGGCGCGCCGTCGCACGCGGCGGTCGACAACCTCTGCCGCCGGATCATGGACCTGCCGTTCCTGCGGTGCGCCCGGAACCGCGACAACGTGGACCCCGTGCTCATGGAGGGGCATTGGGTGGGAACGCCCGGCAATTACCGGAAGATCCGTTCGCGATGCGGTGAGAAAGCCGCGGGCATCATCTTCGCAGGGACGCTGCCCGGGCTTCTGCGCGACTACACGATCGAGAACTTCCAGAAGACCGGCACCGAATTCGACGTGATCCTGATCGACGAGGCCGGCATGGCGGCGCCGGACGAGGCGATCCTGGCCGCGCGCCTGGCAAACCGCATCGTGCTGCTCGGCGACCACAGGCAGCTGCCGCCGTTCCCCCGGCACAAAAGCGTGCTGGAGGAGATCCTGCGGGACAACCCGGCGCATGACAGCGAGGCCGCCACGCTCGCGACGAAGAGCATCATGGAATGGCTCATCAGCTACCGGAAATTCCCCGTCTACGTGCTCAACCTCTCCTACCGCTGCCGCAATCCGCGCCTCCTGCGCTTCGCGTCCACGATGTTCTACAACGCCGAACTCCTGCCGAACCCCGACGCCGACTATTACACGCTGCCGCCCGGCGAACGCGAGCTGCGCTACCCGAAATCCACGCTCCGCATCATCTCCACATCGCTTCTGCCGCTCAAAAAACGCGCCGAGCGGTTCGTCTACGAAAACGGCCGCCCCGGCATCTGGAATCCCGGCGAAGTCCGGATCGCCGCCGAGGTATTCCGGTCCATGCTGGACCGCTATGAGCTGGAGGACATCACGGTGATCAGCCCGTACCGGCGGCAGATCGTGCTGCTGAGGAAAACGTTCTCCGACATTTTCGCCAGCCGGTTCGCGACGGACCGCTGGAACCACTTCCTGCTGAAAAATATCGCGACCGTGGACAGCTTCCAGGGCGGGGAAAGCGAGGCGGTCATCATCTCGTACGTGCGAAGCAGCGAACGGCACGGGATCGGCTTCACGGACAACGCCAACCGCATCAACGTGGCATACACGCGCTGCCGCAGCGAGCTGGTCATCATCGGCGACCTGGAATGCCTCAAGAACCGCGGCAGAAACCAGCTCTTCGCCAAGCTCGAACGCGCCGTGGAGCGCGACGGCGAGATCGTATTCCCTGAGACAACGCCGCCCCTGCTCTGAACCGGGGAACGCCGGGCCAGCGGAAACCGCTGCGTTTTTCCCGGAAAAAGCGACGCGACGGGTTGCAAAAAAACGTGCGAAGAGCTATAGTATTTTCCGTTTTCCGCCATTTACCCCACATTATGAAAGAACCCGCCGCATGTCCGCAAAACAGGAACGCCTCTTCCCCGCATCCGTCCGCACCGTCGGCCTGACATCGCCCGCCAGCCTGCCCGACGCCGCCCGGATCGCGGAGGCGCGCCGCTTTCTGGAATCCCGCGGGGTAAAGACCGTGCTCGCGCCGAACGCGCTCAAACGCGGCCCGATGAAATACTGCTGCGGCACGCCGGAATCGCGCCTGGAAGATTTCCATGCGCTGCTGAACGATCCGCATGTGGACCTGATCCTGTGCACGCGAGGCGGATTCGGGAGCGCGCACATCCTGCCCCGGCTCGACTTCGGGTTGCTCCGCGAACGGAATCTCCCGGTCTACGGGTACAGCGACATTTCCGCACTTCACCTCGCCATGCTCGCCCGACACGCGGGGATCCCGGTCTGCGCGCCGATGGCGGACGGATTCCCCGAATCGATGGCACGTCCCGAGGCGAAAGAATCGTTCCGCACCGTCCTGCGGAAACGCACCGAGCCGCGCAGACTCAAGCTCGTCCCCGTGGACGGCTGTTCCGCGGCCGGACCCATATCCGCGCCGATCGCTCTGTCCAACCTCACGGTCATGACCACGCTCTGCGGGACGCCGTGGATGCCGGAGCTGAACGGCTGGATCCTCGCGCTGGAAGACGTTCACGAGGAGGCACGCGTGCTGGACCGCCATCTGACGCACCTGATCCAGGCGGGAATCGTCGCACAAACAAAGGCGGTCGTGTTCGGGTATTTCACGAAGTGCGGACCGAAGCCGCAAATCCGGCGTCTCCTGCGGGATTTCGCCGCACAGACGGGCAAGCCCGTGTATACGGGACTGGCATTCGGGCACGAACACCCGAAATGCTCGTACCGCCTCGGCGAAACGACCGAGATCATCCCCATCAAAACTCCAAAGGCATAATCCATCATGAACCTTTTCATCTCGCGCGCATTCACGGAACCAAGGGAATTCTGCATCATCGCGCTGGTCGTGGTCTTCTCCATCTGCCTGCATGAATTCTTCCATGCCTGGACGGCACTGCAGTTCGGGGACACGACGGCAGCCGACCGCGGGCACCTGACCCTCAATCCGCTCAGGCAGATGGGCCCCATCTCCATCATCATGTTCCTGATCCTCGGATTCGCCTGGGGCGCGGTGCCGGTCGACACGTATGTCCTGCGTGCCAGAAACCGCCATGCGGCGGCGATCGTGGCGCTCGCCGGCCCGGCGACAAACTTCGTGCTGTTCCTGATCGGCTTTTTCTGCTTCGGATTCCTCCAGACTCGCATCAGCTATCTGGTGGAAAACGAGGCCGCGGCGCAGACGGTCGTCTTAATATTCGCCTACCTCGGCGTCTACAACGCTTTCCTCTGCATCTTCAACCTGCTCCCGATCCCCGGGCTCGACGGCTGGGCGGCGCTGACCGAATACCTGCCGCGCCTGAACCGCCTTTCCTCCGAATTCGCCAAGGGCGTCACGATCTTCCTGATCTTCCTGCTGCTGCTCCTAAGCGGGCGCCTCTTCCTGCTGGCGATGGACCTCGTGATGCTGGCGCCGAAACTCTTCAGCGCCGGATGACGGGGAGAAATTGCAAATCCATTCCATTTTCCATCAAGAAAAAAAGCAAACGCGCTTGACAAGCGTGCGAGAGCGGTTATATTTATAGGATTACCGAATTGATAAGCTGCTTTCCTATCAGGAAGGGGTCCGACATGCATCAGAAAACAAGAACAGCTCTTTATTCCGCAGCCATCTGCTTCTGCATCATATCCTCCGCTACAGCCGTCATCCTGAACATCAACGCGCATACCAAAAAGCAGGAGCCTCAGGTCGCCGCCGTCGAAGAGCCGGAAGAGGAACAGCCGCCCAAAGAGGACAGGCCGCGCCGGCGCCAGAGACGGGGCGGCGGAGGCGGATTCCGCGGGGAACGCCGCGGCGACGTGACGCGCCTGCTGCCCGACAGCGACGATTTCGGCCAGGTGCCGACGCCTGAGGAGTTCGAGGAAGAGCTCATCAAGGGGCTCGAAGAGTATCGCGCCCTGTCGCCGGAGGAACGCTTCCGCCTGAACCAGCAGATGCACCAGACGGTGCTGTTCGTCCAGACCGGACTTGACATGATGCGCGAACATATCGGCGAGATCCCGACCGACGAACTCAACCGCATCCGCGACGACTTCGATAAGTTCGCCGACGCGGCGGAACAGACGTTCTTCAGCGGCATCGTGGAGCAGCATCTCACGGCCGAAGAGGACGCGACCATCGGCGAATTCGTCCGCGCCATGCACGACGCGCAGGATGAATTCCAGTATATCCTCCACAACGGCTGAGCCGCGCCGTCCGCTTTTCCTGCGGCGTCCCGATGCGCTTTCCCGCCGCGCCCGAAACGACCACCATATATCGCAGCAAAAGGTTTTCCTCGTGATCTTCAACGGCACAGAGTCCTGGTCCGTCGACTGGGATGACCCGAACGCCCCGTACGAACTTGATTCGCACGGCCTCATCGCCGCACCCGGAGAAACGCTGGAATCGTTTGCGGCGAGGATCGACGAAATCCTCCGCACCCGGGCGCGGTTCGACCTGTGTTCGGGCGGACAGGGAGACTCCGGGCAAATCGAAGCCGAGGTCGGCTTCAAAGTCGGCGCGGTCGAGCCGATGGACGCCGGAATCGTCGCCGAGGCGGCGGAGAAGACGGAACGGCTCTTCGGATTCCGCGCCGACTGGGTACCGGCGTTCTTCCCCTCGCGCGGGCTCGGGCTTCTGTGGGGCGGCTGCACCGTGATCACGGAATCGGGATTTCCCGTCTTTTTCCTGCGGCGCGGCTTCCGGAACAAGCCGAAATGGTTCATCTACCGCCGCGACGAACTGCTCGCCCACGAGCTCTGCCACGCGGTCCGGGGGTGCATGGAGGACGAAACTTACGAGGAGCATTTCGCCTACATGACATCGGCAAGCGCGTTCCGCCGCTGGAGCGGAAATTGTTTCCGGCGGGAATCGGACGCGATCGTGTTCCTGCTTCCGATCGTCCTGCTGCTCGCCGTCCAGGTCATCGTCTATACGGGCGTCCTGAATCTTCCGTTGTGGCCGTTCTGGATCATCGCATTCGCGTTTCCGGCGTTTCTGGTCGCCCGGAACATCCCGGAACGCCGCACATTTTTCAACGCCCGCGCCAAACTTGAACGCGCCGGATTCGCCATGCCGGACGCGGCGCTTTTCCGCATGACCACGGACGAAATCCGCACCATCGCCCGGACGCCGGACGATGGGCTCGAAACGTTCTTCCAGTCCAAATCAGATGCCGAACTGCGCTGGCAGATCCTGCTTCAGCGATTCCGGCAACCGCAAACGGAGACACTTGCATGAAAACAGCTTCCCGGAATGAAATCGCGCAATTCCTCGACCATATCCTCGAACTTGACCGCTGGCCGGACGACCCGTCCAACAACGGGCTTCAGTTCGCCGGAAACGCTGAAGTCTCCAAAGCCCTCTTTGCGGTCGACTCCTCGGCTGAGCTTTTCCGGAAAGCCGCCGAACTCGGGGCGGGGTTCATCTTCGTGCACCACGGCATTTCCTGGGGACCTGGCATCCGGCGCATCGACGGCATCCTTGCCGAACGCATTACGACACTGGCGAAAAACGGCATTTCTCTGTATGCCGCTCACCTCCCGCTCGATGCCAATCCGCGGTTCGGCCACAATGCCCGCCTCTCGGACATGATCGGGCTGGCGGACCGGAGGCTGTTCGGGTCCTACCACGGCAAACAGATCGGATTCCAGGGCGCCCTGCCCGAGGCGAAAACCGTAGCCGAGCTCGCCGGGATCCTCGACAAGGCACTGCCCTCGAGCGGACCATACAGGATCATCGGGAACCCGGAACAACGGGTCGAATCCGCGGGCGTGATTTCCGGGGGCGGCGCCTGGCCGGACCTCTTCGATGAAATCGCGCTGGACCATGTGGACTGCCTCATCACCGGCGAGACCACGCACGAGGTGTTCCACCCGGCAAAGGAAACGGGGACCGCCATTCTCACGCTCGGGCATTACAGGTCCGAAACGCCCGGCGTCTTCGCCGTGATGGACCTCGTGAAATCGAAATTCGGCATCGAAACCACATTCCTCGACATCCCGACCAACATGTAAGGGCGCCGCAGGGCGAAAAAGCGCCGTCCGCGGCAAGGGATGTGGAGGAAATGAAGCCCGGACTCCGGCAAAAAGGGAAAGCAGTCAGCGGCGGCGGTGGATCCGGCGGACTTCCTCATAGAAATCCAGGAGCTTGTCCGTAATGATGTCCCAGGAATAGTTGGCGCGGACATCGGCATCCGCCGCATCCGTGATCCTGCCGCGCAGTTCGGCATCCTCGTCAAGGTTCCTGATGATATCCGCCCACTCGTGCGGGGCGCCCTCGGCAGGCGCGAAGAACCCGTTTTCCCCGTCGCGGATGAGGGTCTTGAGTCCACCGACCGGGGAAGCGATGACCGGCACACCAGCGCTCCAAGCCTCCAGCACCACGATGCCGAACGGCTCGTGGAGGGACGGAAGCAGGAATGCCGAAGCGGCATGGTAGGCGGCGGGAAGCAGGGAGGAATCCGGCGGGACGCCGTTGATCATAGTGACGCGGTCGGTGAGGTTCATGAGGCGGATCTTCTCGCGGAGCTTGTCCACGTACCATTCGGCCGTAGGGGCGCCGATGAACACAAGATGCCATTGGTCGCCGAGAAGGGTCAGGACTTCGGGAAGGACGAGCTGGTTCTTCTGGTAGTCGATGCGGGAAACGCAGAGCAGGATCTTCCGGTCCGAACGGATGCCGACCTGCTTGCGGAAGTCGGTCCCGGCATAATCGTGGAAATAATTATAGTTTACGCCGTTCGGGAGATGGATGATGAGCTTGTCCGGGAAGTGCTCTTTCGCGGGCTGGAGCTCATTCTCGCCGACGCAGACGATGCCGTTGGCGTATTTCAGGGGGTCGATGCGGCGTCCGAAAAGACGGTCCATAATGTTGCCGTAGGGCAAAGTCCCCTTGAGCGGCTTGACCATCTGCCTGATCTCTGCGGGGGGGACATCGAAATAACCGCCGTGAAGCGTCATGACGTAGGGGACACGCAACTGTTTGGCTGCGGCACGGACTGCCACCGCCATGCGCCCCATCGTATGACAATGGAGTAAGTCGAACTCACCTTTCTTCAGGGCCCTTTGAAGCTTGGGCACGACAGGATTGCCGCCTTTCTTGTCCAGAATGCGGATCTTGTCCTTGGAAAGGGGGAAATGAGGATACTTGTAGTCGAAGCGATGGATCTGGATCGAGTTTCTGACCTCGTCCTTAACAGGAGAAAGCGCACGCGTCGCGAAAATCTCGGACGGATTTCCTTTCTCCTGCAGCGTACGCGCCGTATTCCAGACTACGCTTTCCGTGCCGCCCCATTCCGAAAAAGCAAATCGGCGGATGATGTGAGCCGTCCTCATGGTGAAACTGCAAACTCCGAAAACTAAGACTAATGAGAAAATGTAACATGTAATGTACACCAAAGGATGAAAAAAACAAGAGGAAAAGTTTTTTTTCATACAAAAAGGGCGGGAAAAGAAAGAAAAAACAGCCGCGGTCCGCCGGCAGCAAACAGGAGAAAGACGGAATCAACGACAACGGCTTGACGCGGAACAGGCTGCCTCACCCCGGACTTTATTGGACGCGAGACGATTTCGAGTTGAAAAAAGCGGGAAACGGGGGTATATTATTATTTACCATTTCAAAAAAAAGACGTCCTGAAACGATCATGGCTAAAGACCTCACGAGGGGAAATCCCCTGAAAATCATCCTGCTGTTTTCGATACCGCTGGCGATCGGAAACGCATGCAATCAGCTCTACAGCATGGTGGACTCCATGATCGTGGGGCGCTGGTGCGGGCCGAACAAACTTGCCGCGGTCGGCAACGCCGGATCGGTGATCTTCATGCTGCTGGGGTTCTTCTGGGGGCTTCCTGCGGGACTCACGATCATCACAGGGCAGAGGTTCGGCGCAAAAGACGCCTCCGGCGTGCGGAGGTCGTTCTGCGCGTCCGTGGTGCTGTGTTCGGCGTTCGTGGCGGCGGTGACGCTGGTGTTCCTGCAATATCTGAGGCCGATCCTGGTGATGATGAACACGCCGGAAGAAATCCTGGAAGACTCCCTGGGATACCTGCGGATCATCGTGGCGGGCACGCCGTCCATGACGTTTTACCTGCTGATGTCGTTCCTGATGCGGTCGCTGGGCGACAGCAAGCGCCCGCTGTACGTGATCGTCTTCGCCTCGATCCTGAACGCTGCGCTGGACCTGCTGCTAGTCTGCAAGTACGGCATGGACGTGGCGGGCGCGGCATACGCGACCGTGGCATCGCAGTTCGTCTCCGGGCTGATCTGCCTCGCCATCGTCCTGAAGAAGTTCCCCGAACTCCTGCCCGCCGGGCGGTCCGACTGGCGCATCGACTGGCGGTTCTACTGGGAACATCTGCGCGTAGCCGTGCCAATGGCGCTGCAGTTCACCGTGACCGGATTCGGGTGCGTGATCCTGCAAAGCGCGTTCAATCAGTTCGGACCCGGCACCGTGGCGGCGACCACCGCCGCGGGCCGCCTCGAGGGCCTGATCTGCATCCCGTTCTTCGCCATCGGCACAACGCTGGCGGCCTATACGGCGCAGAACAGCGGCGCGAACAACTACCGCCGGATCGTGGTGGGAGTGCGAAGCGGCTGGCTGATCACGGCGGCGGTGTCGGTCGCCGGAGCGATCCTGATGATGGTCTTCAGCGAACAGCTGCTGCAGATGTTCCTGGACGTGAAGGCGTCGCCGGAAATCCTGAAAGCCGGACGGCAATACATTTTCACGGTCGCGCCCGCGTATATCTCGCTCGGCATGATCCTGATCTTCCGCAACACGCTTCAGGGCATGGGGTGCTCCCTGGTGCCGCTGCTCGGCGGCGCGATGGAGACGGTCAGCCGCATCTTCACGGCGGTGTTCCTGGCGGAATGGTTCGGATACACGGGGGCATGCTTCGCATCCGGCATCACGTGGACGATCACCGGCGTAATGCTGCTGGTGTACTACCTTTATGAAATCCGTGCCCGCCTGAAAGGCAAGCGCACCGACCTCGGCGCGAAGCATCCCGTCGGGCTGGGCGTTCCTGCAAATGCGCCAAAAGCTCCCGCCCGACGTGACGGAGCCAGAGATCCGGCAGGCCGTTCAACGACCTGGGCGGACGAACAAATAGGCATCGCCCGGCATTGGCTCGGGCACGAGCAGGCCGCGTTTCACCAGAGCATCCAGAGACGCATTGAAATCGTCCATCCAGAGTTCCGCCGCCTGCGGCAGATAATCCGGATTCCGGTCGGGGGAACGCACGTACAGGCAAGTGAACCCGCCGTCGTCAAGCAATTTCAGCAGGCCGTCAGCATCCGGGATCTTTCCGCCAGGGAAATACCTGTCCTGAAAGAACGGCGTCCCGATTTCGCATCCGCGCGGGAAATACAGCGTGCGCTCCTCAAGTACCAGCAGGCATTTGCCGCCGTCCGCGAGGCGTTCGCGCAGGACGTCCACAGCGGGAAGCATGCTGTCCCCGGTGCGCCCGTACAGGACATCCCGCCTGCCGTCCCCGGAAAACGTCGCGAGGAGATTGGAGCCGTACGTGTAGTATACAGCCGGCGGGAACGAAAACAGCGCGAAGAAGACGGCCGTCCAGAGAAAGATTTTTCCGGCACGCCTGCGGAGAAGCGGGAAAGAATCCCGCATCGCAATGGCAAGGAACGCGAGCGCGGGAATCAGGAAACGCGCCTGCGGCGAGGAATTGAGCCATGCCAGAACGAAAAAAAACAGCGGCAGGACGGCGGCGAAAAGGCGTTTCGGGCGGCGCCACAATGCGGCGAGAAGCAAAAACGACCACAGGAGCATCTGAAGCCCGAACACGCCGTCAAACATCCGGGAAAGCGCCGGGAACGTCAGGCCGGGCAGAAGCAGGATCAAGTTCACAACGGAGAAAAGGGAGAACTTCACGGAACCAAGCTGGTGATGAAACGCCGACGTCATCGCCTCCGGAGCGCCGAAAAGCCCGCCGTAATACGGATAAAACGGATTCCCCGACACGATCCATGGCCGTTGGTAGAACAGCGCGGCGAACAGCGCACCCGCCGCAGCTGCCAGCAGCGCGAACCGGACATATCCGCCACGTTTGCGGAGCAGGACATACAGCAGGAATGCAGCACCGACGATCCCACCCGTCAGCTTGATCGCAGCCATCGCACCTGCCAGGATCCCGCATGCAACGGCGAAACCGGGGGAATCCGTTCGCTTTCCCGGAGCTTTCGATGCCGCATCCGCCAGCAACAGCCCCGCGGCCAACAGCGAGCCCATCAGCGGTTCGACATACCCCGAGATCAGGACATGCACCATCAGCGGTGCAATCAGGAACGAGCCGGCGAAAATGCAGGCGGCCGTGAGATTGCGCCGGATGCCGCCGTACGCCAGAAGCGTCAGCGAGGCGAAAAAGCACGCCGTGCCGCCGTAGATCAGGAGCTTGGCCGCCGCCAGGCCGCCGAACTTCATCACCGGCACGTACAGGAACTGCGGAAGCATCGGGAAGCCGGAATACGGCAGGTCGCGGTAAAGCAGGACGCGCCCGTCGGAGAGCCAGCGTTCCGGCACAGCCAGCTGATAGACGCATTCATCCCACGAAGCCGGATACTGAAACACGCCGATCGAAAGCACAACAAGCGGGACGAGCACAAACAGGAGCGCAAATGGCATCCGTTTCCGGGCGGGAAATAAGGGAAAAACCTCTTTGCGGAAGCGGACCAGGCATCCGGCGCCGACAAGTACGGGGAACAGGCACAAGACGCAGGGGAACGTCCCTGTGCCGAGGCTCATCAGCACGGCGGCGCAGTAGAACGCGCAGACAGCGAATCCGGCTGCAAGCGAAACCAGCCAGAGCGCCATGCCATGCACCAGCCCTGCGCCAATGCCGCAGATACGCAGAAAACCGTACCCCGTCCCGGCAAACGCCACGGCAAACGCCGCCGCCACAAACACGGCGGGAAGAAGCCCGCCATTCAGATGCGCCAGATATTCCGTCATCGGGACGCCTGCGCTAAGAAAGGCGTCACCAGACTTCGCCCTTGGATTCGTAGTACTCGGCGACGTGCGGGACGACCGGCTTGATCAGCTTCTTGATGGCTTTCGCGTATTCCCTGATCTCCCACTGGGCATGGTCACTGTCGCGAAGCTCCAGGAAGTGGATCAGGTTGCTCAGGTCAACCGTGCCCCAGAACGTGACCATCATATTCTGCGACAGCACGCCGCGCGCCTGTTCGCGGCAGACTCCGGCGGCGAGGAGGGACTCGTAGGCTTTCAGGGACTGTTCATTCTGGGCGCGGATGAGCTCACGGAGAGCGGCATCGTCGAAATCTTCGCAGGCAACGGACGCCTGCCGGTTGTTTTCTGCCTGCTTGCGGAGTTTCGGCGGCACGTAGAACTCCATGTCGATCTCGGTGTAGCGCCGTGAAATCTCGTTGTACGACCAGGTACGGTGACGATGCCACTGGCCGCGGACAAACAGCGGGCAATGCACACTGAACGTGAAGACGATGTGCTCAAGCGGGCTTGTGTGACGGTTCTCAATCAGGTAGTGCAGCAGCGCCACATCGCGCTCGTCCATCTCCTGGCGGATCTTCCCGAACGAAACGCGGGCGGCGTTCACGATCGTGGTCTCGGTCCCGAGCGTGTCGATCAGGCCCACCCAGCCTTGTCCGTCGAGTACTTTCACATGATTTTCCGGGGGCACGTTCACGTGTGTCAGAGCCATTTCGGTTGTTCCTTCCGCTTGGTAAAATGTTGAGTCGTTGGATGTCCTGCATCAATATACAATGTTTCCGGGCAAAATCAAGCGGTTTCCGCCTTTTCTTTCATCGAAAATCAAAAAAGACCGCGGGCATGTGCCGGAAAAACGGACCCGGAGGAAGAACTCCGGGTCCGCCAGAGGTGTTTGGAGTGAGTTCAGCCAGTTTCAAAAACGGGATTCGGGCTGAAGCATGCGGCGCCGCTCAACGTCCGCCGCCGGGACGCTGACCTCCGCCGAAGCCGCCACCCATGCCTCCGCCGGGGCCTCCCCCGAAGCCACCGCCCATGCCGCCGCCGGGACGCTGACCGCCGCCCATACCACCGCCCATACCGCCGCCCTGACGACCACCGCGACCGCCGCGACCGCCGCCGGCATTGTCGCCCGCGGCCTGCGCGATCTTACTCAATTCGGTCGGGATGTCGATCTGCTGCGGGCACCTGCGGACGCAGCGACGGCAGCCGATGCAGGCACTTGCCTTGACAGAAAGCTTGTTGTAAGCCTCCTTGAACGCGGCCTCATCCTTCTTTTCGCAGAAGTCGTTCCATGCAGTAAATACCGCGGGAATCTCGATCCTGACCGGGCATTCATTGACACAGTATCTGCAGGTCGTGCAGGGGACGCGGCTCTTGGAGACGCCCAAATACACGTCGCGAGCTTCATCAAGGACCTTGCGCTCGTCGTCGGTAAGCGGCTTGAAGTCGGTGAAAGTCTCGATGTTTTCTTTCAGCACTTCCATCGTGGTCATGCCGCTGAGGACCGTGAGGACATTCGGGAGCGAGGCGGCATAACGGAATGCCCATTTCGCCGCGGAAGCCTTCGGATCGGCCTTTTTGAGGACCTCGACGGCTGCCGGGGTGAGCGTGGCGAGGCGACCGCCCTGGAGCGGTTCCATGATGATGACGGGAATGTCTTTCGAAGTGAGAAATTCGTACATGCGCTTTGCGTTCTGCGCGTCCCAGTCGACGAAATTGAGCTGAATCTGGACAAAATCCCAGTCGTGTGCATTGACAATGGTCTCAAGCGCTTCAGGGGAATCGTGGAAAGAGAAACCGAGAAGCTTAATCTTACCGGCCTCTTTCTGCTTTTTGAAATAATCGTAGAGCTTAAGATTCTCGAACGTGCGGAAGCTGTTCGCATTGAACGCGTGCATAAGGTAGAAGTCAAAATACTCCGTCTGGCAGGCTTCGAGCTGTCCCTTGAACGTGGTTTCAGCCTCGGCGAGAGAACGGAGCGACCAGAGAGGAAGCTTGGTGGCAAGCATATAGGAATCACGCGGATACTTCTTCATCGCTTCGCCGATGAACTGCTGGCTTTCGCCGTTGTGGTACGGCTGGGCGGTGTCGAAATAGTTCAAACCGGCGGCCATAGCCGTGTCAACGAGCTTCTGCGCCTCTTCGCGGTCGATCTTGCCGTTTTTCTGGGGAAGACGCATCAAGCCGTATCCGAGAAGCGGAACCGTAAGATCAGTCTTCTTGTATTTGCGACGGCTGACCTTCTTCGAAGCGTCTTTCGCGGGTTCGGACGATTTCGCATCGGCAGGCGTGACGCCGGTCTGCGCGGCGAGGCGGGACATCGCGGCAAGCGCGGTGAGCGCGGCGGTCTCTTTGATAAACTCTCTTCGATTCATATTGAAAACCTCAACTGCTGTTCGGTTAAAACAATAGGCGAATGACGTCGGGGAAATTACCCTTTAACCACAGCGGGATCGCGCTTCACGATGGCGGAACTGACGATCAGCATCCCGATCCACACGGCAAGGATCAGCGCAGTCATGGCTCCGCCGACGGTCGCGATTTCACGCATGACTTCAGCAGCATTGCCATCCCGAACGCCAGTCAGGAACGGGAACTGGAAGATAATCTCCCCGTGCCAGATGTGTTCAAAAGCAAGCAGGGCGCATCCGCCGAAAGAGAGCTTTTCAAGCCAGCCGAGCTTCGTGGCCCAGCTGATGCTTTCCGTTTTGGGGGTGTCCTTGCCTCTGACTGTACGGCGGGCGATTCCGGCGGCGATTCCGGCGGCGAGAGGGGCGGTGAAACATGCCATTTTGACCTCCTTGGTTCCTTTCGGGGAAGCATTGCCTTTTATAAGGCGATTGTGAAGAGATTATGCAATAGGATCCAGGGGCGGAATGCTTCAGCATCCCCGACAGCGGCTTCATGCCGCCCCGAATCCGATTTGTTTTCTGTACTATATCACGCATAATCAAAAAAACAAGTTGTTTTTTCGACTACTTTTAAAAAACTTTTTGCCCCGCAACGGTGCGACAGGTCGCCGGAAACACACGAACCGAAAAACCGCAGATTCCTGATCGGAAAAAAAGAAAAAGAAAGCGGCACCGGAAAAAACCGATGCCGCCTGGACAGCGAGTATCAAATGCGAGCTGTCATGAACTGCAATCCCCCGCAGAAAGCCGCGGGGGGTTGAGCTGTGCGCGCCAGACTAATCATTTCTTCTCGCGGCAGGTGCCTTTGCAGTCTTTGCGGATCTTGCGCTCGAAGCAATCCGTCCAGCTGCCCCAAGCAGTCGTAGCACAATTTCTCGGATTGTCCTTGAACGTGGTCGCACCCTTGATGGTGATCTTGGTGCCGCCGTTGTCAGTGCTGTTCTTGTCCGGGATCGGAATGCTCAGCTGGGGCTTCATATGCTTGACGTGGCCGTCGAGGAAGAGCTCGCCGGCGGTGGAGTGGGAAGAGTGGCGCTTGTTGATGGCGACTTCCTGCTGGATGGCGCTGGCGGAACCGGGGCTGTTGGCCTCTTCGTTATTGTACGTGGAATCGGTCGTGAACTTGGCGTTGCCGATCTTGTTGTCTTTAGAAGCGTTTTCCCCAATGATGATGAGGTCGGAAGCGGTATAAACGGCAGTGATCTTGTTGCCGCTGATGTAGCCGCCTTTCTCCGCAGCCGGAGCTTCCTTCTGCGTACCGTTGGGGCCGAGCATGTAGTCGACGCAGGGATGGATGGCGTGCTGGAGATTGTTGAGGCTGTACGACTTTTTGCCGGAGTTTTCGTTGGCGGCATCGTCGGAAGAGTCGGCTTCGCAGAAGAAAGCCTTCCTGAACGCGGAGTTGACATCTCCGATGTCCTGGCCAAGAGAGCTGCCCAAAGCCCGTTCCCAAGTGCAGCTGGAACCGCCCGTCTGCGTATCGGTAAGGGCAGGCATGTAATCGTCGAAGTTGGTGGCATACATCTGATAGGCCTTGGCGAGCTGACCGAGGTTGCTGACGCATGAGGCGGAACTGGCGCTCTCACGCGCGCTCTGAAGAGCAGGAAGCAGCATGGCAGCCAGAATCGCAATGATGCAAATGACAACCAGCAGCTCAATCAGGGTAAATGCGTGTCTGCATTGTTTCATTTTGGGCTTACCTTTCAATTGGTTTGTTTTGGTATGTTATGTTTGTATCGTTGACAGTCTCAAAGGCACACGTTTCGACAAAGCGGAAACAGTTTGCACCTATATATTATACCGGATTTCTTGAGAAATGCAAATGGCAAATCGTCAAAAAAGCGGAAAAAACATTGTGTTTTTCGGGAAAAAATGCGTTTCCGGATGATTTTCGAGGCTTTAAGCCGTTTTTTGCATCATTTCGAAGGCTTGTACGGGTCGAACCTGTAGCCGCCCGTTTCTTTCATGATATACCCGACTCCGGGGAACGGGATGTGCGCGCCGAAGACGACGTTGCCGTCCTTGCTCATGGTCTCAAGGAAGGACACGCGAGTCTGGTATGCCAGCTTGGGATCGTTGTCGAACGAAGCACAGTACTCGGGATGCTCGATCTGAAGGTCGGCGGCATGAACCACATCGCCAACGAAGCGGAGCTTGCCCTGCCGGTAGTAGCAATGGCCGGGCGTGTGGCCGACGGCTTTCACCGCGTAGAGATTGGGCACGACCGGCTCGCCGAAGTTCAGGGTCTGGATCCTGCCATTGTAGGCATCGCTGAACTGGCGGAGGATCTCGGTCGGCTTCATATCCTTGATCTTCGGGCTCCAATACTTCCACTCCTCATAAGTCACGTACACTTTCGCATTCGGGAAGACCGCGGCGCCGTCCTTGTCGACGAGGCCGCCGACATGGTCCGGATGCAGGTGCGTAAGCAGGATAAAGTCGACCGCCTTGGGCTTCACATTGATGGTGGCGAGCTTGGAGACAAGCGAACCTTTCGGGTCGAAGTTACCCGCGTCAATAAGGAACGTCTTGAAGTTGTAGCGCAGAAGGAAGCAGTTCACGGAGGCCGGATACTCCTTCTTCAGCATTTCCTTTTTGAAAGAAGACGTTTTGGTATAATCGCTGAAGAGCGAGCTCTTCATCGTCGTATCCTTGTCGCGGATGGCGTAAACTTCAACATTGTTGGAGAATGTGAACTTCTTCACGTCGGGGGAGTCCGCAGCGAATGCGGCGGAAGCGCCGACACACAGGATAGCAGTGAACGCGGTCAAAAATTTCATGACGCACCTCGTTTTCGTGATTTGCGGATAAGGATTGAATGTCGTTTTCCTACAATATACAATGCGAAATCAAAAAATCAAACCTTGAAAAAGCAGAAAGTGCGACTAAATTAAAGAATTCTCGGTTTTTCCGTCCTGCGCAAGCATTTTCGGGACGCGTTTCATCGAAAAAACGGAGCCATTCATGATCTGGATCTGCCTGCTTCTTCTCACCATAGCCTACGCCCCGTGCAGCATCGGCTTTTCCCTGCCCGTCAAGCGAAAACTGCGCCCGGTCATCGCGCTGGGGCTTTTTCTGCTTACCATAACCGTCCAGGTCATTCTTTTCGCCGGAATCCTGCCGCGCGCCGTGCTTCTGCCCGCCGCATGGCTTTCCGGCGTCCTCATCTTCTCTACGCCGTTCCTCTTCCTGCGGGACATGGCGCTGCTCGGCATGCACCTTTGGAAACGCCGCATCCCGAACCAGAAATATGTCACCGCGGCCATCCTTGCCCTTTCCGGGGCGCTGGCGGCATGGGGGGAATACTGCGCGGTCACCCCGCCCGCAGCCAAGCATATCGAAATGGCCCTGGATATCCCGGACGAGCTCGACGGATTCAAGATCGTCTACATCTCCGACACCCACATCAGCAAGACCAGCTCGCCGCTCTACCTGTGGACCGTGGTGTGCCGCGCCAACGCGCTGAAAGCGGACGTGGTCCTGCTCGGCGGCGACCTGGGCGACCTGAAGCCGGATGAGATCAAGCCGAACATGCACCAGCTCGGAGACCTGCACGCAAAGTACGGCGTGTACTCCTCGCCCGGCAACCACGAGTATTTCCGCGGCTTCGACGACTGGATCGAATTCCTCGACTCGGCAGGCATCGAAACGCTGCTCAACCAGCACGTCGTGGTCGAGCATAACGGAGCAAAGATCGTAATCGCCGGACTCCCTGACGAAATGCGAGGCAACAAATGGTACGAAGGACGCGAAATGCGCGACCTGGACAAGGCCCTGGCGGGAGCTCCGGAAGGCGCCCCGGTCATCCTGCTGTCGCATCAGCCGCGGTTCGCGCACGATTATGCGGAACACGGCGGCATTACGCTTCAGCTCTCCGGGCACACGCACGGCGGCATGATCGCCGGGCTGCCGACTTTCCTCGTGAAACTGGCGAACAGAGGATTCGTCTCCGGCCTGTACCAGGTCGGCGACATGAAACTGTACGTGAGCAACGGCGCGGGCCTCTGGAACGGGTTCATGTTCCGGCTCGGCATCCCGTCCGAAATCACGGAAATCATCCTGCGGAAACAGAAGTAACCGGCTTCAGGCAGTTTCCCGCCGTGCTCCGTCCCTTTCTTTGCGCCGGAGCGAAGCCGGCACTGCCGCAGGGAAGATTCAAGCCTCCCGACTCATCAACACGTCCAGCACGCCAATGCCGGCGACCGCCGCTGTTTCCACGCGAAGCGTCCAGTCCCCTATCCTGAGCGGGACGGCTCCCGCGGCGAACAACGCATCCGTCTCGGCATCCGTGAAGCCGCCCTCCGGACCGACGAAAAAAGCCACGTCGGCAGCGGCACCGAGTTCGGGAAACATGCCCGTGCGGTTGGAACCGACGACCAGCGCGCCGCAGGTTTCGCGGGCGCGGGCAAGCGCCGCGGCGAACGGCATCGGGGAGACGACGGCGGGAAGAAACGGATTGCCGGACTGCTTGCACGCTTCGAAAAGAAGGTCCATCCAGCGTCCGGCGACCGAGGATTCGCCCGGCTGCACGACGGAACGTTCGCAGAGCACGGGAACGAGTTCAAATACGCCAAGCTCGACCGCCTGCTTCAGCAGGGCGTCAAGCTTCTGCTTTTTCGGCGGGGCGAAGTAGAGGTGCAAACGGCGTGCGGGGGGCGGAACGGTCCGTTTCGACTCCAGGCTAAGGGAATGAGCCGATCCGACGACCGCTGTTCCGACCGTGCCGTGACCGTCCAGCAACGCGACTTTCTCGCCGGGACGAGCGCGGAGAATACGGAAAAGATGGGCTTCCTCCCTCGAATCAAGGCAAAAGGAAGAGCCGGGTTCAGTCGAGGCGAGGTCGTCGAAACGGAACGCATGCATCGTGAAACCGGCTCCCTGTGAATCGTTGAGGGGGAAGTGTCAGAAGACGAACTTGCAGTCGCCCAGGCGGCGCGCAAATTCGTTCAGAACGCGCTTTTCGTCCTCAATGCCGCCGCGCGCGACGAACGTGGCGCTGAAGCGGACGAAATGCCCGGCATCGTCCCACGGCACGGAGCTGATGAGCTTGTTGCGGATGAGCCACTGGCTGAACGCCTCGCCGTTCTCGAACTGCGTGCCGTCCGCAGTGGCTTTCGGGGCTTTCACGTAGAGGTAGAAACTGCCGGCGGGGACTTTGGCGTCGAAGCCGAGCTTCTTCAGCGTCTCGACCATGCTGGAAAGGCGGCGGTGATATTTCTCGCAGATGGCAGGCGTGATGGCGGCCTGGTCGTCGAGCGCGGCAATGGCGGCTTTCTGAATGGCGAGGAACTGCCCGCTGTCGGCATTGTCCTTCACGGTGGCAAATGCTTTCACGGCGAGGGGATTGCCGCAGACCCAGCTGAGGCGCCAGCCGGTCATATTGAAGCCCTTGGACATGCTGTGGAGCTCCACGCAGCACTCGAACGCGCCGGGGATGGAGAGGATGCTGAGGGGCTTGCCGGAGAAATTCAGCGGCGCATACGCGGCATCGCTCACGATGAGGATATGGTTCTGCCGGGCGAATTCGACCGCCTTTGTGAAGAATTCAACGGTGGCGGACGCGCCGGTCGGGTTGTTGGGATAGTTCAGATAGAGGAGTTTGGCGCGCCTGCGCTGGTCCTCGGTGAGGGAATCGAGGTCGGGCAGGAAACCGTTTTCCTCCAGCAGCGGCAGCTTCACGACTTCGCCGCCGAGGTATTCGGTCCAGGTGCCGAGGACGCCGTAGCCGGGGACGGTCAGGATCGCGACATCGCCGGGGTTGATGAAACAGGAGGGAAGCAGCGTGAGGGCGGACTTGCTGCCGATGGCATGGACGATCTGGGTGTCCGGGTCAAGCTCAACGCCGTACAGCGCCTTCATGTAGCGGGCGGCGGCAGCCTTGAACTCGGCGCAGCCATTGTCGGCATAAATGCGGTTTTCCACGCGCGCCGCCTCTTCAGCGAGGCGGGCGACCACGGACGGGAACGCCATGTCGTCGGGCTCGCCCACGCCCATGTCGATCAGTTCGACGCCGGGGTTTTCAGCGGCGGCGGCACGTTTGGCGCGCTTGATCTTCTCGAACTTGTAGATCTTGGTGTCTTTTCCGAAGTTGGAACCGCCGATCCTGGCGGCAAAATTCTGCTGTAAGAAGTTTTCCTGCGACATGGCGGGTTGTGTCCTTTCTGTTTGAGTAAACAATAATATAGCATGCGGAAAAGGAAATGCAAACGGGGAACACGTCCCAAAGGATGAAAAAATAACGGGACGGGCGCCAGAACAGACGAATCCGGCGCTTTCAGCATGGCCGAACAGGCACGCGGGAAAGAAAGAAAATGAGAGTCAGAACGCAGGAGCCGGTCTCAACCGCCCCATGTCATCCCTTCGGCGAAATCCGGCCTTTGCCGACCATCTCGTGGAACGCCAGCGCAAGCGCTTCCTTCGTGACGGGCTTCAGCAGGATGCCATCGAAAACGGACATGTCGAAATTGTTCTGGTTCTCGACGTCTGCTGTTACAGCCAGGATGACCGCGTCGGTGAACTCCGGCACGGCGCGTATTTTGCGCGCGAGCTCTTCGCCGGACATGCCCGGCATCCACATATCGGTCAGGACCAGGGACGGCTTGGCGTCCGTGAGCTTGGCAAGGGCGTCATCGCCGGAACCTGCCTGCACGACGTTGAGGTGGAAAACTTTCAGCATTGCGCCGAGGACTTTCAGATTGATCGGCACATCGTCGACGATGAGCGCCGTGTGCCCGGTCAAATCGACTTTCGAAACAGGCTTCTGCGACTTCACCGCGCCGCCGAAGACGTTCTGCTGCGGATCGGCGCCGATCGAAAGGGAGTTTTCCGCAGCCTTGGACGCGGCCCGTTCCTCCTCGGTCGGGATGACATACGGGAGGTTTTCAAAGACAACGGTGAAGACGCTGCCCTTTCCGACCTCGCTGTCGAGGTCGATCCTGCCGCCCATCGCCTTGATGAAACGATCGCAGATGGCGAGCCCGAGCCCGGAGCCTTTGTAAATATGCGTGTCGCGGAAAGCGTCCTGCTGGACAAAGGGCTCGAAGACCTTCTGCTTCTTGTCCGGCGAAATGCCGATGCCGGAGTCGCGGATGGCGATGGCGAGGCGGCATCTGCCCTGCTCCTTGATGGTGCAGGAGACTTTGATGCCGACATATCCCTTGTCCGTGAACTTGAAAGCGTTGCCGAGGAGGTTCACGAGCACCTGGCGCAGGCGCATGCGGTCCAGCACAACGTAGGGAAGATCCGGCGGCATGACAAGCGGCTGTGCAATCTGCTTCTTCTCCGCGAGCGCCTTGAACATGCCGACCATTTCGGTCAGGATGCGGCTGATGTCCGTCTTTTCATTCTGGAGCTCGATCTGCTCCGTTTCGAGCTTGCACGTATCGAGAATGTTGCTGATGAGGTCCAGGAGCGTGTGGCCCGCCACGGAGATGGACTTGAGGTATTCGAGCTGGCTTTCCCTGGAGAGGGAGCTGTTCTGGAGGAGTTCGCAGAACCCGATCACGGCGTTGAGCGGTGTGCGGAGCTCGTGGCTCATGGAAGCGAGGAAGAGGCTCTTTGCCTTGCTGGCGTCCCTTGCCTCGCGAAGCGCAGCCTCGACCTTGCGCTGGCTTTCGTTTTCCGCCGTCATGTCGAACCATGCCAGCAGGATGTTGGCGAGTTCGCCGCCGATAAGGATCGGGTAGGCGTGCACCATGTACTCCTTGCCTCCGAACGCAAGGGCTTTCACGTGGGGCTTGAAGTCGGTCAGGACGCCGCGAACAGGGCAGTCCGCAGGAGGCGCCCCCGCCTTGCAGAAGACGGTATGGCAGAGTCCGTCGTGAAGCGATCCGGGGAAGTCCAGCAAATCTTTCTGGGCGGCGGAATTGCGCTGAATAAGGTTGAGCTTGCGGTCGAGCAGGATGAGGGGGAGCGGGAGATTCTCCATGATGAGCTGCTTTTCGTATTCGCCGCGCTCGAGTTTCGAGTGGATGAAACGGTATTCAAGCATGGCCTCCACGACGTGCGTCGTGCCCTGAAGGAACTGAAGGTTCTGGTCGGGGAACCTGTCCCGCCTGTTCTTCTGGTAGACAGCAGCGAGGTGGCCCCAGAGTTTGCCATCGATGAAAACAGGGGAAAGGCACATGCTGACTTTTTTCGGGCGCTTGCTCCCTGCCTGCGCCGCGGCATCCTGCTTCACGAAGAGCGAGGCGGCGAAGTCGTTCAGCACCACAGGCATGTGGTTTTCCAGACGTTCCATCACCTTTTCGTCCTTTTCGTCCGGGAACGGGATGAAACGTTTTCCCTCGTCTATCGCCAAGTTCTCGGAAGCGACGCTGGCGAAAATCTCCATGCCGTTGTCTTCATAATTGTAGCGCATGATGCAGCAGTAATCAGACTTCAGGTGCTCATTCACGCTCCTGACGATGAAAGACAGCACCTCGTTGGTCGTGTCGACCGCGGCAGCCTTGGAGGAAAGCATCTTGAGGGACGCCGCGAAAAGCTCGTTCAGCTTCTCCTGGTTGTGAAGTCCCTCTTTCAGTTCGTTCTGCGCCTGAAGCAGCTCCTCGACGTCGTGCGAAATCCAAAACGCCGTATCGTGTCCGAACGCGTCCTTGTCGTCGAAAAGCGCCATTTCCACGGAACGGTGCCGGTTGCCGGACGCCATCTGGAATTTCTGGGTCTCGCCTGTGGCGAAGACCTCGTCCCAGGCATGGCGGAACGTTTCGTCTGCATACTCGGGAAGCTCGTTCACCGGGAAATGCACGAAGCCGCTGTCCTCGCCGAACTTGCCCACGTGGATGAAGTGGGCGACGCCATTGCGGCTGCCGACGACGATCCGGCTCGGAATCTGCTTGAAAACGGCGCGGAGCAACTTCAGAAGATGCCTGCGGCGATACCCCATTATCACGATGTAGCCGATCAGGACCAGGATCAGGACAGCCAAGACCGAAACGGCGATCACGGTCCGCGGGTTGTGGCCGTAAAACGTCGTTTTGCCAGCCCCGGCGCCCGGATTATCCTTTTTGTCAGGCTGAAGCGCCACAGCCTCGTCCTGAACGGCGGACACGGGCGCGCCGGATCCGGAGGGGACTGATTGCGGTTCGAGCCCGACGGAAGCGGGAAGTCCGACGTCCTCCTGCCCGGCGGATTCCACGCTGGATTCCGCCGCAGAGTCTTCATCCGATTCCTGCGCATAGATCCGCCCTGCAGCGAACAGCAGGACAGCCAGGGAAAACAGCACCAGACGTCCCGTCCGGGAAAGCAGGGCCGCCGCTGTGCGATTCAAATGAAGATGTCGGAAAAGAAAGGTTGACATAGCCGGGAAATGAGGGGAGCTGGTTGTTTCATCTCTCCCATGAAACAGTAATGTACATCCTTTTCCGCTCTTTTCAATACTTTTTTATTTTTTTTTTATGAAAAACCTGCCGGAGCTGCCGCAACAGGAATCCGGGAAACAGGTTCCGCGCAGAACAGATACACTTTTTCAGCACAGACATCCCATAAAAAACGAAAAAAGTCTCCATGACGACGATTTTGAACGGGAGAGACTGCCGTTTTGAAAAAGCGGTTTTGTCAGATGTTGGATTTCCGGTTCAGATGTCGCCGAAGTCGAACTGCAACTGAACGTCGGACAGTCTGACCGGTGGCGACACGCCGTTTTCTTCCGCCTCGACAAGTTTGAACAAAGCCGGAAGGCTCCGTTTGCTCCAAAGCATCCCCTTGACGAGGGTGAAAAGTCTCCGGAACGACCTTTCCCAGTCGCCCAGCCATG